>Ga0326727_10007201_pt1 | contig 29674 bp, 27 predicted proteins | sample MB2enrmetagenome_FD_207643 | JGI IMG/M metagenome (GOLD analysis project Ga0326727, IMG submission 207643) | Lab enriched peat soil microbial communities from McLean, Ithaca, NY, United States - MB29MY | ecosystem: Environmental > Terrestrial > Soil > Wetlands > Peat | place: USA: New York... | reverse complement strand
TCTGGGCGGCGGCGCGCGTGAAGGCCTTGATGCCGCACTGCGTATCGGCAAAGCGCAACCCCATGACGACGCGGGTGACGGCGTTGAAGCAGCGGCCGAAGAACTGGCGGTAGAAGGGCTGGCGGTGCGTCTGGCGGCCGCTCTCCAGCCAGCGGGAACCGATGGCGATGTCAGCGCCCTGCGCGATGGCTGCAAACAGGCGTTCGGCCTCCTCGATGGGCGCCGACAGGTCGGAGTCGGTGAACAGGACCACCTCGCCCTGTGCCTGCAGCATCCCGGAGCGCACGCTGTAGCCCTTGCCGCGATTGCCGGGGTTCTCGATAAGCCTGACCTCCGGGGCGTTGCGGGCAAAGGCCCGGACCAGGTCGGCGGTCGAGTCGCTGGAGCCGTCGTTGACCACAATGACCTCCGCCCGCCAACCGCGCTCGCGGATGCAGGAGACGACCGACTGGAGCGTCGCGGGAATGCGGGCGCTCTCGTTGAAGGCCGGAATCACAATGCTGTAACTTGGATACTGCGTCACGCGAAAGGCCACCGTCTGCCGGGGTTTCGGCTGCTGCCGGACCCTATTTCAAGGGAAAGACTCTGGAAATGATAGCGCCGCTGGGCGGGGTTGTAGCATTGAATCTCGGGCTGGGGGCATTTTCAGCCGGCCCGGCGATGGGCAAAGACTCAGTTTTTTGCAAGAAAGGCTTCTTTTTCACACTCTTAGGGGCAGAATCCGTTTATGCTGTGAGCGGAGGCTTGAAGGAAAATGACTAAGGCAGACCTTGTAGAGAAGGTGACCGGCCTGGGCGACCTGACTCGCCGCGACGGTGAGGTCATTGTTGAGACCATCTTCGAGTCGGTGATCGGCGCGCTGCAGGGTGGGGACAAGATTGAGATTCGCGGCTTCGGATCTTTCCGCATCCGGCAGCGCAATCCTCGCATCGGACGCAATCCCAAGACCGGCGAACGCGTCGAGGTTCCGGCCAAACGGGTGCCTTACTTCAAACCTTCCAAGGAGCTTCGCGACCTGGTGAATCCGAACGAGGCTGCCAAAGCCTCCTGAAGGCTTGCACCGGGAAAATCTTCGCACTCCCGGCAGGCTCTGCCGGTATCTTGCGGATGCAAGGTTGTGCGAGATTATCCCCGCTCCGAGTCCTGGCCGGAAACGCGCGCCCGGAGAATCCGCGAATGTCCTTTCAGCAAACCATCTCTGCGGAACAGGGGCCGCAGGCCATTCAGCCGGTCTGGCTCGTCAGGCAGTGCCGGAAACTTCGCTCTTTCGGGCACTGGGCCGGGACAAGGGCCGCATGGCCCTGCCGGAGCGTCCTGCTTGCTCTGCTGGCCGGCGCCGCCCTTCGTCTGCTCTTCATCCTGCGCTATCCCGAGTTCGATTCAGACTCCGAAGTGTACGGCACGATTGCCCGCAATCTCCTGCTCCATCACGCCTATGCGCTGGATGGGCCCTTCCGTCCCACGCTTGTCCGGCTGCCCGGCTATCCGCTCTTTCTGGCCGCGATCTTCAGCGTCTTCGGCATCGGCGAGTATGCTCTGGTCAGGCCCATCCAGATGGTCGTCGACTTGGCCTCCTGCCTGCTGATAGCCGGATTCGTCCGCGATCATGCGTCCCGCCGCGCTGCTCGCTGGGCTCTCTGGCTGGCCGCGCTCTGCCCCTTTACAGCCAATCTCACCGCCGTCCCGCTCACGGAAACGGATTCCATCTTCTGTGTGGCGCTGGCCATGTTCGCCGCGGGCCGCCTTATCGGCCGCATTCGCTCCCAGGGCCGGCTGCCATGGGGCTATCTGACACTCACCACCTTCGCCCTTAGTTCAGCCATCCTGCTGCGTCCCGACGGCGGTCTGCTCGCGGCCGCCATCGTTCCCGCCATATGGTGGTACAGGCGGCGCGACGCGGCGAGCGCCTCGCTGCGAGCGGCTCTCGTCTGCGCGCTGCTCGCCGTCCTGCCGCTCGTTCCCTGGACCATCCGCAACTATAGGGTCTTCCACGTCTTCCAGCCTCTGGCGCCCCGTCATGCCAACGATCCAAGCGAAAACCCCTTCCCCGGCTGGGTGCGCTGGACCAAGACCTGGCTGGTCGAGTACGTGTCCTCGCCGGAGGTCTACTGGAGAGGCGACGACCTTACCATCGACATTCGCCTGCTGCCCGGGCGGGCCTTCGATTCCGCGGAGGAATACCGCCAGACCGATAAGCTGCTCTTCGATTACAACGACCTCTGCTCCCTCAATCCGGAGCTCGATGCCCGCTTTGCCGCCCTGGCCGAGCAGCGCATCAGTCGCCATCCCTTCCGCTATTACGTGGCGCTGCCGCTGGCCCGTCTGGCTGATATGTGGCTGCGCCCGCGCACCGAATACCTTTGGGACGCGCTGCCCATCCGCTGGTGGGAGTGGCGCCGGCATCCGGCCGGCTCGCTGTTCGCCTTCTGCTATGGTTTGCTGAATGCCGCCCTGCTGACCTTGGCCGCCGTCGGCTTTCTGCGCCGCCGCGTGCCCTTCGCAGCCATGCTGGGAGTCTGCTTGCTCATCCGCTGTCTGCTCTTGACGACCATGGAAAACGCCGAGCCGCGCTATACGCTGGAAGCCTTCCCCATCGTGATTGCGGCCGCCGCGCTGGCGATTGCGCCGCGACCGAAAACAGTCAATGAGTCGGCCTCCGAGCAGGCGACTGCTCGCCCGGAACCGGCAACGAAACACGGATAGAAACCCTTGCTGAGCGTTATGACCTGTTTTCGTCAACTGAGGTTACAATTCCATTAACATCGCGCCGGGAGGCCTGTGGTAAGCTTCTCTGGAGCTTAACAAGGGGAAGATTTTAGGCTGTTTTATGCGCGTTCCGCGTAGACGGACTGAGCGAAGGGCGCTTGTTGATTATGCGCCTCCCGCTCCTGACACACCCCCAACGCAAGAATCGCCATAACCGAAAACGCGCCGGCTCCGTCCAATCTTTCAGATGCCCAATCACCCCCGAGATATTTGAAACTTCAGATCGGTGGTCTACTAACCTTAGCCCTTGGAAAGGATTCTGCCGTGATTTCAATGCCCAGTTCTGTTCGCCCTACGATTCTTGCCGTTATCTCTTCCTGTCTTTTCAACCCTAAGGTCAAGCAGCGCGGGCTGACGGCGCTGGGTGGTGCTCTGATAATGATGGTGTGCGGGGCGTGGAGCTTCGCGGCGGCGCAGGCCGCCGATGCAGCCGTTTCAGGCACAGCCGCGCCGCGAGTGCTGATCACCCAACCGGTTGATGAATCGCAGCGCACGGTCCTGACGGGCAACACGCATCCCCTGGCGCGCGCCGAATTCGACCGCGGCGCGGCGCCCGCCAATCAACCTATGCGGCGCATGATCCTGGTGCTTCAGCGCAGCGCCGAACAGGAATCCGCATTGCGAGCATTGCTCGAAGAGCAGCAAACCAAGGGCTCTCCGAACTATCGACAATGGTTGACTCCCGAGCAGTTCGGCCTGCAGTTTGGCCCAGCCGACAGCGATCTGGCAACCGTCAAGGCATGGCTGGAATCGCACGGCTTCCAGGTTGCCTCCATCTCCAAAGGCCGCACTGCGATCGAGTTCTCCGGCACCGCCGGCCAGGTGCGGGAAGCGTTTCAAACTTCGATCCATCAATACGAGGTGAACGGTGAGCAGCACTGGGCCAACAGCAGCGATCCATCCATCCCCGCCGCGCTCGTGCTGGCGGTGAAGGGCGTGCTCACGCTGCACAACTTTCCCCGGCATCCTCAATCCACAGTGCAGGGGACGCCGGTGCGGGCGACACAAGGCCCTCCAGCTCCCTTTCCGCTGTTCACCTTCACGTCGGGCAAGGAAACCTATTACGGGCTGGGGCCAACCGATTTTGCCACCATTTACAACGTGCTTCCGCTGTGGAATGCCGGCATCGATGGCACCGGACAAACCATCGCCATCGTCGGTGAAACGAACATCCACCTCACGGATATCGAGGCCTTCCGCAGCCTCTTCGGCCTGCCGGCCAAGGATCCGGTTGTGATTTTGAACGGCCCCGACCCCGGCGTGGTGGGCGATGAGCCAGAAGCTGTGCTGGATGTCTCCTGGTCGGGCGCGGTGGCCAAGAACGCCACCATCGACCTTGTTGTATCGGCCAGCACTGAGACCTCGGCGGGCGTGGATCTCTCCGCGCTCTACATAGTGGACAACAATCTGGCTCCGGTGATGAGCGAGAGCTACGGGGAGTGCGAAGCCTACCTGGGCAATGCGGGCAACGCCTTCTACAACGCTCTTTGGCAGCAGGCGGCGGCCGAGGGCATCACGGTGGTGATCTCCGCGGGCGACGGCGGCTCGGCCGGATGCGACAACTTCGACAGCCAAGACTTCGCCTACTATGGATTGGCGGTGAGCGGATTCGCTTCCACGCCCTACAACGTTGCGTTGGGCGGCACCGATTTCGACCAGACCGCCGCGACGGCTCCGAAGTATTGGAGCGCGACCAACAACCCGGTCACCGGCGCGTCGGCTCTGGGCTACATTCCGGAGACCACCTGGAACGATTCCTGTGCGGGCTTGGGATTGAACCAGTGTCCGGACAGCTCCAACGATTTGGATATCGTGGCTGGAAGCGGCGGTCCCAGCAGTTGCTCGACCCAGGATGGCAGCGGCAATTGCCTCTCCGGCTACAGCAAGCCCGCGTGGCAAACCGGAACCGGAGTACCGGCGGACGGGGTGCGCGATCTGCCCGATGTGTCTCTGTTTGCCAGCGCCGGCTTCAACCAGAGCTTCTACATCATGTGCGAGGCGGATGCGGGGCCGTTTGGGAGTACGCTGGCGTGCAACCTGGCCAACGACTCTTTTGTGGGCATCGGCGGAACATCGGCCTCCGCGCCCACCTTCGCGGGCATGATGGCACTGGTGAATCAGAAGATGGCGGCGCAGGGATTGGGCGCGCGGCAGGGCAACGCCAACTACGTTCTCTACAAGTTGGCGGCGCAGAGCGGCGCAAGCTGCAACTCCTCGACGGCGGCGGCGACGGGAAACTCCTGCATCTTTTACGACATTACCAAGGGCAACGACTCGGTACCCTGCTGGGCGGGCAGCCCGAACTGCGCGACGGCTCCGGCGAACGGCTATGGCATCCTGGTCGATCCCAACAACCCCACGACGCCGGCCTGGACCACCACCGCGGGCTACGATCTGGCTACGGGGCTGGGAACTTTGAACGCCAACAACCTGGTGAATGCGTGGAGCGCGGCCACATTCGCGCCGACCACGACGACGCTTACGAATCTCTCTCCGGTAAACCTTGCGCATGGCCAGCCGGTGAGCGTGAGCGCCACGGTAGCAGCCAAGAGCGGATCGGGCACGCCAACCGGATCGGTGGCGCTGATGGCTGCGCCGGCAGGCAAGAGTCAGGGCGTAGACGACTTTCCGCTGGTCAACGGCGTGGCCAGCGGCACATCCACGCTGCTGCCCGGCGGAACCTACAACGTGACGGCTCACTATGCCGGCGACCCCTCCTTTGGCGCCAGCGACTCGGCGCCCGTCCAGGTGACCGTGGGAAAGGAAAACAGCCAGACGAAAGAGACGCTGGAGGCGTTCAGCGAATCAAGCTGGAGCTTTTACCCAACCAGCACCATCCCCTACGGCACGATATTCTTCCTGCGCAGCGACGTGACCGACGCGGCGGGCACTCCCTGCGCGCCCAATCCGCAACAGACCGAAGTTCCCTGTCCCACCGGGAGCGTGAGTTTCACGAACAACGGCAAGACTCTGGACGCTGGTAGCTACGCTCTCAACACGCAGGGTTACGTCGAGGACCAGACGCTGTCTTCTGAATTCACCGAATTGGGAAGCTACACCCTTCAGGCACAGTACAGCGGGGATACGAGCTATAACTCGAGCGCATCCACGCTCACCGCGACCACGACTCAGGCGTCGACCTATCCGGAAATGGAGATTGACCTTCCGTCTACATATAACGGGAGCGCGCAAATATTTATCGCCGATTCAGGAGAGTTGTTCCACGTCAACGTGCCGGTTTACGCGTGGAGCATTCTCCAGGCGCCCACCGGAGTTATTACGATTCTCCAGAACGGCAATTCGCCCACGGGCACGGTTTCGTACACCCCGAGGAACGGGAGCTTCACCGGAAACTACTCCTCCGGCTTGTTCTACTGGGCATATCTCTCCGGTTCTCTGCCTGTTACGATCAATACACCGGGGAACTACACTTTCACCTCGTCCTACGGCGGAGACGCGTACTACCTGCCATCGCAGAACCCGTACTCGCTGGCCGTCACGGTCGTGGACACCACCTACAACATCGCTACGCCGATACCGAGCATGACCATCGCCGCGCCGGGGCAAACCGGCACGACAACGGTCACCCTGAATGGCGTGGATAACTTCGTCGGATCGGTCACCGTAACCTGCGCTGTGCCGGCTGCCATGGCTGAGGCAAGCTGCGCGGGGGCCAACGCAAACTTCGTCTCTAACTCCACTTCGACCACCGCGCAACTGACCATTACCACCACCGCCCCAAGCACATATACAGTCGGGCGGGCGGGCGGCAAGGGGCTTTATGGCTTTGCGACGCTGGCATGCATCTTGTTATTTTGGATGCCCGGAGGCCGGCGCAGAAGGATTCCGCTGGCGCTGCTCCTGTTGGTCTGCCTTACCGGGCTGGGCGGTTGCGGAAGCGGCAGTGGGACCACCACCACCACCACACAGACTGACCCCGGAACACCCCCCGGAACCTACACGGTGAATGTAACCGCAGTCGGGATGGGAATCACGCGGACCGCAACTTTAACCGTGACGGTACAGTAACTCTCGGCAACATGCGCGGCAACACGGTTGGCGCGCATGTTATGCCCGGAAACCGTGCCGGGAGATGAACTGAACCACCCGCCGATGTGGCCGCCGCATCGAAGCTACAAGCCCTGCGCTCCCCCACGCATTACTCCCGGATGACGGACAAACCGGAAACTGCCCCGCCGCCCGTAAATGGGTCTCGAACCAGGCTAGCGCGGCCGTATGCCGATCGCACCCATCATGCGTCCGGCGTGCCCGCGCGAGGCGCGATGGGAGAAGAACAACTCCGGCTGGCAGCTTGTGCAGCCGCCCACCAACTTGATTGATCGCGCCTGGAGGCCCGCCGCGAGCAACTGGCGGCGGTTAGCCTCCGCCAGGTCCAGGTGCAGGCTGGGTCCGATGGATGAGTGGCCGGGCGCGCGCTGGGTGAGAAACAGTATGGGATATTTGGCCCGCACCGGATCGGTCGAGCAGACCTGGCGGAAGAGCTTGTGGGCGTAAACGAACTGGGAGTCGAAGCTGGAGAGCACTTCTTCGCCGACTGCGTAGCAGCAGGCGCCGATGCCGGGGCCGATGGCGGCCACCATATCCTCGGGGCGAGAGCCGAACTCAAGGCGCATCCGGCCCACGCCGCACTCGACGATTCGCTTCACCGTTCCCCGCCAGCCGGCGTGGAAGGCGGCAACCGCGCGACGCTTGCGGTCGGCCACCAGCACCGGGATGCAGTCGGCTGTCTGGACCGCCAGCAGCAGGCCGGGCCGATCAGTCATCAACCCATCGGCTTTCCACGGCCATTCGCGGGCCGCGTCCTGTATTCCGGCGAGGACAAGGACGCTCGAATGAATCTGGCGGAGCGTGACCAGTGGCGTGGCTCGGTTGCCGGTGAGCGCTTCGGCCAGAAGCTGGCGGTTCCGGGCCACCGTTTCCCGGCTGTCTTCGGCCGTAAAGCCAAGATTCAGTTCGCCGGGCGCATCGTCGGGGCAGTAGGCGCGGCTTTCGCCGCCTCTGCGGGTGCTGAATCCATGCCAAAGCCAATGGAACTTCTCCCAGCGCGGAACCGCCAGCCACTGAACGCCGTTGTCTGCCACACGAGGAATGGGCGCGGCCTTGGACAGAGCCTCCGGCGCGGCGCGTTCAAAGCGGAAACGGCGCGTGACTCCGACGGCTTGGCCGCGAAGGTTGCGCGCCAGGCCCGCCTGCCGGAAGAGAGCGTCGATCGCCTCGACATTCCGGGCGGGATGAGAGTTTGAGGTGGAAGAGGACCGCATCTGAATCCGATTTTATCTGGCGGGGAATTCCCTTTGGCATCCGGCCGGAGATCGAACCTGGATTCGTTGCCCGGAAAGCATATGGGCCTACCTTCCGGTAGGCCCGCTTGAGAGGCATTTGAGGTGGGGTGTCTGAGGATTTGAGAGAAGAGGTCCATCACGGACCTTCGTCAAGGAATGGATACCTTTCGTGGAAGGAACAACATTGGGGAAGCCTCTGCTTGTTAGTTGAATAGATGCTCGGCCTGGAAAAAAGTTGCAAGGTTCGAAAAGTTTTTTCCCGAGCCTGGGTTTGCCCCGTTCAGAGACATTTTCTCTCCCTTTTTTGTGCCGCGCCGACAATCCGAAGATGCGGGAGTGCATTCCCGGCTCCCGGCTGAGGTGCGCTCATGTCTGTTGCCGCGCTATCGACCGCGGGGTTTTCGCAGTATATTTCCGCTTCGAGCAACCTCTCGGCCTCTCAGCAGGCCTGGCAGTCGCTCCAGCAGAGTTTGGCAGCGGGGAATCTGACCGCTGCCCAGAGCGCCTTCTACACCTACAACCAACTGAACCAGAGTTCGTCCACGGCCGGCGGAAGCAGTTCATCGGCCAGTTCGCAGCTCTCGACCGACATGACGGCCCTGGGCAGCGCCATCGGTTCCGGCGATCTTTCCACGGCCCAGTCGGCCTTTGCGACCGTCCAGAACGACCTGAAGACCACCCCGTCGCAGGCGGTCGCTAACGCGGAGAGCGCCGTGGCCCAGACCGTGCAATGGGTGGACGACCTGCTCAATCTCTCCGGTTCGAGCAGCTCTTCCCCGCCGCCTATTGACCCCACGACGGCCATCCTGGATAGTGCCTATGGGCTGAACTCCTCGACGAATGCAACGGACCCCACCGTCGCGCTGCTCGAAAGCAAGTACGGCGACGGCAACGGCAGTACCGGGAGCGTCTCCAGCTCGGGCACCTCCGGATCGGCCTCAAGCGGCGATTCGGGAAGCGCCGGCAGCGTGGTGAGCAGCGGCAATGCCGGCAGCGCCGCCAGCGTCAACGCCTACGCATAGAAGAACTGCAAGCACGATTGCTGTTACGTCCGCGGCGAAGCGCCGGCGGGAATGGCGGCCAGGGCTTCTTCCGGCTCGGGACGGACGCGGAAGTCGGCGTAGGCCTCGGCGAGGACTACGCGTCCAGCGGGACTTATCACGAAGGTGGCGGGAATGGGAAGGCGCCAGCTCGGCTCGCCGTTGACAAAGGGAATGTTGACCAGGATGGAGAGATAGTAGTCGCGGTGGTACTCGGGCACGGTGTAGGCCAGGCCGAACGACTCGGCCAGCGCGCAGCCGGGGTCGCTGAGAATGGGGAACGGGAGGCGATGCTGGCCGGCCATGAAGTCGCTTTGCCGTCCGGTCTGCGGGCCGATGGCGACCATCAGGGCGCCGCGCTCGCGCAAGGCGGGGTAGAGGTCGCGCCAGGCTTCCAGCTCGGTGACGCAGTAGGGGCACCAGCGGCCGCGAAAGAACTTGACCACCAGCGGCCCAAGGGCGAGCAGGTCCGCCGAGCGCACCAGGCGGCCGGTCGCGTCGTTGAGCGCGAACTCCGGAGCCAGCGCGCCGGCGGGCAGGATGCGGTCTTCGATGCCGCTGGCGAACAGCTCGGCGACGGCCCGCTCTCCGGCGGCAAGCCGGTCGGCCTGCACCAAGATCCGCGTGTTGGCCGTGATCTCGTCGAGTTGGTCCTGAAGGGTGGTCATGCCATTTCACCTTGCCTGAGTTGAAGAAAACTGCAAGCGCTCATCAAGAAAATCTATTAGACGCTTGCCAACCTCCAGCACCTGCTCAGCATTTGCTCTGGTGATTTCTGCGCCATGAACAACCGAATTAAGACTCGCCAGAATACCTAGAAGTGCCACACTCTCCGGGCCCGTAAGAACTCCCGCCTTACCCAGTTGGCGCATAAGTGTGGTTGCACTCGCCTTTTGATCCGTTATTGAGTTTCGATCCGCAAGTTCCCTCAGGCGTATTTCGATTTCAATACGTAAGCCGATAACTGCGAGTCTCGGATAGGTGTCAAGTAGGTCCCGGTATGTTACGTCAGATCGAGTTTGCTCTGTAATAGCGATCCTTTGAGGCGCTAGAAGTCCGGATGCTTCGGCAACTTTCGCCGCATTGGCAAAATCCTTGAATTCAAATTTCCATCCTCCCGGCATCTCGAGCGATTTGAAAATACTTCCTAGCCAAGGGATAATTGCCAATCCAAAAAGTGTCAACGTAATCGCGTCGATCTTAAGACTGGGCCAAATCAAGTGCGCAATCAAGAGCGCGCCAGCCAATAACGAAATAGCGAGTCGTAATGCGTTCTCTTTCATGCATCACCGTCCAAACCGCTGCTTCCCGCCCATGCCCATCGCGCCCAGCCCGCCGCGCATCATGTTTCTCGCCAGGCCGCCTTTGCCCATCTGCTTGAACACCTTGGCCATCTGGGCGTATTGGCGGAGAAGCTGGTTTACGTCCTGCACCTCGGTCCCGCTGCCCTTGGCGATGCGCTTGCGCCGCGAGCCGCTGATGATCTCGTGGTTGCGCCGCTCCAGCGGGGTCATGGAGTTGATGATCGCCTCCAGGCGCACGAACTGCTTTTCATCCACCTGCTTTGACGCCTGCTGCAACCCGGCGAACGGGCCGACGGAAGGCAGCATCTTCAGAATCGACTCCATCGACCCCAGCTTCTTGATCTGGCGCAACTGGTCGCGGAAGTCCTCCAGCGTGAAGCCGTCGCCGAGCAGCGCTTTCTTGGCGAACTCCTCGCTCTTTTTGCGGTCCAGGGTGGACTCGGCCTTCTCGATGAGCGACATCATGTCGCCCATGCCCAGGATGCGGCCGACGATGCGGTCGGGGTGGAAGGGCTCGAAGGCGTCGGGCTTCTCGCCCACGCCGATGAACTTGATGGGCTGGCCGGTGACGTGACGGATGGAGAGCGCCGCGCCGCCGCGGGCGTCGCCGTCCATCTTGGTGAGGATGACGCCGGTGAGGCCGAGGCGCTGGTGGAAGTCGGCGGCGGAGTTGACGGCGTCCTGGCCGGTCATGGCGTCCGCGATGAAGAGAATCTCCGAGGGGTTGAGGAGCTTCTTCAGGCGCTCCATCTCGGTCATGAGCTCTTCGTCGATATGCAGGCGGCCGGCGGTATCGACGATGAGAGTGTCGCAGCCCAGGATGACGGCTTCGCGGCGGGCCTCCTTGGCCAGGCGCTCCACCAGCGCCGAGCCGGGCTTCTCATCCTTGAGCGAGCCTTCGTAGAGCTTGGCCTCAGCGGACTTGGCGACGATCTTGAGCTGCTCGCGGGCGGCGGGGCGGTAGACGTCGACGGAGACCAGCATGGGACGATGGCCGCCCTTTTTCAACCACGCCGCGAGCTTGCCGCTGGTGGTGGTCTTGCCGGAGCCTTGCAGGCCGGCCATGAGAATGACCGAGGGCGGCTGGGAGGCGAACTTGAAGCGGGCCGTGTCTTTGCCGAGCAGTGCGATCAGCTCGTCGCGAACGATTTTGACCACCTGCTCGGAGGGCGAAAGGGCGGTGAGGACTTCGGTTCCGACGGCCTTGACGCGGATATGCTCGATCAGGTCGCGGGCGACGTTGAGGTTGACGTCGGCTTCGAGCAGGGCCACGCGGATCTCGCGCAGGGCTTCGGCGATGTTCTCTTCGGTGAGCGTGCCCTGGCCGCGCAGGGACTTGAAGGCGCGCTGGAATTTGTCGGTGAGGTTTTCAAACATAGGTCAAAGTCAAGTGTATCGCGGCGCCTGCGGCGCTACTCCGCCGGTGCGATCAGATACTGTTCGAGCTTGCCGCCGGGGTAGGTATAGGTGGTGAGGGTGAGGCGCTTGCCGGGGTAAACGATCTCGAAGGCGCGGAAGGTCATTCCGCCGCGCAACTGCTCGCTGGTCTGGCGGAAGGTGAGCGGCTCGCCCAGCGGAGCTAGGCTCGACTGGAAGTCGGCCAGGGCTTCTGCGGTGAAGTAGTCGCTGAGGTTGGGGGCGAGCAGGGCGCGGTCGATGCGTCCGGCTTGCAGATCGTGGAAGATGGCCAACGCCTGCTTTTCCGGCTCGGTCGCCGATGCGGCGAGGACGGCGGGCGTGGCCAGGCGCGCGATGCTGGAGGCCGCGCCGACGGCGTCCTGGTTGGTGAGCACGGCCACGGACACGCCGTCGTCCACCAGCACTTCGTTGTCGGAGACGAAGCCGGAAACCTCGCCGCTGTGCTCGATGGAGCGGTGGCCGTCGCGGTCCCTGACTTCGACGCCGAGGCTGTAGTGGGTTCCCTTGCCGTCCTTGAGCTTGACCTCGGTGAACATCTGCTTGTAGCTCTCCGGCTTGAGGATGGATTGGGCGATCAGGCTCTCATCCCAGAGGGCGAGGTCGTGGGCGGTCATGGCCAGTTCGCCGGCGGCAAACATCCAGCCGCGGCCTTCCTTGGGGGCAACACGCAACGGGCCGAGAGCGTGGCGATAGTAGGCTGTGGCATCGGCCTGGGTGAGCTTGGCTTCGTCGGAGTTCCACACGGAGGTCATGCCCAGCGGCCGGAAGATGCGGCGGGTAAGCAGGTCCATGAGGGGTTGGCCGGTAACGGTTTCGACGATGCGGCCGGCAACGACGTAGTTGGTGTTCGAGTACTGCCACTGGGTTCCGGGCTCGAAGTCGAGAGGCTTTTTGGCCCAGGTATCGAGGATCTGCTGGACGGACGCGGGGGCGAGCATGGGGGGCATCACGTAGTCCTCGGGCCAGTAGTCCTGGTAGCCGGAGGTGTGGGAGAGGATCTGGCGGATCGTGACTTCGTTGCCGCGGGTCAGCCCTGGGATGTACTTGCCGACCGCGTCGTCAAGGGAGAGTTTGCCGTCCTCCTGGAGGAGCAGGATGGCGGCGGCGGTGAACTGCTTGGAGATGGAGCCGATGGAGTAGCGCATCGCCGGTGTGGCGGGGACGGCGGGTGTAGCGCCGGCGGCCAGCCGGGCGCTGCCGTAGGCCTGGGTGTAGACGAGCTTGCCGCCCCTGACGACGGCAATCGAGGCGGAGGGAACGCCGGTCTGTTCGAGAACCTGGCTGGCTATGCGGTCGATGCGGGCGCGCATGGCTGGGTCGATGGAATCGACCGTTTGCGCCGAAGTTTGGGCCTGCGCGTGCGCGGCGGCAAGCGACAGGAATAATATGGTGAGCGGAATTGCGGAACCGGAAAACCTTTCCAGGTATTTCATCGAGCGCACTCTCCCAGCGATGGTTTCGCGCATATGAGACCGATACCGAATAAGGTATCAGCCGGACCCTGGGTGCATCAGGCTGGCAGAGGCGTGAAGGGAAGCCGGGTCGTACGGCAAGCGGAGAGGAGCGTTGCATGGATCGGTTGATCGAGGGGCACAAGCGGTTTTTGGCGGAGGTGTTTCCGGGCAGGAGGAAACAATACAAGCAGCTGGCGGAGGGGCAGCATCCGGAGTGGCTGTTCATCACCTGCTCGGACTCGCGGGTGGTGCCGGACCAGATCCTTGGCACCGGGCCGGGGGATCTGTTTATTGCGCGGAATGTGGGCAACGTGGTGCCGGTTGTCAGTCACGATGTGGACGGAGTGACGGCGACCATCGAGTACGCGGTCGAGGTGCTGAAAGTGAAGAGCGCGATCGTCTGCGGGCACTCGGACTGCGGGGCGCTCAAGGCGGCGCTGGACCGCAAGGAGTTGGAGCACCTGCCCAAGGCGCGCCGCTGGCTGAGCCATGTAGAGGCGGCTTTCTCGCATCGCCAGCCGCAGAACCCGGCCGATGGCGAGCACGCGGAGCTGGCGGCGCTGATTCGGGGCAACGTGGTGGCGCAACTCTGGAATCTGCGCGCGCAGCCGCCGGTGGCGCGGGCGGTGATCGAGGGGCGGCTTACCGTGCACGGGTGGTACTACGACATTCTAACCGGCCGCATCGAGCAGTACGACGAGGGGATGCGCCGCTTCTTGCCGCTGGCGGGGTAGGGTGAGGAAGATTACTGACAGGTGCTGGCGGAATGGGGTCAACTAGAGTAAACTAGTTGTTAAGCTAGTTGGTTGAAGCGACCGCTTGATGGAGGGGGCAATGTCTACAGTAGGGATTTTCGAGGCAAAGACCAGGCTCTCCGAGATTGTGCGGCTCGTGGAATCGGGCCAGCGATTTACGATCACTGTCCGAGGACGCGCCGCCGCACAGGTAGTTCCGGTTCAGGCACCCTGCCCCGTCAGGTCTCCTGAGGAGGTTGAGGCGGCTTACCAGCGCCTGAGAAACCCACGTATCAAGGGCATCTCCCACGAGGAAATACGGGCGGCAATCGAGGAAGGGCGGTCGTGAGAATCGTTCTGGATGCGACCATGGCGCTTGCCTGGCTCATTGACCGGGCGGATCGGACGGAAGCGGCTCTTGCCCGTCAGGCTTTCGGCGAGGTGAGTGCATTCGGAGCACAAGTGCCTGCTTTGTGGTACGCGGAAGTGGCCAATACACTGCTCGTCTTCGAACGCGCCAAACGGCTCTCTGTGCAAGACTCCGTGAGTTACCTTTCCGATATTGCGTTGCTGGCAATCGAGCCGGACGATCTGCCGCCCTCGGTGGGGCAGGCCCGTGTGCTTGATCTCGGACGCATCCACAATCTCTCCGCCTACGACGCCACCTACCTGGAATTGGCCATGCGCCGCGCCGCGGTTTTGGCCACTTTCGACCGCAAGCTGGCCGCGGCTGCGCGGAGCACCGGAGTGAGGGTCTTTGGCGATGCGGCATAGAACGGGTAGTGGCAATTCGATCCGCCGGTTCACGGCAGCTTGAAGGCTTTGACGGCGATGGCGTTGGGGGCGCGGCCGGTGGGAAGCATGGTGAACAGGGAGCGCGAGGCGGTGCGGACGACGGCGATGTCGTTGGAGTGGTTGTCAACGACGAAGAGGAGATGGCCGGCCGAGGAGAACGCAAGAGCCGAGGGGCCGTCGCCGACTTGAACGGAGCGGAGGCGCATGCCATCGTCGATGGCGTACGGAGTGACGTACTGGGAGTGGAAGTTGGCGATGTAGAGCATGGAATTGTCGGCGGAGACGAGGCCGCGAACGGGGTCGTCGCCGATCAGGTATGCGCCGCCGACGTCGTCGGTGGTGGTGACGACCTCGGAGATGGAGTCGCTGAGGGAGTTGGAGACGAAGAGCTCGCCGCCGTCGGGCTTGAGGGCCAGTTGGACGGGGGCGAGGCCCACGTCGAGAAGAGCCTCCAGGCGGTCGGGCTGCTCCGGATTGACCTTCGAGTGGGCCAGGGCGATGGCCATCACCTGGTGGCCGGCGGCGCAGGCCGCGAACGCTTTGGAGGAGTCGGGGAGGATGACGGCGTCGCTGGCGCCGGGGCAGCCTTCGAAGACGGCGCGGAGGGATTTGGCGGCGGGATCGATGAGGCTGACGCTGTTTCCGCTGCGGTTGGCGACAACGAGGGTTTTGCCGTCAGGGGAGATGCGGGCCGCGACCGGGACTTCGCCGGCGCCCAGGACGGCAATCTCGCGGCGTGCTTTGAGGTCCAGAACGGAGACGGTGTTGGAGCCGGAGTTGGCAACGTAGGCCCGTTCGCCGGTGGGGTCGAGGTCGATGGAGACCGGCTGGCGGTGGACGGGAATGGTGGCGGCGACAGTGTTGCTTTCGGCGTCGATGACCGAGACCGACCCTGGCGCGCCTTCGGCGCCGGAATTGACAACATAGACCTCATTGCGCGTGGGGCTGGCGGCCACGGCGACGGGATTCCGGCCCACGGGCAGCTCGCGGTCCACGCGCACATTGACCACATCGAGAACGGTAACAGTGCCGCTGCCGCCGTTGGTGACGTAGGCGTATTCACGATAGCTGGGCGGATACTGAGGGAAGTCGTGCGGGCGGCAGGCGGTGAGAGCGAGCGCGAGCAGAAGGAATGCGACGGGGATGGCGCGCCGCGGGGTCATGGGGTCAACCGGCGGCCGCAGCTACGTGAATGCCGCGAGGCAGATTGCGGCCGACCACCGGCGCGATCCGCTCGATCTCGTCCATCATGGTCGCAAACTGTGCGGGATAGATGGACTGGGGACCGTCGGAGAGCGCCTTGTCGGGCTGGTGGTGAACCTCGACCAGGAGGCCGTCGGCGCCCGAGGCGACGGCGGCGCGAGCCATGGGCAGCACGCTGTCGCGCTTGCCGGTAGCGTGGCTGGGGTCCACCAGAATGGGCAGGTGGCTGAGACGCCGCACGGCGGGAACGATGCTCAGGTCGAGGGTGTTGCGGGTGTGATCGGTAAAGGTGCGGACGCCGCGCTCGCAGAGAATCACCTCGTAGTTACCCTCGCTCATCAGGTACTCGGCGGCCATGAGGAACTCTTCCAGGGTGGCGGAGAGGCCGCGCTTGAGCAGGACCGGCTTGCGCACGCGGCCGGCGCGCTTGAGCAGGGAGAAGTTCTGCATGTTGCGCGCCCCGATCTGGACGACGTCGGCCCATTCGGCGACCAGGTCGAGGGATTCGTTGTCGAGGGCTTCGGTGACGATGCGCAGGCCGAAGCGGTCACGGATGTCGGCCATGATGCGAAGCGCCTCAAGACCGAGGCCTTGAAAAGCGTAGGGCGAAGTGCGGGGCTTGAAGGCGCCGCCGCGGAAGAACTGTGCGCCCGCCGCCGCAACCTGCCCGGCGATGGCGAAGGCCTGGTCGCGGCTCTCGATGGAACAGGGGCCGGCGACGATGGCCAGGTTGCGGCCGCCGATAGCGGCGTCCGTTCCGGCAAAGCGGACGATGGTGTCCTCTTCCTTGACCTCGCGGCTGGCCAGCTTGTAGGCCTTGGAGACCCGGATCACCTCGGCGACCCCGGAGAGCGATTCGAGGTTGCCGCGGTCCATCTCACCCTTGTTGCCGGTGATGCCGATGGCGGTGCGCTGGGCTCCGGGGAGTGGATGGGCGCGGAGACCCAACTGCTCAATGTATTCGCAGACCGCCTGGATTTGCTCCGGCGTGGCCTGCGCTTTCATCACAACCAACATAACTGGCCCCTCAAACCATCAGTCTAATGGTTGAGAGGGCGAAGGGCAATTGTTTGAGCGGCGATGGGCCTGAGGGTCGAGACCTTAGCGCGGGAGGTTTTCCCTCACGGCGCTGAAATCTGCAAAGTATAGAGCTTGCTTGGGTATTGCGCCGCAGCAAAACGGCTGCGCCGGGACTGTTCAATCCGTGTTAATATCGCCTTCATTCTGTGGTGCCGCGGCATGACGATACTTCCCCCCCAGCAAGTCTTTCCAATCCGGCTAAAACCCCGGTGGTTGCTCCGCCGGATGGGTATCTGCGGCTTGGCGACGGTACTTTGTCTGGCGCGCTCCCAGGCTCAGGACAACCCTCTTGACACCGTGCATGTGCCCCCGCCCTCCACCTCCGCGCCGGCCACGCCGGCCACGGGAGCTCCCGCCGGAGCTGAAGCGCCTGCGGCGACCGGCCGCAATGCGCTGAAGATCCGCCCCGGCTCCCGGATCAGGCTGGACGTGGACATGGTGCTGATCCCGGTCTCGGTCACCGATCCCATGAACCGCCTGGTCACCGGCCTCGAGCAGCAGGACTTCCAGATTTTTGAGAACAACGGCCAGCAAAAGATCGCCTCGTTCGCCTGCGAGGACGCGCCGGTCTCGATCGGCATCATCTTCGACCTCTCAGGTTCGATGACCTCGAAGCTGATCCGCGCCCGGGAGTCGATCCTGCAGTTCATCAAGACTGCCAACCCACAGGATGAGTTTTTCGTCATCGGCTTCAACGACCGGCCGGAGTTGATCGAGGATTTCACCAGTTCCGTCGAGGACATTCAGGCCCGGCTGGCCACCGTGCGCAGCGGCCATCGCACCGCGCTGCTGGACGCGATCTACTATGGCGTGACCAAAATGAAGGACGCGCGGCACGAACGCAAGGCGCTGCTGGTAGTCTCCGACGGAGGCGACAACCGCTCCCGCTACACCGAAGGCGAGCTGCGCGCCCAGGTGCGGGAAGCCGACGTCGAGATTTACTCCATCGGCATCTTCGACCCCTATGCGGCCACCCCAGAGGAACGCACCGGGCCGCAGCTCCTCTTCGAAGTGAGCGAGGAGACCGGCGGACGGCTTTTTCGTGTGGACGATGTCGCCGATATGGGCGACATCGCCGAGAAGATTTCAACCGAGTTGCGCAACCAATATGTGATCGGCTACCGGCCCAAGGATCTGACCCGCGACGGCAAGTGGCGTAAAGTGAAGGTGAAGGTCAATCCTCCTCCAGGTTTGCCGCCACTCACCGTTCATGCTCGCACCGGCTACTATGCGCCTTTGCAATAAAGCGGTTTTCGCGGTTCTTCTTGCCACAGCGGCGCTCCCGCTACAATCGCCCGCTCAGGCTGCCTCCGCGCAGGCTTCGCCCGGCCAGGCTCCCTCCCTGACCGTGGACCGCGACCCGGTGCGCTCGCCGGATGCCGAGACCGCGGCCCCCACCGCGCCCGGTCCGCTGCGCAAGCAAGGCGAGGGTTACATTCTGCACACCGACGTGGAGGAAGTGGCGCTCAATTGCACGGTGCTGGATGGCAACCGCCTTGTTCCGGATCTGAAAAAGGACAACTTCGAGGTCTACGAGGACGGAGTCAAGCAGACTCTCATCAGCTTCCAGCACACCGACCTTCCCGTCTCCATCGGCATGGTGGTCGATAACTCCGGATCCATGTACCGCAAGCGCCCGGCAGTGAACAAGAGCGCGCTCGACCTGGTCCTGGCCTCCAATCCCCAGGACGAGGCCTTTGTGGTGAACTTCTCCGACGAGGCCTTCATCGACCAGGAGTTCACCTCCGACGTAAATAAGCTGCGCGATGGGCTGGGCCACATCGAATCCAGGGGCGGCACGGCGCTCTACGATGCCGTCGCGGCCTCGGCGGACAAGCTGGTGGCCGACGCCAAGCGACCCAAGCAGGTTCTCATCCTCATCACCGACGGCGAAGACAACGCCTCGACCCTCAACCTGGAGCAGACCATCCGCCGGGTGCAGCAACTGTCCGGCCCGGTGATCTATTCAATCGGATTGCTGTTTGGCGACGAGATGAGCCGCGCCGAAGTGCGCCACGCCCGCCGCGCTCTGGAGATGCTCTCCACCGAGACCGGCGGCATGGCCTTCTTCCCCAAGTCGATCGAGCAGATCGATCAGATCGCCGCCGAGGTGGCGCGCGACATTCGCAACCAGTACACGCTCGGCTACCACTCCACCAAGCCGACCACGGAGCCGGGCTTCCGCCGCGTGCAGGTAATGGCCGAGGCCAAGGGGATGAACAAGCTGACCGTGCGCACGCGAACGGGGTATTTTCCCGTGGTGCGCGTCGCCAAACAGCCCGCGGCGGCGGAGAAGAAGTAAGGAGGGGGCCTGGCGGCTCTTTTTACGGTGGTGTGGGGCGGTTCTGATTAACCGCTTATTGCAGAATGCCCAACATGGTGAAACGAGTGAAGAATAACCCTCTCAAACGGCGAGTAGTGCAGGCAGCCTTGGTTGCGGGGATTTTTCTTCTGCTCGTTATCGCTGGCCTCTGGAGTCTCAGAACCTGTCTAAAAACTGCCGGATGAATCAGGGAAGTTATAGGCGCAGCGTAGAGGACGCTTTAGCGTAAGGTCATGTATCCGAGCGATTTGACCGATGCGCAGTGGGGTAAGCTGGAACCGTTGCTGAATCCGCCGCGCGGAAACCGCCATGCCGGAGGCCGACCGCGCAAGTATGAATTGCGCCGCGTGGTCGATGCCCTGCTCTATGTGGTGAGAACCGGCTGCCAGTGGCGGCAGTTACCGACTGATTTTCCGCCCTGGCTGAGTGTGCATCAGCAGTTCCGGGCTTGGCGCGATGACGGAACCTGGGAGCGGGTGACCAAAACGCTTCGCCAGCAGAGTCGCAAAGCGCAGGGACGAAACGCCACGCCCAGCGTGGCCATCGCCGATTCGCAATCGGCCAAAACGGCGCTAAAAGGGGGCAGCGCGGATACGACGCGGGCAAAAGATCAAGGGGCGCGAGCGGCACATCGCGGTCGACACGCAAGGCAACCTATTAACAGTGGTCGCACACTCGGCCGGTATTCAGGACCGAGTGGGAGGCGCGGGCCGTGTTGACGCGGTTGTTCCGCCGCTTCGATACCATCACCAAGGTGTTCGTGGACGGAGGATACACAGGAACGCCGATCCCATGGGCCGAGCAGATGTTCGGCTACCAGGTCGAGGTGGTCAAGCGCAATGAACTGCACCAATTCAAAGTCCTGCCCAAGCGCTGGATCGTGGAGCGCACCTTCTCTTGGCTGAACTGGTCGCGCCGCCTCTCCAAAGACTACGAACTCGCCATACCTCAGCCGAAACCATGATCTATGTCGCCTTCGCACATCAACTGTTACGCCGCGCTGCCTAGTTTTTAGACAGGTTCTTAGAGGACTGCCTGAACCTGAAAAACTGCCGGAATGTTAGAATGGAGGAGATGCCGATGCCCCTGAAAACACTCTTCCTGAATCCGCCCTCGTTCGAGAACTTTGACGGTGGCGCGAGCTCGCGCTGGCCGGCTACGCGCGAGATTGAGTCCTACTGGTACCCGGTGTGGCTAACGTACCCGGCCGGCCTGCTCGAAGGCTCGCGCCTCCTCGATGCCCCCCCGCACCACGTCTCCGCCCACGAGACCATCAAGATCTGCAAGGACTACGAGTTCCTTGTCCTGTTCACCTCGACGGTCGGCTGGGAGGGCGACCAGCGCCTGGCCGAAGCCATCAAGGCCGCCAATCCGGCGATGCGAATCGCCTTTGTCGGCCCTCCTGTAACCACCGACCCGGACCGCGCCTTGAACGAGTGCTCCGCGCTGGACTTCATCTGCCGCCGCGAGTTCGATTATTCGGTGGTCGAGTTTGCCCAGGGCAAGCCGCTCAACGAGATTCTCGGCATCAGCTACAAGCTGGACGGCAAGATCGTCCACAACCCCGACCGCCCGCAGGTGGAAGACCTGGACGCCATGCCCTGGGCCACAAAGACCTACAAGCGCGACCTGGACGTGACGCGCTACAACGTGCCCTTCCTGCTCCATCCCTTCATCGCGCTCTACTCCACGCGCGGCTGCCCGGCGCAGTGCACCTTCTGCCTGTGGCCGCAGACCCTGAGCGGGCACGCATGGCGCAAGCGGTCGACGGACGACGTGGCCGCCGAACTGGCCTGGGCCAGGCAGAATTTCCCCGACGTGAAGGAGTTCTTTTTCGACGACGACACCTTCAACATTCAGAAGGCCCGCACGATCGAGCTGTGCGAGAAACTCAAGCCGCTCAACCTGACCTGGAGCTGCACCTCGCGTGTGACCACCGACCGCGAGACCCTCAAGGCCATGAAGGAAGCCGGCTGCCGTCTGCTCATTGTGGGCTTCGAGTCCGGCGATCCGCAGATTCTCAAGAACATCAAGAAGGGCGCAACCGTTGAGCGCGCCCGCGCCTTCGCCAAGGACTGCCACGACCTGGGACTCACCATTCACGGAGACTTCATCCTCGGCCTTCCCGGCGAAACCACGGAGTCGATCCGCAACACCATCAACTTCGCCAAGTCGCTGGACGTGGAGACCATCCAGGTCTCGATAGCCCATGCCTATCCGGGCACCGAGTTCTACGACTACGCCAAGGCGAATGGCTTCATCACCAATGAACGCATGGAGGACGGTGGCGGCCACCAGATGGCGCACATCGAGTACCCCGGCCTGCCCACCGACTACGTGCTGGAGATGGTTCACCGCTTCTACGACGAGTACTACTTCCGCCCCAAGGCCGCATTCCGGGTGGTCTGGAAGGCGTTTGTGAATCGCGATCTGCCCCGGCTGTACGTGGAAGCCAAGTCCTTCCTCAAGCTCCGCGCCGAGCGCAACAGGCTGGTCAAGCTGGCGCGCAGCCATGAGGCCGATCCGCCAGCCGCGGTCAGCGCCGGAGCATAGGAGGTTCTGCCGGGCTGTCCAGGAATCCGGGTGCCCTATCCTTGCGACGCCCTCTATCGCAAGGGCGAGAGATCACGAACCTCCGCTGCGCCGGTCGTCCTGTCCTTTCCCTTTCTTTATGAGGAAAAGATGAGAGACCGCGTAGATTGAAGCAGTACCCTTATTGTCGAGACCGAATAATCAATGGCTCATCGGAAACTCTTGCCGCGCCAATACCTGATCTTGAGCCTGGTCGCTATTTGCGCACCGCTCGGCGACACCTGCCTATCGCGCGGCATGACTAGGCTGCCGGCTATCTCGGTGGCCCATCCCGCCACGCTCATCGCCGCCGTCTTCACGCCCTGGATCGCCTTCGGCATCGCGCTGCTCATAGGCTTCTTCGCCAGCTACCTGACTGCGCTCTCCTGGGCCGATCTCACCTTTGTGCTCCCCGCCACGGCCTTCGGTAATGTCATCGTCGCCCTGCTGGCCCGCTTCTGGCTTCACGAGCCCATCTCCCTGGAGCGCTGGGCGGGAATCATACTCATCACTGTTGGCGTAGGCTTCGTCGCGCAAGGGCCTTCTTTGACCGTGAGGCCTGCGATTGGCGAGTCTGCAACGGAGAGGCTTGCTCCTGAAGAAAAGTCTCTCGACGACGCGGCGGAACTGGCCGTTCCCATCGCAGAGGAGCAGCCGCAATGACGATTCCCTCCCCTGCTTCAACGACCGGCTTCTGGGCTGCCGCAGCCATGATCGCTGCCATCGTGCTCTGCTCCACCGCCGGCGAAGTGCTGACCGCCGCGGCCATGAAGTCCATCGGCGACCTCGACGAGATTCGCGTCCGCGCTGGCCTCAAGGGCGCCGTTCGTGCCGTCCTTACCTGCCCGCTCTTCTTTTTGGGCGTCGGCTTCCTGGCCCTGGCCTTCTTTTCCCTTCTCCTGGCCTTGAACCACCTCAACCTCAGCCTGGTCGCGCCAGCATCGGCATCGCTCACCCTGGTCACCAATGCCATCGCCGGCAAGCTCTTCCTCAAGGAAAACGTAGACCGCCGCCGCTGGACCGCCGCCGTGCTGGTCTGCATTGGGGTGTATCTGCTGGCGCACTGAAAAGACAGCTTCTAGCTTTTAGCTATTAGCACTTGTAGTTCAACGCCAGGGCGGAGCTAAGAGCTATAACCTAATTCTCATTTCCCGGATTCATCAACCGCATCAGGCCCCGCGGCCTCAGATCCGCATCGAGGATCTTCCGCGGTTCGCCGATGGTCTTGCAGACCGCCTCCGCCGCCAGATGTCCCGACCGCGCCGCGCTCTCCATCGTCGAAGGCCAGCCGGTCGCCGTCCAGTCCCCGGCGAGAAACAGATTCGGCCAGGGAGAAACAGCCGCGGGCCGCGCCGCATCGATCCCCGGAGGCACGCCGAAGGTGGCCCGCATCTCTTTGACCAGCGCGACCTTTTCCAGCTTCGCCTCTTTCACTCGCGGGAAGAACTCCGCCAGCTCGGCGACCGCCTGTCGAATCGCCTGCTCGCGAGGTAACGCCGCAAAGGCCCGCGTCGCGCTCACCACCAGCTCGATATAATGCCCGCCTCGCCCCGTCTGCAATCGCGACTGGTTATACATCCAATGAATCTCGCGATCCAGCAGCACTGCATGGTCCAGCTCCGTAATCTCCCGGTCAAACCACAGATGGACGCTGCAAATGTGCCAGTGCTCGTGCTTCGCGATCTTTCGCGCCAGATCCTCCGCGCCCTCCGCCGGAGGCAGATGCGGCAATAACTGCGCCGTTGCTTCAAACGGCAGTGCGACAATGACAAAGTCCGAAGTCAACTCACTTGTGCGCGTGCGAATGCTCCATTGAGAAACCTCTTCATCCCACACCGCGTCCCCCACATGCGCGTTCAACCGCACGCTGCCGCCGCGCTCCCCAACAAACGGAGTTACACCCGCATATAGCTCGCTCAGGGGAACGCGGCTCATCCCCATGCTGCCCGCCTGTGCAGAGTTCAGAAACAGCTCGCGGATCACTTTGGCCGCGTACGGCACCCCAATGGAGTCGATCTCAGCATTCAGCGCGCTGGCGATCACCAGCCGCCAAAAGCGATTCAGCGCGCCCTCGGTCTGTTTGTGCCGCCGCAGCCAATCCCCAAGCGACTCCTGCGACGAGTCCGCCGCACCCGGCCGAATGATGGCTCCCATTGCCCGCCCTAGTGCCAGCTTGTCTTGGAAGCTGAAAGCCTTCGCACTCAGGAAGCTGGGCGCGCTGTGCAGAGGCGCCGGCAGCCGGAGCGGCCCCAGTTCAAACGGCCCCAACCGCGACCTTCGCCCTCCCGGCTCGATCATCGTCATCTCGCTGGTCCAGTGAATCCGGTCCGCAACGCCGATCCGCCGGTAGAAGCCGATGAGATTCGTGCAGCAGCCGAAGAGCACGTGCTGGCAGTTGTCGATGACTTCGCCGACGCCCGGATGCGGATACGACGAAGCGCGCCCGCCCAGGTAGCCGCGCCGCTCGACCAGTTGCACGCGCAACCCAGCCTCAGCCAGCGCGCAGGCCGCGCTCATCCCCGCCACGCCGCCGCCCACCACCGTGACGGTCCTCCCCGAACTCTGCCTCAAACCACTCAACGTTTGTTCCGACCTCTGCGCAATAAACCATAACTACAGCTTGCTTTGAAAAAGCACAACTTGAGCGCGGACCATGCCGAGGAACCGGAGGACCCAAGCCCAATCTCGGTTTGAGGTTGACCAAACCCGGCTCGACAAAGCCACAACGTTAGAAGAAACAATATGACTCTCCACTCTTCAACTTCCGATTTCATCGGACCGAATTCGCTCGGAGTATTCGTGTTGCATTCCCTCAGTGCTCATGGCCGCGGCGGCCGCGTTTATGAGCTGCGCCGCTGGCCAGTTCTTGAATCGGGACGACGCACCCTTCAAGCTCCTCGCAGCCGGTGTGCTCGAACTGGATGGTGGTGTGGCAAATGTGGAATTGGACCTTGAGGACTTGGTTGAGCTTGACGAGGATGCAGGCGCTTTCCGACGGGGGAATATCGGCTATGGTGACGTGGCAGGCCAGTGCCCGGGACTGGGAGCCGAGGCTCCAGACGTGCAGGTCGTGGACGTCTATGACCCCCTCGACCGCTTCCATGGAGGAGCGAATGGCGGGAATGGAGACGCCGCGTGGCGTGCCTTCGAGCAGGATATTGAGGGTCTCGCGGATGATGCCGATGCTGGACCAGAGGATGAAGGCGGCGATGAGCAGCGAGAGCACGGGATCGATCCGGTTCTGGCCGCTGAACAAGATGCCCGCACCTCCGGCGATGACGGCGGCGGTGGAAAGAGTGTCGCCGGCCATGTGGAGAAAGGCTGAGCGCAGGTTGACGTCGCGGGCCACGCCCCAGAGCAGGGTGGCAATCACGCCGTTCATCAGAACACCGGCGGCAGCCACGATGATCATCAGCCGGGGTTGCACGGCGACGGGCGCCGAGAGGCGATGTACGGCCTCGATGACGATCCAGAGCGCGATGACGATGAGGGTGGCCGCGTTAATGAAAGCGGCAAGCACGCCGGCGCGCTGGTAGCCGAAGGTCTTGGATTGGTCGGCGGGGAGTGTCTGGAAGTAGACGGCGGCAAAGCTGAGAAGCAGGGCGAGGAAGTCGGAGACGTTGTGGCCGGCTTCGGATAGCAGCGCCAGCGAGTGAGCGCGCAGACCGGCCACGAAGGTAACCGCGACATAAGCGAGCGTGGCCGCGAGCGAGAAGCGCAGTACGGATTTTGTTCGGCTGGAGTCCGGCGAGGAGGACGCCGCGTGAAGGTGCATAAGGGAAGTGTAACCGGGGATGGGTATCGGCTGCCAACTGCGCCGGTCGCCCATCAGCCGCGTCCGGGACGCAGGTGGCTCATGTCGAAGGTTTCCGGTTCGTCATAGGAGGGCATGACCGGCAGGCCGGCGCGCAGCCCGGACCACTCCTCGGCCACCACGATGCTATTGTGGTGGTTGCCGGGCTGATAGCGGACCGTGCAGGGAAAGCCGGCGCGTACCTGAGCCGCGTCGAATACGGCGGCCATGTTCGTTATGTCCTGAGAGCACTCGTAGTCCACGCCGGCGATGCGATAGTGGTAGACCAGCATGGTGAGGGTGCGGCCGTCCCCAGCGTCGACCTCGGAGATGTCCAGCAACATACCGTCCACGAGGCGGCCGAACTGGACCAGAAACTGGCGGCGGGCGCGTTCCAACTCCTCGGCTGTGGGGCGCTTGCGGAAGACGAGCCAGAGCGCGACAGCGCCCAGAATGGCTATCGAGGCCGATCCGGCCGCAATCTCCCAAGCATTTGTGTTGAGGTGGATCATTCTGGACGGGACTGCACCCCTGGGTTCCAATTAGAGGATACGACAGCCGGTGACCGGCGAAGGTGGATGGCCGGCGCAGTCAACGCCGGGATTCCCGCTGCGATATACTCAGGTCTGTATCTTTGAAGGAGTTCCGGCCTGCCGGACGCCCATTTCCGGAGGTTTTTCTTGGTCATGAGCAAGAGTTCGGCCGCGGCAAAGCATTCACGGGCACACTCGACGACCGTGATCTGCGTGCGGCGCAACGGCGAGGTGGTGATGGCCGCCGACGGCCAGGTCACGCTGGGCGATCACGTGCTGAAGCACTCGGCCAAAAAGATTCGGCGGCTTTATCAGGAGAAGATTCTGGCCGGATTTGCCGGCTCGACGGCGGACGCTTTCAGCCTCTTCGCGCGCTTCGAGACCAAGCTGGAGCAGTACGCAGGCAACCTGAACCGCGCGGCCGTGGAGCTGGCCAAAGACTGGCGCACCGACAAGATGCTGCGCAACCTGGAGGCCCTGCTGCTGGTGGCCGATAAGGGTCAGACGTTTCTCATCTCCGGCTCGGGCGATGTGATCGATCCCGACGAGCCGCTGGCGGCCATCGGCTCCGGCGGAAGTTATGCCACGGCCGCCGCCCGCGCGCTGATGGAAAACACCGACCTGAGCGCCCGAGAGATTGCCGAAAAAGCCATGAAGATAGCCGGAGAGATTTGCATCTATACCAACGACCGCATCACCATTGAGGAGTTGAAGGGCTAGAGGAAGGTCGGAGGTCGGCACTGTGTCAGGGCATGACTTTAGTCGTGCCGAAATGGGCGCAAATGAGTATGGGCTTTAGCCCCTGAGGGAAGGCAAGACTTGCAATCAGGGCTTCTAGCCTGCGAGATTGCTTGAGGAAGTTTTGATGATTACTTCGCACATTGGGAAAGAAAACGTAGGTAGAATTGCCGAGCGAATTGTTGCCAACGAGCTGGAGTCTCATGGATTCTTCGTGCGCGACCTCAATTTGGAGGGACTCGCTGCAAATGTAGACCTGTTGGCTGTTAAAGATAAAAGGCTTTGGCAAATCCAAGTCAAAGGCTCCAGCTACGCAACGGCATATCCAGATAATGGCTGGTGGTTTCAGTACGGATACTGCAAGGATGAACACATTCAGAACCCGGATGCGAGAATGTTCAATAAAAGTGTGGGCTCATTTACCGCTGAGGTTGTAGTGCTGGTCTGCGTAAGATCGCCGCACGAGTACCAGTTCATCGTTCTGCCCACCAAGATTGCAGAGGATGCAGCGCAGATTGTCATGAACTACGATTTCAGAACAAAGAAGGCTGATCGTTCGGATCATAAACCTGGTCCGGTTTGGTTTGATTTTTTTGGTAGGAAAGCTAGGACTCCCGAGAAGGTGGCGGGAATCCGACAGGAACAGGAATTGGTCAAGCCCTTCTTGATTGACCGAAGCAGGAGTGTTGCCGTGGACAAACGCGGGCAAATGGAGGCCCATGTATCCGAACTTTTTGACAGGGTATTTATGGGAGATGAAGCCGCACCACTGACAGATTCCCTCAGGGGCTAAAGCCGGCGAATTCTAGGAGCTTTTTTCGGCACGACTGAAGTCGTGCCCTTTCACAAAGCCTGGAGATATTGAAGAACAGAATGGCCATCTATCTACCCGCATCCGCCGAAGAACAGGAGCTCTCGCTGGACGAGCTGACTCCGCGCGAGATTGTCGCCGAGCTGGACAAGCACGTGGTGGGCCAGAAGGCCGCCAAGCGCGCCGTGGCCATCGCGCTGCGCAATCGCCAGCGCCGGCAGAAGCTGCCGCCCGATATGGCCGACGACATCATGCCCAAGAACATCATCATGATTGGCCCCACGGGCGTGGGCAAGACGGAGATTGCGCGGCGGCTGGCCAAGCTCACCGGTTCGCCGTTCCTCAAGGTCGAGGCCTCGAAGTTTACCGAGGTGGGCTACGTGGGCCGCGATGTGGAGTCGATGATCCGCGACCTGGTGGAGATCGCCATCGACATGGTGCGCGAAGAGCGTCTGGAAGAGGTGGAAGACCGGGCGGAGATGAATGCCGAGGAGCGCCTGCTGGACGTTTTGCTGCCGCCTCCGCCGCCCGCGCAGCCGGCAGCCGAGGGCCAACTGACGTTACCTGGAAGCGACAGCCACCAGCGTTCGCGAGAGAAGCTGCGCCAGCAGTTCCGCGAGGGCAAGCTGGACGAGCGCATGGTCGAGCTTGACGTGCGCGAGCGCAATACGCCACAGTTTGGCATCATCAGCAACCAGAGCCTTGAGGACATGGAGATGAACCTCAGGGATATGCTGCCGAATATCTTCGGCGGCGGCTCGAAGAAGCGCAAGATGAAGGTGGGCGATGCCTTCGATTACCTGGTGCAGGAGGAAGAGGGCCGGCTGATCGATATGGATTCGGTGAATCGCGCGGCTACCGAGCGCGTGGAATCGAGCGGCATCATCTTCCTGGATGAGATCGACAAGATTGCCGGGCGCGAGAGCGGGCACGGGCCCGACGTTTCGCGCGAGGGCGTGCAGCGCGACATACTGCCAATCGTGGAAGGCACCACGGTGAACACCCGCTACGGCATGGTGCGCACCGACCATATTCTCTTCATCGCCGCCGGCGCGTTTCATGTCTCCAAGCCCAGCGATCTTATCCCCGAGTTACAGGGACGCTTTCCCATCCGGGTCGAATTGCAGTCGCTCACCGTGGATGACTTTCTGCGCATCCTGACCGAACCCAAGGCATCGCTGACCAAGCAATACTCGGCGCTGCTGGAGACCGAGGGAGTCAGGCTGGAGTTTGCTCCCGAGGCGCTGTGCGAGATGGCGGAGTTTGCCTTCAAAGTGAACGAACAAACCGAGAACATCGGGGCGCGGCGGCTGCACACGATCATGGAGCGGGTGCTTGAAGACGTGAGCTTCCTGGCGCCGGACGTGGCCCGCCGCGCGCCGGACGACGCGGCCGCCGCGAAGCTGTCGGAGGCCATCAAGCGCGAGTCGTCCGCGCCGCTGCCATACGAGGAGCGCATGACCGCCTCCGGCCCGGAGAAGGTCTTTCTGATCGGCCCCGAGTATGTGAAACAGATGGTTGCGTCCACCGTGAAGGATCAGGATCTGAGCCGGTACATACTGTAGCTCGCGATTGCTTCTCGATTGCGCTGCGCGCGGGCTTTTGTTATCTTTGTCTCGTACCTCGCGAGTCCGCGCGCCGCATTGGATCAGCGGGCTCTACCTGCACTCTCCCGCTTCTGAGGGATTGCGGATGGGGGCGCTTCAGAAGCACACCTGGAAAGGGTGTGCCCGCGCCTTGAATCCGCGCCGCCCTTTCCCCGACTCCACTTACATCCGAGCAAAAGGAGAGAACCATGAGCAATTCC
>Ga0326727_10007200_pt1 | contig 29675 bp, 21 predicted proteins | sample MB2enrmetagenome_FD_207643 | JGI IMG/M metagenome (GOLD analysis project Ga0326727, IMG submission 207643) | Lab enriched peat soil microbial communities from McLean, Ithaca, NY, United States - MB29MY | ecosystem: Environmental > Terrestrial > Soil > Wetlands > Peat | place: USA: New York... | reverse complement strand
TTTGTGGCGCGGGGGTTGCGCGACCAGCGGTTCGCGGTCGATGTGGCCAACGACGGCCAGGCGGGCTGGGAGATGGCCAGCACCTGCAATTACGACCTGATCGTGCTGGACTTGATGCTGCCGGGCCTGGGGGGGATGGAGGTGCTGAAACGCATCCGGCGGCGGGGGTCGCAAGCGCCGGTGTTGATCCTGACGGCGCGGGCTGGCACGCCGGAGAAGGTGGAGCATTTCGAGGCGGGGGCCGACGATTATTTGACAAAACCGTTTGCCTTTGACGAATTGCTGGTGCGGGTGAAGGCGTTGCTGCGCCGCGGGTCGCCCGACCGGTCCAGCGTGCTGCGCATCGGCGACCTGGAGATCGACCGCCAGAGGCAGCAGGCGCGGCGGGGAGGAAAGCGGATCGAGCTGACCCCCAAGGAATACAGCCTGCTGGAATATCTTTGCGCGAACCCGGGCCGGGTGGTGTCCCGCACCATGATCATTGAGCACGTTTGGGACGAAAGCTTCCAGGGCCTGACCAATATCGTTGATGTTTATGTGCGGCATTTGCGCAGCAAGGTGGATGACGCTTTTGCGCGGAAACTCATCCGCACGGTGCGCGGCGTGGGCTACTGCGTGAGCGACGAGGCGGAGGCATGAACACGCGCTCGCTTCGCTTTCGCCTGCTCATATGGTATGCCGGATTGTTGACAGGCATTTTCGTGCTGTATGGCGCGGGGATGTCCCAGGCGTTGCGGCATTATCTCAAGCAGAGCCTGGCGGACTCGCTGGAGCGGCGCACGCGGCAAATCGCCACGCTGCTGGCCGGCGTGGAGCAAACGGGGGAACCCTATGTGATCGACGAGATCAAGGCGCGTTACGCGCCGGAGAATTACGACCGGTTTGTCCGGCTGAGCCGCCCCGACGGGACGGTGATTTATGCGTCGGGCCGCGCGGCGACGTTTGACCCGGCGGGCCTGCCGCCCGCCGCCGCCGCGGAGAAGCGGCGCGTCGCGGTGCTGCCGGACGGCAATCGTTTGCTGGTGGTGACCGGAGAGGCCAGGACGGCGTCGGGGCGGGGTTACGTCGTCGAAAGCGGCGGGCCCATGCAACCGATCGACACCATCCTGTCGCGGCTGGGGTTATTGCTGCTGCTGGGGGTGCCGGTGGTGGTGCTGGTGGCGGTGGGGGGCGGTTATGTGCTGGTGGGGAAAGCCCTGGCCCCGGTGATCCAAATTGCGCGCAGCGCGGAGCAGATCACCCTGCATAACCTGAATGAGCAGTTGCCGGTGACCCAGACCGGGGATGAGTTGGAGCACCTGTCCCTGGCATTGAACCGCATGATCGTCCGATTGCGGGCGGCGCTGGAGCAAAACCGGCGCTTCCTGGCCGATGCCTCGCATGAATTGCGCACGCCGCTGGCCGCCTTGCGGGGCGAACTCGAAAGCGTGGTCGAACAGACCCGCGCCCTGCCGGAATTGAGGGACCGGGCCGGGAGCGCGCTGGAGGAGGTGGACCGGCTGGCGAAAATCGTTGATGCCCTTATTGCCATATCCCGGCTTGAGGCGGGCGAAGCGCAGCAAGCGTGGGAACGGTTCGACCTGGCGTCGCTGGCCGCGGGCACGGCCGAGCAGATGTCCCTGCTGGCGGAGGACAAGGGCGTTGCGGTGTCCTGCAACGCGCAGGGCAGCGTGTGCGTGGAAGGGGACCGGGCCCGGATCAAGCAAGTGGTGGTGAACTTGCTGGACAATGCCATCAAATACACGCCGCAGGACGGATCAATCAGCCTCAACGTGGAGGCCCGCCAGGACAAGGCCGTCATCGAAGTGGCCGATACGGGGATCGGCATCCCGGCCGAGGCGTTGCCGCACATTTTCGAGCGGTTTTTCCGCGTGGACAACGCGCGTTCGCGCGAAGCGGGCGGCGCCGGGCTGGGGCTGGCCATTGTCGAATCGATTTGCACGGCGCACGGCGGGCGGGTCGAGGTGGCAAGCGTCGAGGGGCGCGGCAGCCGGTTCAAGGTGGAGCTGCCCCTGGCTCAGGCGCCGCGGACAAAGGCAAGCTTATGACGGAGCCAACATCCCCAGCTTCCCCGACACCCCAGCCCGCGCCGGACACGACCGGGGAACCCTCCCTGCTGCAGCGGCGCGAAACCTGGATCGCGCTGATCGTCATGATGGCGGTCATGATCCTGGGCTTCCTTTACCTGAAGCGCCACGGGGAACGGGAGAGGGTGAGCCAAGCCGTGCCGGTGGTGGCGGTCGCCACCGTGGATCGGGAAGACCTGTACAAGGAAGTGACCATCCCGGCGGAGTTCCGGCCCTATGTGGAGGCGGAGTTGAACGCCAAGGTTTCGGGCTATCTGAGCCAGATCAACGTGGATTTTGGCGACCGGGTCAAGGCGGGCCAACTGCTGGCGGTGTTGGAGGTGCCGGAATTGAAAGCCGAGCTGGCGGCGGCCATGGCGGCGCTGGAACGGGCCAGGGCGGATTACACCAATGCGCATTTGATCTATACGCGGTTGGAAAGGGTCAGCCGCGATCACCCCAATCTGGTCGCCCAGCAGGACATTGACACGGCGGAGGCCAAGGACAGCGCGACGCTGGCGGCGGTGGCGGTCGCCAAAGCGGACGTGGAGAAGTATCAAACGCTCTATGGGTACACCCGGATCACCGCGCCTTTTGACGGCGTCATTACTTGGCGGTCCGCCGATCCGGGCGCGCTCATCCAGGCGGGGACGGCCTCGGAAACCCAGGCCCGGCCCCTGGTGCGGATTTCCGACAATGATCTGCTTAGGTTGGACTTTCCCGTCTCCGTAATGTACGTCAAGGATGTGCATGTGGGTGACCCGGTGACAGTGAGGGTGGAATCGCTGGGCAACAAGACGTTCACCGGCCGGATCGCGCGCTTGACGGAGAAGGTGAGCGAAGCCACGCGCACCATGATTACCGAGACGGAGGTGAGTAACCCGGACCTGGAGATCGTGCCGGGGATGTATGCGGTGGTGGTGTTGAAGGCCGAGCGCCGCACCAACGCGCTGGCCATCCCGACCGAGGCCGTGGCCAGCCAGGAGAAGAGCACGGTCGATGTGGTCAACGCGGAAAACCAGATCGAGGAACGCCAGGTGAGCCTGGGCTTGGAGACGCCCAACCGCTACGAGGTCCTTTCCGGGTTGAAGGAGGGCGAAAGGGTCATGATTGGCGACCAGTCGCGGGTGCATTCTGGCGAGAAAGTGGAGAGCCGACCCTGGGCGGGCGCGCAGAAAGAGTGGCCGATCCCCAAAGGGGAGACGCGCCCCGAGGAGTGATGTTTGCATGAGTACTATCAAGGATGGCAAGGCCGTCCTGACGAGCGAGGAGCTGGAGCCGTTCCGGCACATGAACGCCAGCCTGCTGGCCAACGCCATCGAATTCTTTCACAACGAGACGCGCCGGGAGGGTTTTGTTGACAGCAGCGTGCGCTGCCTTTTCCCGCGCCTGCCGCGCCTGGTGGGCTACGCCGTCACGGTCAAGGTGCGCCGGGCCGATCCGCCGGCGGGGGGCGGGCTTTTCCCGGACCGCAGCGATTGGTGGGATTACTTCATGTCGCGGCCGGAACCGCGGGTGGCGGTGGTGGAAGACTGCTCCGGCAGGATCGGCGTCAGTTCGCTGCTGGGCGTGGCGCAGATCAACGTCCTGCGGGTCTTCGGCTGCGTCGGGGCGGTGACCAATGGGGCCGTGCGCGACATCCCGGAGGCGGAGGCGATGCGCTTTCCCCTCTTTGCCGGCAGCGTCTCGGTCTCGCACGCCCATGTCGAGATGGTGGACATGGGCGGATCGGTGGACATCGGCGGATTGAAGATACGGCCCGGCGAATTGCTGCATGGCGACATTCACGGCGTGCAATCCATTCCCCCCGAAATCGCGGCGCGCCTTCCGGACGTGGCGATGCGCATTGCCAGCGAGGAAGAAGCATTGATTTCGCTCAGCCGCTCCCCCGATTTTTCGCTGGAGAAGCTCCAGGCGGCGGTGGCCAGCTTGAAACACTGACCCATCCCCATGTCGCGATTTGCCATCCGTTATCCGTACTTCATCATCGTGATCTGCCTGGTCACCTGCGTGCTGGGCGTGACGAGCATCGTACGGATGCCGGTGGACTTGTTTCCTCCCATCCGGATTCCGGTGATCGTGGTGGCGACCTTTTACGCCGGGATGCCGCCGGAACAGATGGAGAATGACATTACCGGGCAGTTCGAGCGCATGTTCACGCTGGCTTCGGGCTATGACCACATGGAATCGCGTTCGCTGACGGGGGTGAGCTTGATCAAGGTCTATTTCCAGCCCGAGAGCGATCCGCAGTCGGACGCGGCCATGCTGGCGAACCTGGCTTTGGCGACGATGCGGTATCTGCCGCCGGGGACATTGCCGCCGATTGTCATGCCTTTTGACGCTTCGAGCCTGCCGGTGTGCCTGGTCACGCTCAAAGGCCAGGGACTGAGCGAGGCGCAGTTGCGCGATCTGGGGCAGTTTACCGTCCGCAATCAGATGGCGGGGGTGCCTGGGGCGTCGTTTCCGCCGGCGTTTGGGGGGAAGTATCGGCAGATCATGGTGTATGTGGATCCGTACAAGCTGGAGGCGCACGGGTTGAGCGTGATGGACGTGGTGCGGAATGTAAACGAGGCCAACCTGATCCTCCCATCGGGCGACATCAAAGTCGGCCCCTACGACTACAATGTCTATGCCAACAACCAGATCAACGACATAAAAGACATTAACCTGGTGCCGCTTAAAACGGTGAGTGGTTCCGCGGCGCTTACCGGCGATATGGGCAAGGGGCAAGCGGACGGCGGGTCGCCGGCCAATCGGGCGCCGCCCGCTTCGGTGCTGGTGGCCGACGTCGGCAAGGCGGTGGATTCGTCGCAGATTCAAGTCAACAAAGTGCGGGTCAACGGCCAGGCCTCCGTCTATCTGCCCGTCTTGAAACTGGGTGGGAATGCCAACACCATCGAGGTGGTCAATGGGGTCAAGCGAATCATTTCCAGATTGGTCGATGTGCCCAGGCAACTCGTTCCGCAAGTGGTGTTTGACCAGTCGGTTTTCGTCAAGGCCGCCATCGAGAACCTGATTCATGAAGGGGCCATCGGGCTGGTGCTGACCGGGATGATGATCCTGCTCTTTTTGGGCAGCCCGCGCGCCACGCTGGCCGTGTTTCTATCCATTCCGCTCTCCGCTTTGGCGGCGTTCGTTGCGCTGCAATTGGGAGGCAGCACGGTCAACGCCATGATCCTGGGGGGACTGGCGCTGGCCTTTTCGCGGCTGATCGACAACTCGGTGGTGGTGCTGGAAAACATCTTCCGCCATTTGGAAATGGGCGAGGCGCCGAGGGAAGCGGCGGAGCGCGGCGGGGAAGAGGTGTCGCTGCCCGTGCTGGCGGCGACTTTGACGCTGGTGGTCGTGCTGTTCCCGGTGATCTTGCTCTATGGGGTGAGCAAGTACCTCTTCGGCGCATTGGGGCTTTCCTTGGTGCTGTCGCTCTTCGCCTCCTACTTTGTGGCCATGACGGTCGTGCCGCTGTTTTGCGCCCACTGGATCAAGGGGTCTCACGGGGACGAAGCCGGGGCGGGCGGAGAGCAGGCGCCGGGCGCAAAGCGCCCGGGGTGGGGAGCCCGGTTCAATCGGTGGTTCAACCTCAGGTTCACCCAAATGCTCGGAGCCTACGACCGGTCTCTGGCTTTCGCGTTGCGGCGGCCTGTGGTCACGGTGCTCCTCATTACCGGCGGTTTCGTGGCCAGCTTGGCGCTCGTTCCGATGATCGGCACATCCTACTTCCCGCGCACCGACCCCAGCCAGTTCGTCATCAATGTCAAGGCCCCTTCCGGCACGCGCATCGAGTTGACGGACCAACTGATCGCCCGCGTGGAACAAATCGTGCGCGACGTCGTTCCCAAACGCGAACTCAAGATAATCGTCTCCAACATCGGCATCCAGCCGGGCTTCTCCTCGATCCTCACCCCCAATTCCGCCCCCCATACGGCCTTCGTGCAGGTGGGGCTCAACGACAACCATACGCTCAGCAGCTTCGAGTACATGGACAAAGTCCGGGCCAGACTCAGGCGGGAGTTGCCGGAGGTCAGCGCCTATTTCCAAACGGGCGCGTTGGTGGACGCCATTGTCAACCAAGGCGTGCCCGCCCCGATGGACATCCAGGTCAGCAGCATGGACATGAAATCCGCCCATGACATTGCCAGCCAGATTGCCCGCCAGGCCCGTGCCCTGCCGGGGGTCGGCGACGTGCTCGTCCCGCAGGACGTGGATTATCCGTCCTTGAAAGTGGATATTGACCGCGAGCGGGCCAGCGAACTGGGGCTGAGCGCCAAGGACGTCGTGGAGAGCCTGATCACGGCTTTGACGTCCGATTCCATGATCGCCCCGAGCTACTGGATTGATCCGCAGACGGGCAACCCCTATTACCTGGCGGTGCAGTATCCGGAGAACCTGGTGAAAAACCTGGCTGATCTGGGGGCCACGCCGCTGCAAGCCGGCCACTCGAAGCATCCCGCCCGGCTGGATTCGGTGGTGCATTTTTCCCATATCCTGGCCCCAACGGAGGTGGACCACTATCAAATCCGCAGGACGGTGGATGTCTATGTCGCCCCCCGCGGGGAGGACCTGGGCCGCATCTACTCCGGCGTGGAAAAGATTGTTGACGCCATTCACCGCCGCCTGCCGCCCAACATGACCATCGACGTCCGCGGCACGGTGCAGGCCATGCGCCAGTCCTTCAACAGCTTCGCCGTCGGCCTCGCCTTGTCGGTGGTGCTGGTTTATCTGATTCTTGTGGCCCAGTTCCGCTCGTTCCTGGATCCCTTCCTCATCCTGCTGGCGGTGCCGCCCGGCCTCACGGGCGTGCTGTTGATCCTCTATTTGACTGGAACGCCGATCAGCGTGATGGCGCTGATGGGGATGCTGCTGGTGGTGGGCATCGCGGTCTCCAACAGCATTCTCATCGTCGAGTTCACCAACCGCCTGCGGGCGGCGGGGCGGCCGCTGCGCGAGGCGGTGGCACTCGGCTCGCGGGTGAGGCTGCGCCCGGTGCTGATGACGAGCTTGGCGACCTTGCTCGGCCTCATTCCCTTGGCCGTGAAAATGGGCGCCGGCGGCGAGGCCTATACGCCGCTGGCCCGCGCCGTCATCGGCGGCCTGGCCGTTTCGGTGGTGGAAACGATCTATCTCGTTCCAGCCGCCTATCTTTTGATTCACGAAAGAATCCATGCCGCCCGGTCCCGGCCAAAGGAGGGCGCATGAAAACCGGGGCCGGCCTGGCGCTGCTGCTGTGCGCCGCGATTGCCGCGCCAGCCGAAGAGGCCCCGCGGCGCCTGACGCTGCAGGAGGCCCAACAAACCGCCTTGGCGCTGCATCCGCGGATGTCGGTGGCCAACCTGGCGGCGCTGGCCGCCCGGCAGGTCACCAAGCAGGTCCAGTCCGCCTTTTTCCCCAACATCTTCGCCAGCGCCACGGCGGTCGGGAATGGAGACCCCAACAACACCCGCCTGGCCGCCGGCGCCCTCAATAATCCGCTGATCTTCGATCGCGAGGCCGACGGCATCGCCATCAGCCAGCTCATCACGGATTTTGGCCGCACCTCCGAGTTGAGCCGGAGCGCCAAGCTGCGCAGCCGGGCCGAGGAAATGAACGTGGAAGCCACGCGCGAGCAGATTCTGCTGGAAGTCAACAACGCCTTCTTTTCCAGCCTCGCCGCGCAATCCGTTTTGCAAGTGGCGGAAGAAACCGTCCGCGAGCGCCGGGAGGTCCTGGAACAAACCCAAATGCTGGCGACCAACAAGCTGAAGTCGGAACTGGACGTCAGTTTCGCCAGCGTCGATCTGGACCAGGCGACAATCCTGCTGGCCCGGGCGCGGGCCGACCTCAAGGCCAGCTTTGCCGTGCTGGCGGACCTGCTGGCGGAGCGCACGCCGCAAACCTACCTGCTGGCCGAGGAGCCGATGCCGGCCAACATCACCAATGATCTTTCGGAATTGATCTTCCTGGCGCTGGCGCAACGGCCGGACCTGGCCCGCCTGCGTTACCAGTCCGATTCCGCCAAGGAGTTTGCCCGGGCCCAGGGCAAACTGCTCTACCCGACGATCGACGCGATGGGGGCGGCGGGCGTGATCCCGGCGGGGGCGTCGCAGTTTGCCTCGGATTACGCGGCGGCGGGTGTCAATGTGAACTTTCCAATCTACACCGGCGGGCTTTACACGGCCCGGCGCCGGGAAGCCGAATTGCAGGCCCGGTCCGCCGATGAAACGTTGCGCAACGATGAGGACAACGTCATCCGCGACGTGCAGGTGACCAAGTTCAACCTCGAATTCGCCTACGACCGCCTGGGCCTGACGCGGGAGCTGCTGCAAAACGCCCATGAGGCGCTGGAACTGGCGCGGGCGCGGTTCCAGGGCGGGCTGAGTTCGATCATTGAATTGAGCCAGGCGGAATTGAACCAGACCGCCGCGCAAATCGGCGAGGCCAGCGCCCGCTATGAGTACCACATCCAGCATTCCGCGCTGGAGTTCCAACTCGGCCGCCTGCAGGAAAGCAAATCAGCCCATTGATATGGGAAGTCCTTCGCAGCTAATGGGGTTGTTCAAGGCTGTGGAGCGGGCTGCCCTGCTTGTAAAGTTTGATCTCTGCTTGAAGTTGCAGGACCAGTTCCGGATTGGATTGCGTTTCGGCCAGGCGCGAGGCGCGCTGGGCCGTTTCCACCGCTTCGGCAAACCTCCCGGCTTCGGCGAGAGCGGCAGCGAGGGTGTGGAGAATGGCCGGGTTTTCTCCACCCGTCAGCGTATTGGCCTGCCGCGCCAGTTCCACCGCCCGGTCGCCATTGCGCAGCGACCCGTCCGGATCGGTGGCCAGGACCCAGGCCAGATTATTTTGCACCGCCAGATTGGCCGGTTCGGTTCGCAACGCCTGCTGATAATGGGCAATCGCCCCGGCCACGCTTCCCTTTTGCAGAAGAGCGTTGCCCAAGTTGATGTGGGCGGCCGCGCAGACCGGATTGAGCCGCAGCGCCTGCTGGAATTGGGCGATGGCGTCGTCCCTTCTGCCCTGTTGCAGCAGAACGTTGCCGAGATTGACACGGGCATCCACGTAGTCGGGATTGATTTGCAGCGCCCTTTGAAAATGCGCGAGCGCATCATCCGCCTGGCCCTTTTGCAGAAGAATGCTGCCGAGGTTGTAGCAGGCTTCCGCCGAGTCGGGCTTGATTTGGAGCACCTGCTGGTATTGGGTGATGGCTTCCTCCACTCTTCCCTCTTGCAGAAGGGCGTTGCCGAGATTGTTGCGCGCTCCCACATAGTCGGGCTGGATTTGCAGCGCTTGTCGGTAACAGGCCATGGCTTCGTCCACGCGGCCCTTTTTGAGAAGAGCCGTGCCGAGGTCGTTTTTGGCATTCGGATAGTTGGGGTTGATCGCCAGCGCCATTTGAAAATGGGCGATCGCATCGTCCAATCGTTCTTTATGCAGAAAAGCGCTGCCGAGTCCGTACTGGGCCACTTCATTGCGTGTGGTGCAGGCGAGGGCGCGGGTCCATAAAGTTTCGTTGTCTTTCCAATACGCGGTCTGTTGCCAGGCGCAAATCGCCAGCACGGCCAGCACTCCAGCCATCAGGCCCCCGGCCGCCGCACGGCTGATCCGCCACTGCGCCGCCAGCCACGTCAACGCCACATAAATTCCAATCTGCGGCAGGTAGGTGTATCGGTCCGCGTGAGCCTGCTGGCCCACTTGGATGAGACCCACCACTGGCAGCAGCATTACCAAATACCAAACCCATCCAATGAGCAGCCACGGCCGCGTCCGTCGCTGTCCCCAGGCGGCCACTGAAAGACCGGCCAGCAGAGTCCCGGCCAGCGCCACTTCCCATGGCGGCAGGCCATTTTGCGGATAAGGATAAAAGACGGCCAATCCCGCCGGCCAGACCATCTGAACAAGATAAACCATGCAGGCCACCAAGGCATTGCCCAAACGCGACGACAGCGCATAGGCTCCGCCCGAATGAACGGCTCCGTGTTGCGCCACAAGCGTGGCCACGCAGCCCGCGGCGGCCAGCGCCAGCAAGGGCAGCTTTTCCATCAGCAACACCGAAAGCTTTCGGGATTCCACCCGTTGCAACGGCCAGTAGTCCAGCAGAAGCAGCACCAGCGGCAGGGTGACGAGCATCGGCTTGCACATCAGACCCATCGCCAACAGAAGCAGCACCAGCCCGTAACGGGCCGCCGACCACGGCAGGCGCGCATAGCGGACATAAGCGCCGATGGTCAGCATGAAAAACAACCCGCTGAGAACGTCTTTGCGCTCCGCCACCCAGGCCACTGATTCCACCCGCAAAGGATGGATGGCGAAGACGGCCGCCACAAAAGCGCTGCGCCACAGAGCGCCGGTCAACTGCCGCAGAACCAGGAAGAGCGCGATGACCGTGGCGGTGTGGAGAAGGACATTGGTGAGGTGATGCCCGCCGGGATGCAGTCCATATAACTGGCAGTCCAGCATATGGGAAAGCCAGGCCAGAGGGTGCCAGTTGAAGGCATGAATGGTGGTAAACGCCCAGGCCATTCCCTTGAGCGTCAGACCCCGGGCCACCACCGGATTGTCATACACATATTCATTGTCGTCGAAATCAATGAAGGGGTGAGTCAGCGTTTGTCCGAATACGGCAAAGGTCATCGCGGCCAGGACAAAGCAGAGCGCTGCCGCCTGCCCGGCTTGTGATTTCATTCCATTCGGTATCGCTGCCAGGTTCACTGGTTCCAAATCCCGGGGTTCAACTGGCATTCGCCTTTTGGGGTGGCGCCGCGCCCGGCCAGGGCTTCCAAACCCGCCGGCGTCAGGCGGAGGCGTCATGGGAATGGCCGTGGATTTTATTCTTGTCATCGCATTCCCAGGCGCCGGAGCGGGCGGTGTCCTGCGGCGGGGGCGCCGCGATGCCCTCCGTGCGCTGGCTGACAATCCAGGCCGGGCGGCGCTTGACCTCGTCATAGACGCGCCCCAGATATTCCCCGATGATGCCCAGGCAGATGAGCTGCACGCCGCCCATGAAAAGCACGCTCATGACGATGGTGGCGTAGCCCGGCACCGGGGCCAGGCCCAGCAGGGCGAACTGGCTCTTGAAAATGCGCTGCAGGAAAGTGAAGACAAACCCCAGGAAGGCTATGGCGGAAATCCAGAAGCCCAGGGTGGACACCACCCGCAACGGAACGGTGGAGAAGGAAAAAATGCCGTCGGTGGCCAGCTTCACGAGACGGCGGAAGTTGTACTTGGGATCGCCGGCAGCGCGCGCCGCGCGTTCGTAGCTGACGCCGATTTGCTTGAATCCCGCCCAAGCCCGCAGGCCGCGGATATAACGGCCCTTTTCGGGCATGTTTCTGATAACGCCCACCACCGCCCGGTCCATCAGGCAGAAATCCCCCGTGTCGAGCGGCAGCTTGAAGTCCACCAACCGCGACATGATCCGGTAAAAGGCCCAGTAGGCGGTTCGTTTGAAAAAGCCCTCCTTGCGCTTGGTGCGGATGGCATAGACGACCTGGTAGCCCTCGCGCCACTTGGCGATGAATTCCTTCAACACCTCGGGCGGGTCCTCCAAATCGGCGTCCATCACCGCGACGGCGTCGCCCCGGGCGCAGTCCAGGCCGGCGGACACAGCCGGTTGGTGGCCGAAATTGCGGCTGAAGCGGATGGCCTGGAAACGGGAGTCTTTGCGGCTTTGGGCGGAAAGCATCTCCCAGGTCCTGTCCCGCGAGCCGTCATCGACCAGCAGGACTTCCCAATCCACGCCCCAGGCCCCGGCTGCCCTGGTCAACCGCTCAAACAGGCCGGGCAGCACGTCTTCCTCGTTGAAGCAGGGAATGACGACGGTGATGGTTGACATGCACTACAGCAAAGCCCAGCCCCGCCCCGCCTGACAAGCCAAAACACCCGGCCCGGGATTGCTGATCGCGCCCGGTTGACACTGTCGGCCTCCTCTGCAATGATGGGGCGTCATGCGGCATTTTATGAGCAATAGTTTCGGCTTGGGGCGGTGGCTGGGGATGCTGGCCGCTGTGGCGGCCCTGTCCGCCAGGGGCCAGGAAAACTTCAATCTGAGCACCACGACCAAATACACGGGCCGGGCGGTGGCGTTGCGGATCGAATTGCCGCCCGAGCGCCCCAATGCAAGCCCGCCCGCTCCCGTGCAGATGGCCGATTCCGGCGCCGCTCCCATCACAGGCGGGGAAATCCACAGCTTTTACAATGACGCCGCGCCTGTTCCCGGAGTGACCGCCCAGGCGCTCGACGCGGTCACCGTCGGCGCCGGAGGCCGGAACCGGACGAGATCGTCGCTGGTCCATTTGGACGCGAGGCTGGGCCTGCATCACATCACCGCGCTGTGGGTTGAGTCGGAGGCGATGGCGGCCACCGGAAGCCACAGCGTTACCGCCCAGGGGAAATCAACCGTGGAAGGGCTGGTGGTGGATGGACAACCCGCGACAATCACCGGCCAGACGAACCAGACCCTCACTTTTCCGGATGGCTATCTGGTCATCAACGAGCAATCCGGCGCCAGCTCCGCGCATTTTAGCTCGCTCACGGTCAATGCCCTTCACCTCTACGTCGTAGGCTCGGGCCACCTGACCGCTGCTTCGGCCAGGGCGGAAGTCATCTACTCGCCCCTGCCTTGAGCCTGGGCGGATTCACCCCTTGGCGGCGCCTGGCGCGGGAAAAGTTCCGCAACCCGTCCGTGGTTTACCGATGTCCTCCTCCTCCATGACCGCCGCCGCCATGAAAACCACCGCTGCCATGAAAACCACCGCCGCCATGGAACCCGCCATAGCCGCCATGTCCGAAACCGCGCCCGAAGCCGCCATGGCCATATCCGTGGCCCCAACCCCAACCGCGGCCGCCCCATCCCCACCTCCAGCCCCAGCCTCCATACCATAGCGGCCCGCCATAGTAAGGCCCGCCATAGACGCCGTAGTAATAAGGGTAGCCGTAATCATAATAGGGATACCCCGAATCACCGATCACCGTCACGGCGGGGGCCGGCGTGGTCGGCATCACAATCGACGGCTGGGCTGCGACCGCGCCATTCTGCGCCGGCGCGGCTGCCGCCATCTGCGCCTGGTAAGACCGCTGCATGAACTGTTGCTGCTGAAGCTGGCCGTCGCGCTGGATCATGGCCTGGGTGACCTCTTGCGCCACGCCCAAGCCGTGCAGGTAGATGATCGCGTCGGCGGTCAGGTGATAAGGCAGCACCGTGCTGTTAATATAATTGACCAAAACGTCCTTGCTGATGCCGCCTTGATACATTTTCACGACCTCGCCGGCGCCATAGGGCAGGGCGGGAGCCTGGGCGGCGGGCGGTGTCACAGTGGCGCCGGTGGTGGAGGCCGTTTGGGCGGCGGCCCTCAAGCCGGGGCCGAGAAAGATCGTTGCCGCGCTGACGGCTGCCAGGGCCATTCCCATCATTGAAGAACTTCTTTTCATTTTCTCAACTCCTCCAATCCGGAGCGGGCCTTCCCTGCTTCCCGCTCCAACTCAACGTACGCCCGATGGCAAGTTTGGCAAATTCTGTCTGATATTTTAATGTAATTTTAATCGGATTTTAATCTGCGCCCCGCCGCGCCCCGGGCCGAATTTAATCTGAAATTCATCTTCCGTTAATGTTGGCGCGGTCAAACACAGTGTATGAACCAGCGGATGGCAGGGCTAAACTGTGGCCGAGCGGGCGAACCGGCGAAGCCGTTACGCTGGTTCATCCTCTTTTCCAAGGAAATTGGCGGCGTGCGTGGCAGATACACCGCGCCGCGTCCCTGGCTGCGGGCCTTGCTGGAGATTTCGTGGCTGGAAAACGAGCCGTTCTCGATACCCATGAAGCGGGCTGCGGGCCGGACATAGTCCCGCTTGACTTCCGGCGGATTGCCGCGGGCCGGCTACGTCTGCTGGAGGAGTTTGGCTTGAAGGAAGCCGCCGCGCAAGTTGGCCACGTTGTCAAAGCCGCGCCCGCGCAGGGCGCATGCCGCCAGATACCCGCGCTGCCCTTTCTGGCAGTAGGTGACGATGCGGCGGTCGCGCGGCAATTCTTCAAGGCGGTCGCGCAACTGGCCCAACGGGATGTTCACGGCATTGCCGAGAGCGCCGGATTCCTCCACCTCGTCGGGGTCCCGAACGTCCAGCAAGTAATCGCCGTTGGGCCGCCAGGTTTCCGGCGCGACGGTGGGCAGGTCGCCCCGGGCGATGTGGCCGGCCACAAAACCCGCCGTGTTGACGGGGTCGTTGGCCGAGCCAAACGGAGGCGAGTAGGCCAGGTCAAGATTCTCCAGGTCGAACACGCTCATTTTGCCGGTGATGGCGGTCGCCAGAACGTCAACGCGCTTATCGACGCCGTGTTCTCCCAGGACTTGGGCGCCCAGGAGGCGTCCGGTGCCTTCTTCGGCGACGATCTTAATCAACACCGGGGTTGCGCCGGGATAGTAATGGGCGTGGCTCTGGTCGCGCGTCAGGCTGGTAAAGAAGGTGAAGCCGGCTTTGGCGGCCTGGGCGCTGTTGAGGCCGGTAAAGGCGGCGGTCATGTTCAGGACCCGGACGATGGACGTGCCCAGCGCGCCGGGATAGATCAAGCGGGCGCCGGCCGCGTTGGCGCCGGCGATGCGCCCCTGGCGGTTGGCCGGGCCGGCCAGCGCGATGCGGGCTCGCGCGCCGGTCAGGGCATGCATCGTTTCCGCGGCGTCGCCCACCGCGTAAATGTTCGGATCGGACGATTCCAGACGGCCATTGGTTTTGACGCCGCCGGTTTCGCCGATCTCCAGGCCCGCCGCCCGCGCCAGCTCCACTTCGGCCTTGATGCCCACGCTCATCAAAATCAAGTCCGCCGGCAACCGGCTGCCATCGGCAAATTCCACCCCGTCAGCGGTGAACCGCGCCGCCTCGACGCTGGTTTTGAAGTCAAAATCCGCGCGCCGGACTTGATTTTGCAGGTGGGCGGCCATGTCGCGGTCGAGCAAGGGCAGGATATGCGGATTGCGCTCCACGATGGTGACGTGGACGCCGCGGTGATGGAAGGCCTCGGCCATTTCCAGCCCGATGAACCCGCCGCCGATAATGACGGCGCGGCGCGGGTGGCGTTCGTTGATGAAGCTTGCGATGCGGTCCATGTCCGGGATGTCGCGCAAGGTGAACACGTGCGGCCGGTCGGCCCCGGGAATGGGCGGCACAATGGGTTTGGCCCCCTGGCTCAGGATGAGCTTGTCGTAGGGCACGTCGCGCCGCGCGCCATCGGGCTGCCTGACGCCAATGGTTTTGGCGGCGCGGTTGATGGAGAGGACTTCGTGGTTGACGTGGGCGCGCACGCGGGACCGCTCCCAGAATTTTTCCGGCGTCATGATGATCAGCTTGGCGCGGTCGTCAATCTCGCCGGCGATGAAATAGGGCAGGCCGCAGTTGGCGAAGGAGATGTAGGGGCCGCGCTCGAAAATCTGGATGTCGGCGTTTTCATCGACGCGGCGGGCCTTGGCGGCGGCGGAAGCGCCCCCGGCCACGCCTCCGACGATCACAATGCGGAGGGGATTTTTCATGGGATTAGTTACCATTTCCTGTGGCGCAGCAAGCCCCGCCGGTTTGGGCGCGGTTCCACGGCATTCTGGCCAGCAGCAGCGCTAGGCCGCAGAAGCCCGTCAGCCCGGCAAAGAGCAGGCCGCAGCCGGTGAGAAGCGGGATGATGGCAAAGAGCGGATTGACGGCCAGCGCCAGGGCCGCGCCCGCCGCCGAAATGAAGCCGACGGCGATTTGCACCTGGCGCATCAGCGGCAAGACCCCGCCCCGGGCGCGCTCCACCGGCAAACCCGTGTCCATCCAGCCCTGCGTGCCGCCCGTGACCAGGACGCAGCCGCGCACGCCGGCCCGTTCCAGCTTGTCGATGGCCTTGCGGGCGCGGCCGCCGCTGTGGCACAGGACATAGACCGGCCTGGCCGCGTCGCCAAGTTCCCGTTGAAAGGCGGCGGGGTCGAGATCGTCGAGCGGGAGCAAGCGGGCGCCCGGCACGTGCGCCTCGGCGAATTCGCCGGGGGTGCGGACGTCGAGCAAAAGAGCGGGGGCGCCCTGCGCCAGCAGGCGGTGGAGGTCGCGGGGTGCAACCGAAGTTTTGGCTTGCGCTTCATTCATATTCATTGTATGAATATATAACTATTTAGGAATATGTCAATGCGCAAATCAAATTATTTTTTGTCCGAGGAGCAGTTGGAGCAGGTGGCGGGGCGGTTCCGGGTGCTGGGGGAGCCGATGCGGCTGCGCATCCTGCAGGCCGTGTGCCGCAAACCGCGCCCGGTGGGCGCGATTGTCCAGGCGGTGGGGGCGACCCAGGCCAACGTCTCCAAGCACCTGGCGCTGCTGGCCGGGGCCGGCATCCTGGAGCGCCGCAAGGAGGGGCAGCGGGTGTATTACGGGATGGGAGACCCCCTGGCGATGAAGCTGTGCGCCCTGGTCCACGAACATCTTGCGCCGAAGACGCCCCGCCGGTTCGGCAAGTGAGGCAAGGGCCGCTCAGCCCTGGCTGGAATAATAGTCTTCGACTTTTTTGGCGACGTCCTTGAAGCCGGCATCCACTTCGTAAATTTCCTTGTAGCGGTTCATGGCCTCTTCCTTTTTGCCCATTTTGTCCAGGACCAGCCCCAGGTGGTAGATCATGTCCTTCTTTTCGTCGTCGAAGACGGTTTTTTCCCTGATGGCGTCCTCAAATTTGCGGGCCGCCATGTCGTTCATGCCGCGCCGGGCAAAGCATTGGCCCAGGTAAGTGAGCGAGAGGAGGCGCTTGTTGGGATTGTTTTGCGCCTTCTGAAATTCCCGGATGGCTTCGCTGATTTTGCCGACTTGAAGATAGAGTTTCCCCAAATCAAAGCGGATGAGCAAATCGTTGGGGTAGCGCTCGGCCCGCTGTTCGCACTCGGCCAGGAGGAAGGTGTCGCGCTCGGTCTCCAGTTGCTTGATCTTGTCGGCGTTGCCGGGGGCCTGGGGGTCCAGTTGGTCAATGGCGTGGTTGAGCTTCCTGAGGGTTGTTTCGGCGATGAGCTTTTGCAGGGAGGCGTCGGTCTTGCCTTCCTGGGCCTCGATGCGGTGGTAGGTTTCCAGCGCCTTGTCGTATTCCTTCTGCTGGTCGTAAAGCTCGGCCACGTTGCGGAGCAGTTTTAAGTTGTTGGGTTCCCTGGCCAGTTGCTCCTCGTACTTGGCGATTTCCTTCCTGGCCAGGTCCACCGCCTTGACTTGGCGGCCCTCCTGTTCCAAGGACACCGCCTCGTCCTTGTCCTTCAAAATGTCGCGATAGGAACCTTTGCCGTTTGCCAGGGCCTCGTAGCCGCCTTCCTTGAGGGTCTTTTGGGCGGAGATGTCCTTCAACTCCTGGGCGAGGCGGAGATCGGTGGGGTGCAATCGCATCAACTCGGTGAAAATCGCTTCCGCCTTGTCGCCTTCCCCGGCGGCTGAATAGGCCCGGGCCAGGGTTTTTCTGATATCCTCATCCTTGGGGGAATTTTTGGTGGCGATTTCCAGGGAGAGAACGGCCGTCTTGGGCAGATCGGCCAGCATGGCCGCCTCGCCGAGCAGTTTGTGGCCCGCCGCGCTGTTGGGATCGCTGTTGAGAATTTGCTCGGCGATTCTCAGGGCGTCCACCGGGTCTTTCATCAGGGCCAACTGGCCCTTGGCCAGCAGGGGCGACGAACCGGCCCCGCTCAACATCCGTTTGAAGAAGCCGCCGCCGCCGCCCGCCTTTTTGAATTGCGAAGCGCGCAAGGCCTCGCGGCAATCATAGAAACCAGGCTCCTTCTCCAGGACCTGGCAAAAGATGGCGATGGCGTAGTCGAAGTTCTTCCGGTCGAAAGCCGCCTTGCCCTTTTCGTACTGATCGCGCAAGGGACGCGCGATCTGGCTGATCGTTTTTTCTGCCATGTTGGAATTGTATGAATGGGCCGGGAAAAATCCATCCCAAAAACGAGCTGCAACAGGGGCATTCGGGATACAGCGCGGGTCATGGGGGTTTTGTTTCCCCGCCCAGGACGCGGAAGGAATGGGTCCAGGGATCGAAGCGGCAGATGCCTTGGAATTCGCATTTGTCGCAAGCGCGCTCGCTGCCTTTCTGGAATGGGTTGGGCGCGATTTGGCCGCTGTAAATCTCCCGGCCCATGCGCGCCAGTTGCTCCTCCACCTGGTCCAGCAGTTGGCGGAACTGGACGGAGGACATCAGGTCGGTGCCGGCGGCGGGTTCGCCGTCCTTTTTCAGCCGGAAATTGAATTGCGTGCCCGGGGACAGGCCGCGGTTGTCCAAATGGCGCAGCGCGGCCACGTCAAAGCGGCCCGCGTGCCGGTAACGCGCCAACCGCGCCGCCTGGCGTTCGCGCAGGACGGCGGAACGGGTCTGGCCGCGCTCGGAAGGTCCGCGCAGATTGACATAGAAAACGCCGGCGGGCGCCAGACGGGCCGCGCCGAAGATCGGGCGCGGATCGGCCAGGCGCCGCAGCACGGCCAGGTAGGCCGCCAGTTGCAATTGCAAGCCGTGGGCCATCTTGACCTTGTCCAGCTTGCGCGCGCCGGATTTATAATCGACCACGACGGCCAGGGCGACGTCGCCGGAGCCGGCGGGGCGGCAGAGATCGACGCGGTCGATGATGCCGCGGAAGAGGAGGCGGCGGCCGCCGCCCAGGTCCAATTCCCAGGCGGGCAGGGGGGCGCCGTCGGTGCCAAAGGCCAGCTCGGCCTGGCAAGGGTCGAATTCGTATTGACTCATCCATTGCACCATGGCGGCGACGAAATCCTGCAGGGAGCCGGCCAGGACGCGGGCGGAGAAGCGGGACTGGGCGCTGGATTGCATGAGACCGTCCCGGAAACGGGGGGCCATGCCGGCCACGATGTCGCCCATGCGCCGCCGCGCCTGGGCGGGGGTGAGGTCGCGCCAGCGCTTGTTCTCCGCCTGCAATTGCTGATGGAATCGGGCCAGGGCCTCGTGCTGGAAGCTGCCCCGTTCCCGGGCGTCCAATTCAAAGAACTGCCGCTCCTCGGCCCGCAAACCGGAATGGACGAAGAACTGGAAGGCGCAGGCGGCGAATTGCTCCAGGCGGCTGACGGAGGTGCGCAAGGCCGGGCCGTGCAGTTGCGCGGCCAGCTCCGGGGAAAGCCGCTCCGGGCCGGGCGGCGCCCGGAAGGAAATGAGCCGGCTGCGCAACGGGGCGAAGACGGGCCAGGCCAGAAGTTCGCGGGCCAGCGGGCCGGCCTCCGGTTCCGCCGCCAGTTTTCCCGCCAACTCGCACGGATGCTCCGCCTGGGTCCAGTCGGGCGGGGCGAAGTTCTCGATGTCCAGGTTTGGGAACAGGCTTTTGAGGCGGGAGATGAAGGAGGAGGGGTTGAGGGGCTGATCGTCGGCGTCGCGCCGGGCGCAGGTGACGACCAGGCGCTGGCGGGCGCGGGTGCAGGCGATGTAACCCAGGAACTGTTCGCGGCCCAGGAACTCGCGGGGGTCGTGGCCGAGGGGCGCGCCGGCGCGCCGTAGTTCCTCGCGGTCGGGTTCGCCCAGCAGATGGCCGGAGGAGGGCTGGGCCGGGAAAATTTTCTCGTTGACACTGAGCAGGAGGGCGAGCCGCAGCTCCGGGTTGCGGGAGCGGTCGATGGCGCCGATCAACACCTGGTCCAGGACCGGCGGGATGACGCCGACGGACAAGCCGCCCAGGGCGGCTTCGAGGATGGGCAGCCAGCCGGACAAGGGCAGGGATTCCCCGGCGAAGGCGAGCGCCACAACGTCCAGCCAGGCGTTCATTTGCTGCCAGACGGTGGCATGCGCCGCCGCGCCAGCCCGGCCCGGCGCGGCGCTCCAGGCTTCCAGCTTTTTCTCCACCGCCAAATCATGCCAAAGCCGGCGCAGGGCCTGGGCCAGTTGCGCGCCGTTGAGGCGGGGCGCATCGCCGGGCGGGACGTCCTTCCTGAATCTGGCAAAAGGCGCGATCCAGGCGGCGCGCCTGGCCTCGGCCCAGTGGGGTTTGTCCGCTTCGCCGGGGAACGGGGCGAACCAGGCCTCGCCTTGCCAGCCGCGTTCCAGCGCCTCGTTTTCCAAGCGATCCACGGCGCCGTCATCATCGGTGACCAGGCCGGATTTGAGCGCGCCGAACCAGTCGTCATGTTGCCAGCCGCGGGCCGCCGCGCGCAACGCGCTGCGGGTCAATTCGGCCAGGGGGTGGTGCGCGACCGGCTCGCGGCGGTCGAGGAAGAAGGGGATGTCATAGCGGGCAAACACGCGGCGCAATTCCTGGTGGCAGTCGTCCAGGCTGCGCAAGAGGACCGCCGCCTCGCGGAACCGGCCGCCGGCGCGCACAAAGGCCAGAATCTCGCGCGCGGCCAAAACGGCTTCCGCCGCCGCCGTGTCGCAGAACGCGACGCGCAAAGACGGCCCCAACGCCGCCGCACCGTCGGGAAAGGCCTTGGGCCGGGTCCAATTCTCCTCCAAGTGCCGCAACACGGGGCTGGCGGCAAAGCGGCCCGTCGGGCGGTGGCGCGACAAAACCTCCACGCGCAGTTGCGCGCCGGGCAGCGTCGCAAGCTCGTCATGGCATCGGGCGCAGGTCTTGCCGATGCCGGACCAAATGGAAAGCCAGGAAGTTTCCTCGCTTGAAGGCTCACGCTCCAGGCAGAAAGCCAGCGTCAGTTGCCCGCACCGCGGGGCCAGGGTCGAGAGCAGGGCCAATTCCTGCGGCGTCATTTCGGCAAAACCGTCGAGCCACAAGCCGGAGATGAAGGCTTTCTGAACATTATCTTTTGCGAGGACCCGCGCCGCCACGTCCAAAAGGCAATCGGCGTCCTGGAGATTGTTCCTGCGCAGCCAGTCCAGGTAATCGCCCAGCAGGAGGGAAAGCTCGTGGAGCTTGCGGCGCAACGAGGCGGCCAGGTTGGGGCGCGAGGCCAGATCGAGCAGGGCGCCGGGGGAAAGCTGGTGGCGCTGCAACTCGCGCAATTCGAGGCTGAGTTGGCGCGCGAAACCGGGCACGGCGGCGCTGGCATGGAAAACCTGGAGGTCCTTGCGCCGCCGGGCGAGCAAGGCGTGCAGGACCATGATGCGGCCGTCCTCGGAGAGCAGCGGCGGCGGCGATTGATGGAGATGGTCGAGGACGAACTCAGCCAGGCGCTCGAAGGAGAGGATATGCAGCCGGGTGTAGCCGGGGAGAGACGGATCGGCCAGAAGCTGGCGTTCCAGTTGGAAGGTGGCCTGTTTTGGCGCGAGGAAAATCAGCGGCGGCCCTTGGGGATCGTTAAGAAGAGCTTGGCGGATTTCTTTCAGGCACAGGAAGGTTTTTCCGGCGCCGGCGGGACCGAGAAGGAATCGCGCTTGCACGCCGCATTTGTCGCGCAAAACCGGGGTGGGGTAAAGGAAGAAGACAGGAACCGGCGGGAGGGCCGGAGGCGCGATTTTCCGCAATTGAAGAAGCCCCCGCCTCAGCGCAGGGTGCGGCATTCGAAGAGTTGGAGGCGGCGGAGGACGGCGCCGTCGGCCATGACGTCCTGGATGCCGAGATCGCGGATGGAGTCGAATTGCTGGCGGAGCTCGGGGGGAAGGGGGCGCGAGGGCGGCGTATCGGGCAGATAGAGGTCGTCGCTGCGGCGCCACCAGCGGGGGAACCAGTCGGGCCGGAGGCGGGGGCGCTCGAGTTCGCGGACGAAGAGGGCGTTTTGGCCGGTACGGTTGAGGTAGTTGGGCCAGAAATAGAATTGGTTGTCGGGCTGCGGGGTGACGCGGTAGAAGACCAACGGGTCGGAGCAGACGCGGCTTTTGGCTTCGGGGAGATAGAAGGAGAGTTGGGAGGTGAAGCCGTAGTGGTCACAGATGATGAAGGCGGGCTTGCCTTGGGCGGCTTCAAGGTCGCGGCGGGCCTGGCCGACAAGCCGGGCGGTTTCCTTCCAGCCGCGCACGCGATGGAGGAGGTCAAGCCGGGGCGGGATGGAGCGGTGGACAAGCTTGTTGAGGAGGTGGGTGTCGTGCGCCATGACCACGGCAAAGAAACCGGCGCCGATGCCGATGGCCAGGAAGGGGCCGGCCCATCGCCTCCAGCGCGCCGCCCAGTAAAGGGCCATCAAGCAGAAGAGCGGCACGATGGAGGGCGCAATCCAGTTGGCCAGAACGCGGCTGTGAAAGCTGACGGCGAAGAAGGCCAGGAAGACGGGCGCGCCCATGCTGAAGCAATACAAGGGCAACGGTTCGCGCCGGCTGCCGCGCCAGAAGGCGAAAGCGGCCCAGAGCGCCCCCGCGAAGAAGGCGGGGTTGAGCACGCCGGCTTCTGTCAAGAGGAATTCACCGGCATAAGTCCGATGCCATGGTTCGGCCAACTGGCTGTCGCTGGCGACGTGGGCCACGGTGATCCAATGGCGCTGGCTGTTCCAAATCACGACCGGCAGCGAACAGAGCGCCACGAGCAGCAGGGCCAGCCAGGGGCCGGGCCGCCGCAAATGGGAGCGGGCGGGCGGCCAGAGCAGGAAAAAGACGGCCCAGCAGAGCAGTTGGAAGAGGTTGGTGTATTTGCCCAGGAACCCCAGGCCCATCCACAGGCCGGTCCAGAGCCATTGGCGGGTCGTGCCCGCCGGGGCGACGGCGCGCCAACCGGCCAGCATGGCTGCGGTCCAAAAGAGCACGGACAACGGATCGACGGTCATCACGACAGAGCCGAGCGCCAGCAGCGGGGTGGCGCTCATGACGAGCAGCAGCATGAAGGCAGCGCGGCCGCCGGCTTGGCGGGCCATGAAGCGGAGCACCAGGAGCGAGAGGATTGCGGCGATGACGGGTGAGAAAAAGCGCACGCCAAACTCGTTGTCGCCCCAAAGATGCGTGCCGAGGAACTGGGTGTAAGCGATCAAGGGCGGTTTGCTGTAATAGGAGAGGGCGGGGTGCTTGGACCAGAGCCATTGATAGGCTTCGTCTTCGGACAGCTCGATTTTACCGGCGGCGAGGTAGGCCAGGCCGATCAAAAACAGGAAGGCCGTCAGCAGATAGCCCAAGCGCAGCCATTGGGCGTCGCGGACGCTTTGGGCGCCGGCGTCGGCGGGGCCGGCCGGGAGCAGGACCGGATTGATGAGAGAAGGCAATTGATGTTTCCAGAGCGGGAACCAGCGCGGGCCGAGGGATTGCCAGAGGGCATCGACGAGGCAAATGATGGCGGCGCTGTAACCGGCCCCCAAGGCGGCCCCGGCCAGGACATCGCTCGGATAATGGACGCCGTTATAGACGCGGGAGAGGCAGACGAGGAGCGACACGGGCAGCATGGCCCAGACGGTGCGGCGGTAATACACCAGCAGCACGAGGGTAAGGCCGAGCCAGTTGGCAGCATGGGAGGAAGGCATGCTGAAACTGCCGCCCTTGCCGACGCGCACGATGACGCCGGGCAGGGTTTCGAACGGCCGCAGGCGGCCCACGGCGTTTTTGATGGAGTCGCACAGCAGCCAGTTGCCCAGGCACAAGGAGAGAGCGGCCATGAGCACGCAAATGCGCCCGCGCGCCCCTCCTTTCCAGACCAGAACAATTGCCGCGGCCAGCAGCAGGCCGGCGAACCAGGGGGAATCGCTCAGGAAAGGCATCAGCCGGTCGAAGAACGGATTAGTCAACGACGAATTGATGAAGCGGAAGAGCGAAAGATCAAGGGATTGCAGCCAGCCGATCATGGGAGCGCGCTCCAACGCCAGCCGGTCTCAATAGACGACCAAGGAGCGCACCGGCAGGCCCGCCAGCTTTTCGCGTCCCTTCAGGAAGCTCAGTTCGATCAGGAAAGACAGCTCCAGAATGGTGACGTTCAGGCGCTGCAGGAGGTTGGCGGCGGCCAGGGCGGTGCCGCCGGTCGCCAGCAGATCGTCAATCAGCAAAACGCGGCTGCCGGGCCGCACGGCATCGATGTGGATGGCGATGGTGTTGGAGCCGTATTCGAGATCGTAGCTTTGCTCGAAGGTGCGATAAGGGAGCTTGCCCTTTTTGCGCACGGGGATGAAGCCGCACTGGAGGCGGTAAGCGACGGCGGCGGCGAAGATAAATCCGCGGGCGTCAATGCCCACCACGGCGTCCACCGCACCGGGCGCGAAACGGCCGGCCAGCAGTTCGATGGAGCCGGCGAAGAGGCGGGCATCGGCCAGGACGGGGGTGATGTCTTTGAATTGGATGCCGGGTTTGGGGAAATCGGGGATGTTGCGAATGGCGGCGGCCAGTTCCGCAACGGACACAACGTTGGTTGTCATGAGCAGGACAGTAGGGGAGGCGGCTAGGATTTGACAGCCTCAAGTTTCTCGATCATGCGGCGGAGCTTGTGCAGGGCGATGTTCTGAATCTGCCGCACCCGTTCGCGGGTCACGCCGAATTTGGCGCCGACTTCCTCCAGGGTCTTTTCCATGCCGCCATCCAGGCCGAAGCGGTATTGCAGGATGGTGGCCTCGCGCGGGTCGAGGGTCTTGACCATCTCGCGCAACATGCGGGTGACGGTTTTGCCTTCGAGATGCTGGTAGGGAGTGTCGGCGTTTTCATCCTGAACGACCTCGGCGAAATTATTGGAGTCGTCCTCGCCAATGGGGGCGTCGAGGGAGGCGGGCCGGATGGCCGCCATGCGCATCTGGGCGACGCGGGCGGGGGACAAGCCCATCTCCTCGGCCAGTTCCTCATCGGTGGGTTCGCGGCCGAAGATTTCCTGCAACTTCATGGCGGTGCGGCGCATTTTGGAGATTTTATCCACCAAATGGACGGGCAGGCGGATGGTCTTGGACTGGTTGGCCAGGGCGCGCTTGATGGATTGCTTGATCCACCAGGAACCGTAGGTGGAGAGCTTGCCGCCCTTGGCGGGATCGAAACGCTCCACGGCCTTCATCAGGCCGATGTTGCCCTCGTTGATCAAATCGAGCAGGGGCAGGCCGAAATTCTCGTAATCATGGGCGATCTTGACGACCAGGCGCAGGTTGGCCTTGATCATGAGTTCGCGCGCTCTTTTGTCGCCCTTTTTGATGCGGGCGGCCAGTTGGATTTCCTCCTGGGGCGTCAGGAGCTTGACCTGGCCGATCTCGCGCAAATAGAGCTTGATCGCCGTGTCGCCATCGTAGCCGGAACGTTCGCGGTCCGGCGCCGCGACAAAAGCCTCCTCGTCGCGCGGCACGACGCCCTCCGGCGGTTCGGGCGGCGGGGGGGCGGGCCTGGCAACTCTCCGGACGGGCCGCCGCGAGACGGGGCGTCGCGAAGAGGGCCGCCGCGAAGGGAGACGGTGGCGGCGACGACGCACCACAGGGCGCGGCGTCTTTTTGCGGCCCTTCAATCTTTTCTTTACGCGATGCGCTTTGGCGGCCATGCCTGAATTGCACGAAAAACAGCAACCATGAGAAGTCTTGGTGAGCCGGGGCCGCGAGGCAAGCTAATAAAAACGCAGCATAAAAACGCAGGGGGGGCGCGGAAGGTCTTATCTGCCTTCAACCGTCAGCAGGCGGGTGCGCTTCTTAAGAGTGCGCAGGAGGGCAAAAATCACGAAGCCGCCGATGAAAATGCCGAGCCAGACGGGATCGATGGCGAGCCTTCTTTCGGCGACGGAATCGCCAATGAGGTCGAGGAGGAAGAACACGGCGATGATGAGGAAGAAGGCGTTGTACTCGCGCTGCAGGACGGTGCGCCAGCAGAAGGGGACGGGCGAGGGCCGCCAGCCGCTGAATTTGGGGATGAAGGCGGGGGTGACGGCCGCCCATTCCTCGAAGGCAGCGCCAAAGCGGGCGCGCAGGAAAGCCTCCTCCGCCAGCATGATGCGTTCGTAGTAAAGCGCGTAAATGCAGGTGGTCAGCAGCACCAGCCACCAGATGTGGAACTCCATCGTGAAGCCGATGAGGATGAGATAATTGGCCAGGTAGAGCGGATGGCGCACGACGGAATACATGCCGGTGGTGGTGAGGGTTTCGGCCACCTGGTCGCGCGTGTTGCGGCCGGAGGTGCCAATGGGCGCGCGGCCCACGACGATGACCCGCAACGCCAGGCCGGCAAAAGAGACGGCCATGCAACACCCCTGCCACCATTCGTTGAGCGCGTGGCTGTGGCCCAGGTATCGGGAGGAAGCCAGACAAACCAGGAAGACGGGAAGAATGACCAATGGCAGATAACTCCGGTATCTAAAGAGCCACGAGCCTGACCTTTCCAGTTGTTTATGCAGGGCCATTACACCGCGTCATTTCGCTTTGGCCCAGAGGGACACGCAGCCTCCGGACAACAAACCATATTAGCCCGGCCGGCCCGCGCCGCAAGCCGAATACGGCGGCAACCGCGCGCCGCGGCCCGGCTCAACCGCCCTTTTTGCGGGCGCATTTGCCGGAGCGCCTGAATTCATCGCAAGCGCCGGTGATTTGCAGGCGATGGGCCAGCACCGTGAACCCGAGCTTGCGGCACATCTCGCTTTCCACCTGTTTGATTTGATCGCTGTCAAACTCAAAAATGCCGTCGCAATCCTGGCAGACGATGTGGCTGTGGTCGGGATGATCGGCGTAGTTGGGGTCGTAAAACTTGTAGTCGCGCCCGAAATCCATTTCCCGCACCAACCCGCTGGCGGTCAGCAGGGGCAGGGTGCGATAGACGGTGGCGCGGGAGACGGATTTGTCGCGGCGGCGGGACCATTGGAGCAATTGCCCGGCCGTGAAATGCTCGGCGGTGCTGAAGACGGTGTCGATGATGGCGCGGCGCTGGTGGGTCAGGCGCAGCTTTTGTCCCTGGAGATAGTCCACGAATTTGGACTTGACAGCAGACCTGCGCAACATGGCCATGCGCCCAGAGTATGGGGCGGGCCGCCGGAGTTAAAGCTCCAAATGCGCCCGGGCGCCGCCGCCGGCTCACTCCCATTCGATGGTGGCGGGCGGTTTGCTGGAAATGTCCAGGCAGACGCGGTTGACGCCCTTGACCTCGTTGATGATGCGGGTGGAGAGGCGTTCCAGCAGGTCGTAGGGCAGCTTGACCCAGTCCGCCGTCATGCCGTCCTGGGATTCGACGGCGCGGATGGCAATGGTGAAATCATAGGTGCGCTCGTCGCCCATCACGCCGACGCTGCGCACCGGAAGCAGCACGGCGAAGCTCTGCCAGATTTTGTAATACCAGCCGGCGGCTTTCATTTCGTCCACCACGATGGCGTCGGCCGCGCGCAGGATGTCGCACCGTCCCGGGGTGACTTCACCCAGGATGCGCACGGCCAGGCCGGGGCCGGGGAAGGGCTGGCGGAAGACGATTTCCCTGGGCAACCCCAGGTCCAGGCCCAATTGCCGGACTTCGTCCTTGAAGAGGCATTTGAGGGGCTCGATGAGTTTGAACTTCATCTGGCGCGGCAGGCCGCCGACGTTGTGGTGGCTCTTGATCAGCGCGGCGGGATTCCCGGCGATGGGAACGGACTCGATGACGTCCGGATACAACGTGCCTTGGGCGAGAAAGCGGGCCTGGCCGGCGCGTTGGGCGGCGGCCTGGAAAACCTCGATGAAGGTTTTGCCGATGATCTTGCGTTTGCGCTCCGGGTCGGTCACGCCTTTGAGGCGGCGCAGGAACAATTTCGAGGCGTCCTCGTAGTGGAGCTTGATCTTGAAGTGCCGGCCGAAAACCTCGCGCACGACCCGCTCTTCGCGGGCGCGCAGGAGGCCATTGTTGACAAAGATGCAGGTCAAGCGGCGGCCGATCGCCTTGTGCAGGAGCGCCGCCGCCACGCTCGAATCCACGCCGCCGCTCAGGCCAAGGATGACGCGCTCGCGGCCGGCCTCGCGGCGGATTTGCTCCACCGCCTGGTCCAGGTAATGGCGCATGGTCCAATCGGCGCCGCAGCGGCAAATCTTGTGGACGAAATTGGCGATGATCTCGCGCCCGCGCGGCGTGTGGACGACTTCGGGATGAAATTGCAGCCCGAAGAACCGCCGCGCCCGGTCCTCGATGGCGGCGAACTCGGAGTTGTCGGAAGCGGCCACGGCCTGGAAGCCTGCCGGCAATCTGGCCAGCTTGTCGCCGTGCGAATTCCACACCTGGAGCGAGGCCGGCAGACCCGCGAAAAGGGCGCAGGCCGTGTCCGTGACGGACAAGGCGCCTTTGCCATACTCGCGTTTCTGGCCGCGTTCGACCTGGCCGTCGAGGAACTGGGCCATCAATTGCAGGCCGTAACAAATGCCCAGAATCGGCACGCCCAGGTTGAAGATGGCCGGGTCGGGCAGCGGCGCCGCGGGCGAATAGACGCTGGACGGCCCGCCCGACAGGATCAGGCCCTTGGGCCGCAGGGCGGCGATTTTGGCAGCGGGGGTGTCGAAGCGCGCGATCGAGGAATAGACGTGGAACTCGCGAATGCGGCGGGCAATCACCTGCGTGTATTGCGAGCCGAAATCCAGAATGATGATCTGCTCCGTCATCGAAACCTTTTGCTCCCGTCGCCGCCGGTTGTCAAAGGTTAAGTGGCCCCGCCCTCCTTTGCGCCAAAAAATCAACCAAGGGGTCAGTCCTAGAAAAATGACAGTTTGCCCAATTCAACTCTAATTGCCCTCTGCTTTGAGCAGGCGTTGCTTCAGTTTTTCCAGCTTTCTGGCGGGGCTGCGCCTCATCCGGCTCACTGCCTGCGCCGCCCGTGTGTAGTGCCCCATTGCCAGCGCCTGACCCACCCAGCGCAACGACACGGTCGTCCGCCCGCGCAGCCACCAGGCCAGCACCGTCTTCTCCGCCGCGCCCATGGGAAGCGCCAGCAGATCGGCCCGGCTCATCTGCAAAGCCGACAGGCCGTCAGCGAGTAATTGCCGCGCTGCGGATTCACTATGCGCCTGGCGTGCGCCGCCGCCGTGAGATTCGCGCTTCTTGCCGGCCACGAGCGCGCCCAGTTTCTCCTCCAGTCGCTGAAGAAAGCTCGCCTCCCCCACGTACCAGCCACGGCGCAAGGCTTTCCATTTCTCCTCAAGTCCCTGCCTTCCGGTTTTGAGTCCCAGTTCCAACACCCGGCTTTCAATGTAGGCCTCATACCTTTTGCCGTGTTCCTCCCTTAAGCCCAGCGCTCCAAACAGGCGATCCCGGCGCAGCCACGGCGGCCCTTGGCGCAACCCCTTCACATACCAGGGGAAACTGCTCCAACGATACTTTCGCAACGGCTCTTCGCCAGCGTGGAGAAGCCCGGCCCGCGCCGGATTCAAATGAATGTAAGTCCCAACCACATCCAGGTGTCCAGGCGAGGCGCCGTCGATGACCACCGCCTTATAGCGGCCTTGGAACAGATGGCCATGAACCCGATGGCGACGATTGTAGCGCTGGGTGTAGGTGCCTTGGAGCCACTTCATGCCCGCAACGAGATTGGCTTCCGGGGTTTCCAGCAGGAGATGATAATGGTTGCCCATCAACACATAAGCGTGAATGTGCCAGCCGGTCCTGCCGCAGACCTCCCCGATGGTGTGCAGGAAACACTGGCGATCCTTGTCGTCCAGAAAAATGGGCTGGCCTTGATTGCCCCGGGCCATGACGTGGTAGAGGGCTCCGGCATACTCAATTCGCAGAGGACGGGCCATAATTCGTCCGCAGTTTGGCAGGCCTGAAAACTGTGGTCAATCCTGGAACTGTCAATTTTCTAGAGCCTGTACTTAACTTTTGCCAAATAAAGTACTGAGCATGAGAGTAACGAAGGCCAGCCAGTGGTATCCAGCCAAGGTGGCGGGAAGTCGTTCGTAATCGCGGGCCAGCCG
>Ga0326727_10007199_pt1 | contig 29678 bp, 25 predicted proteins | sample MB2enrmetagenome_FD_207643 | JGI IMG/M metagenome (GOLD analysis project Ga0326727, IMG submission 207643) | Lab enriched peat soil microbial communities from McLean, Ithaca, NY, United States - MB29MY | ecosystem: Environmental > Terrestrial > Soil > Wetlands > Peat | place: USA: New York... | reverse complement strand
GGCGCCGGAGCTTTTCAAATTCGGCTTTGACTGTGGCGACAGCGCCGAATTGTTGGACGGTTTTTTTGCCTTCGACCGACGCCCTGCCCACGCCCAGCAGGACCACCAGCTCTTTTGTCCGGCCCGGCTCGAGGCTGATGTCAATCTGGATTGAGCCGCAGCCGTCATCGCCGACGGCCTTTGAGCCGGTGCATTGGCCTCTTTCGACGACCATCGGATTGGCGTAACCGCGGTACGGGCTGATGAACACGTCACGGTCGGTGTCGAAGCCGGCCACATCGCCGCCCAGGAACGCCAGGAAAGACCGGTTGTCCTGGCCGGACACGAGAACGGAACTTCCGTAATCGACGATGCCGTCCACGAAATCCATTTTCACGATGGCGTGGGAGTATTGCAGGTTGAGGAAATCGTGGAAACACTTCCAGAGGTTCGGGTATTCGACGAAAGTGAACAGGCTCAGGTTTCGTTTGACGCTGTCCTGATTGGTCACTTTCAACAGCCAGCATTCAAAGTGTTTGCCAAGCGGCACGAAATAGGTGGTTTCCGTTTCAATGTTTGAATAGCGGGAATGGATGATCGTGTAAGCGGTGCCGTGCCGGCAAGTGGTTTTATACTGGTCCAGCGGTTTGCCCACCGGCTGCCAGGCATTTGACCAGTAATCGCCCGACTGCTTGTCGCGGATATAAATGTACCGGCCCGGCTGATCGGCCGGGACATCGTCGAAACGCAGCCGCATCAGGCGTCCCTCCGCAGCCGACAAATGGAAGCTGTAGCCGCCCGCGTTATTGGTGATGATGGCGCCGTATTCCGTCGAGCCGAGATAATTCGCCCAGGACCGCGGCGTATCGGGTCTTTCGATTACATATTCCTTTGCCTGGTCGTCAAAATATCCGAATCTCATAATTCACCCCTTTCTCCGATGTAATTGTCATACTTTGCCACGGCGCGCCTCCAGGGTGACCCGGATTTCCTCGCAGATCTTCTTTGTTAGCGGCACCTGCGAAATGAAGATGATCACCAACGCCATGCCTAAAATGGGGATGCCGGCCAGCAGGATGCGAATCCATAAAATCGTATGAGGCGTCCCCGACTGCAGGGCGGCATTGCCGCCAAGCTGGCTGATGATGAATCCCGCAAAAAAACCTCCCAACGAATTACCCAGCTTGAGAATGTACGTTCCGCAGGACGTAAAAGAGCCTTCGCGCCGTTTTCCGGTGTGCAGTTCATCGTAATCAATGACGTCGGCGCAGATTGAGCCGTAGAGCATCCAAAGGCCGGAGGCGGTAAGCCCCATAAGGCCGGAGGCGACCGTTTGCAACCACTGGATGCGCGGGTTGTAAAGATACCAGGAGGCGGCGTAAGAGATCATGCCGATGAAGGCGGTGACAACCAGGGCGTTGCGTTTGCCGGCGACATGCGCGACCCGGTTGAGAATGGGCGCGCCGATAACTCCGCCGAACATAAACGCAAGACCCATCCAGAAATTCCAGTCATTGCCGAGCGCCGAATTGCCGCCGCAGACATAAAAGACCGTCGCGTAATAGCCCAAGGTGCCCAGCATACTCGTGCCCAGGTTGAAAGATGCGCCCACCAGCAGCATAAACAGAAACGGCCGGCAGGTCAGTGTTTCATAAAGGGCGCTTTTAAGCGAGATACGATCCTGGCCTTTCACCACAAGCTTTTCGTAATAACGTTCTTTGACCCGCAGGAAGATGATTATGGCAAAAACCGCCATGATGACCCCCAGAATACAGGTATAGGCCTGCATGCCCCGAAGGACGTTCTGCTTGTTTGTCCCGGGGATGAGAAAACATGCCAGATTCGTAAATCGCAGCGCGTAAAAAGTGGCCGCCTCGAAGACCTTCTGCATCGCGCTTCGATAGGTCATAATGGACGTGCGTTCCTCGTAATCCGGCGTCAGCTCATTGGCCAGGCTGTTAAACGGCACGGTAAAAGCGCTGAAGAGGGGGATGTAAATCATATTCGACACAATCATGTACCAAAAGACAGCCGATATCCCGAGAAACGTCTTGCCCGACCATGCGGGCGAGACCGAAAACAGGATGGGCAGCCCAAGGCCGCATAAAATGCCGGCGATCAAAATGAACGGGCGTCGGCGCCCGTATTTTGTCCGGACATTGTCAGATATCCAGCCCACAAACGGGTCGGTAAACGCGTCATAAAGACGGATGAGCGTCATCGCCAGGCCAACCCACTTGGCGTCAACCCCAAGATAGATGCTAAACACCGCGAAGCCAACGCTCGGGTACAGCCAAAGCCCCCACATATCCAGCGCAGTTCCGAGACCATAGGCTATTTTGGTAAGAACCGGGACGCGATCCCGGACTATCGGGCCTGGACTATTCGCGATTGTTTCCTGTGGCACGTTTGCTCCTTGCGTGGATTAACGATTGTTTGGCTGCGGTCAAACTTCCGAGTTCTTCTTGATGTAATTGATCAATGCATCAGCCTGCGTGAACGCGATGGCCGTGCAGGTGTCCGCCGCGCCGTAATAAATGGCGATCCTGCCCGTCCGGGCGTCATACAGGTTCGCGCAGGGGAAGGTCACGTTGGGGACAAAGCCGGTTGTCTCGTACGACTTCTCCGGCGTGAGCAGATAATCGCGGGTCCTGTACAACACTTTCCAGGGCTCGTCGATGTCGAGGATCGCCGCGCCGAAGCTGTAAACGAAGCCGTTGCATGTCCCGGATACTCCATGATAGAAGAACAGCCAGCCTTCCGTTGTCTCAATGGGGATCGGCCCCGCGCCGATTTTTGTGCCCTGCCACCATCCGCTTCCGCCCCTGGCCATCACGCGCTTGTGGTTTCCCCAATAGATCAGGTCCGGGCTTTCGCTCATATAGATGTCGCCGAAAGGCGTGTGGGCGCTGTCACTGGGCCGGCTCAACAGCAGATACTTGCCGTTGACTTTTCTTGGGAAAAGAACCCCGTTTCTGTTGAAGGGCATGAGCGGGTTGGGCATGCGGATGAAGGTCTTGAAATCCGTCGTCCTGCCCAGGCCGATTGACGCCCCGTGCATGTCGTCGCACCAAACGATGTAGTAAGTGCCGCCAATCCTGACGAATCTCGGGTCATAACCATAGCTGAGCGGACTTGGTTTCCCCTTTTCGTCAACCCACTCTATCGGGTCGGGTCCGATCTTCCAGCGGAGGCCGTCTTTGCTTGTGCCGAAAAACAACGTCGCCCGCCCGTTTTTCTGGTCGGCCCTGAAGACTCCGGCAAATTCATTCTTATGCGGCAGGACCGCGCTGTTGAAAATCCTTGCGGCCCTGGGGATCGGGTTCCAGTCCAATATGGGATTGCCGCTGTATCTCCAGAGCACGTCAATACAATCCCGGGGTTTGTCCTCCCACGGCATGTTGGGCAGTGATTCGCCGATGATGATGTTTTTCATCTCTTACAGTATTGGAGCAGCCTGGCCGCCGGCCTTGCGCCTGGCTTCGAGCTCGGCTGCGATTGTCTTCATTTTGTTTTCATTGAGTATGTAGAAAAGAACCAGGATGACCGAGAGGACGCCAAAAGCCGATGGAATGAGGCTCATCAAGAGGACCAGCACCTTGTTCACCCCGGGCGACTGCGCCTTGTCGGCAATGAAGCCGGCCTGGGACAACAATTCTCCGGTGAAGAAGGCGCCAATGGCCCATCCGATCTTTTGAGACATGGCGGAGGCGGAAAAGACCAGGCCGGTGGCCCTTCTGCCCCGTTTCCATTCGGAATAATCCGCGGTGTCGGCGTACATCGCCCAGATCACCGGGGACAAGGGGCCGCCCGTCAGGGAACCGGTGATTTGGAGCGCGAAAATCAGTGTCAGATCGCCGGGTTTCAGGAAGTAAAACGCCGCGGTGCTGGCGATGGCTGTTCCGAACAAGGCGAGAAAGGCGTTCTTCTTCCCCAACCGGTTGACCACCAGCGGCACCAGCAGTGTGCCAATGATGGAACAACCCTGGCCAAGGGTGTTAAAGACCGTGGTGACTTCTTCAAAACCCCAATTGAAGGTCCGTCCCAGGAAGCTGTAATGAAGGATTTGCCGGCCGGATTCCGAGAAACCGGTGATGTAATACTTGAAGTAGTAATTGGTGACACCGATTCTTGAGGCCACAAACATGATCATCGAAATCGTCGCCAGCAGAAGAATGATCCACGGCCCGTTGGTGGCCAAATCTTTCAAGTCTCTGGCCACGGAGGTTTGCTGGGCTTTTGGGGGCCTGACCCTTTCCTTGGTGAACAGGAATGTCAGGATGAAGAAAACGACGGCCACAGCCCCGTAGAGCATCATGGTCTTCCGCCAGCCGCCCGGATCGCTTGTATTGACACCGTTGCCAAAATGCTTCGCCAGGATCAGGGAGGTCGCCGAGACTGTCATGCCGGCGATGTAGGCAAAGGCAAACTTGAAGGAGGCGGCGCTTGTCCGCTGCAGCGGGTCGGGCGTCAACACCCCCAACAAGGACGAGTAGGGGATGTTGATGCCGGCGTAGCAGGCCATGAAGAGCAGGAAGGTGACGTAAGCGTAAACCACCTTGCCCGCGGGGCCGAAACTGGGAGTGGTGAAGGTTAAAACCGCGGAAAACGCCAGCGGCAGGGCCATCCAGATCAAATAGGGCCTGAATTTTCCCCAGCGGGTTTCCGTCCGGTCCGCCGTCATCCCGATCACCGGATCGATCACCGCGTCAAAAATCCGCGAGACCATGATCATCGTGCCCGCCACAGCCGCCGCTTTCGCGGCCGTGCCGATCTTGAACACGTCCGTGTAGAAGAACATCATGTTCATGGTGATGCTCTGCCAGAAGAGCACGGAGGCAAAATCGCCAAACCCGTAGCCGATTTTCTCCCTTAACGGGAGCTTCTGGATTTCGTTGCTCACGGGTTCCTCACTGGCGCCATGGGTTCATTCGTTGCGGCGGGCATGCATGTTCCGCACATGATAAGGTTCGCCGGCGCGGAAGAGTCAAGTGCCATCCGCCGCAATGCGCCCGCGTTAAGAATTTGGGCTTGAAGAAAACGGGGGTTTTTTCCAGCATCGCGCCATGTTACTGAATCATCCGGTGCGGATCCGCACTCTGCTTGAAGCCGCGTGTGCCGCCGTCTGCCATCGTGTTCCTCCATGAAATTCCACGCGGTTGACGTCGCGATCATCATCGGCTATTTCGCCGTGGTCATCATGATCGGCCTTTGGGTTTCCCGGCGCGGCTCCAGGGATATGGACTCCTACTTTCTGGGCGGCAAGGCGCTGCCCTGGTATATGCTGGGCGTTTCGAATGCGTCGGGCATGTTCGACATCAGCGGCACCATGTGGCTGGTGTATATTCTGTTTGTTTACGGCCTCAAAAGCCTGTGGCTGCCGTGGCTTTGGCCCACGTTCAACCAGATTTTCCTCATGATGTTCCTGAGCCAGTGGCTGCGGCGTTCCAATGTGATGACCGGGGCGGAATGGATTCAGACCCGCTTCGGCCGCGACACCGGCGCGAGTCTGGCTCATTTGAGCGTGGTGTTCTTTGCGCTGGTCAACGTGATCGGCCTGCTGGCCTACGCCTTCAAAGGCATCGGCAAATTTGCCGTGGTGATGTTGCCGTGGCGGTTTCCGTGGGGGGCCGGCGGCCTCTTCAGCGATGAGAACACCTACGCCGTCATTATTCTGGGCCTGACTTCGCTCTATGTGGTCAAGGGCGGCATGGTCAGCGTGGTGATCACGGAGGTGATGCAGTTCACGATTCTCACCGTCACCGCCCTGGTCATCGGCTGCGTCGCCATGTGCAGGGTTTCGCCGGGCATGTTTGCGCACTCGATTCCAGCCGGGTGGACGAACCCGTTTTTTGGCTGGAAACTGGGACTGGACTGGACGGGGATTCTTGACAAGGTCAACGACGCCATCAAAACGGACGGCAACGAGTTTTTCATGATTGTATTCGGGATGCTCTTCTTCAAGGGCGTGCTGGCGAGCCTGGCCGGACCGGCGCCGAACTATGACATGCAGCGCATTCTGGCCACGCGCAGCCCGCGCGAGGCGGCCCTGATGAGCGGCATGGTCAACGTGGTGCTGTTCTTTCCCCGCTACTTCATGATTGCCGGCATTACGGTGCTGGCCCTGGCGTTTTGCATGCCGCAGTTGCAGGCCATGGACAAACCCGATTTTGAGAAGCTGCTCCCCATCGTTTTGAGCCAGTATGTGCCGGTGGGCGTGGTCGGTTTTCTTCTGGCCGGTTTGATGGCGGCATTCATGTCAAACTTCGCCGCCACTCTCAACGCCGCGCCGGCTTATGTGGTGAACGACATCTACAAGCGGTTCATCAACAGCCACGCCTCCGGGAAGAGGGAGGTTCTTTACAGCCGGATTGTTTCCCTGGTGTTCCTGGCCGTCGGCATCCTCTTCGGCCTCCTGACCACCAGCATCACGGAAGTCATGATGTGGCTGGTGGGCGGCCTTTACGGCGGATACGTCATGGCCAACACGCTCAAGTGGTATTGGTGGCGTTTCAACGGATACGGTTATTTCTGGGGCATGCTTGCCGGCATGTTGAGCGCCATGTTCATTCCGGAATCCCCTGTTTTTCCCGGCTTGGCCAAACTCTGTTTGGGCCACAGTGTCGCCAACACGCTCTTCCTGTTTCCGATCGTCCTGGCCGCCTCCATCGTGGGCTGCGTCCTCGGCACCTTTCTGACCCGGCCGGAGGACGACGCTGTGTTGACGCATTTTTACAGGACGGTCAATCCGTGGGGCGCGTGGGGGCCAATCCGGGCGAAAGTCATGCAGGCAGACCCCGCTTTCAAACCCAATCCCGCTTTCTGGCGCGATACGATCAACGTGCTGGTTGGCATTGTCTGGCAACTGTCGCTCACGGCGCTGCCGATTTACATTGTCTTGCGGAATTGGCATTGGACGGGCGGCATTTTTATAGTGCTTGTCATCACCTCGGTCTTCATTAAATTCAACTGGTACGACAAGTTGGAAAAAGAAGCCGTCAAGATTTGATTTTGACTCCTCTCATGAAGCTCGTTTTGTTGTTCTTGCTGGCATTTCTGATCTGGCCCGGCATTGTGACGCTGCCCGCCGCCTCCGTGCTGCGGGATTTTGTCACCGCGCGCGGCGATCAATTGATGGCGGGCGGCAAACCGTTCCGGTTTATTTCCTTCAACGTTCCCAACCTTCAACTGATCGAAGACAACCTGATCTTCGCCGGGACAAATCCCTGGCGTTTGCCGGACCAGTTTGAATTGACCGACGCGCTCTCCACCGTGCGCCAGATGGGGGGGACGGTGGTGCGGACTTACGTCATTTCGGTGGCGCGGCCGGCCGATCCGCCGGGAGCGCCCCGCCATGTCCTTGGCCCGGGCCGGTTCAACGAGGAGGCTTTTCGCGAACTGGACCTGGCCTTCAAGATCGCCAACGAGCAAGGCATCCGCCTCATCATTCCTTTGGTGGACAACTGGGCCTGGCACGGCGGCCGGGCGGAATACGCGGGGTTTCGCGGCAAAAGCGGGGATGCTTTCTGGACCGACCCGCAGCTCATCGCCGATTTCAAGGAAACCATCCGCTTCATCCTCACGCGCACCAACACCTGCACCGGAACCCTTTACTCCGATGACAAGGCGCTGCTGTGCTGGGAGACCGGCAATGAGTTGAGAACGCCGCCGGCGGCATGGACGCGCGAAATCGCCGCCTATATCAAGAGCCTGGACCACAACCACCTGGTCATGGATGGGACAGATGGACGGGAGTTGCGCCCCGAATTGATCGCCCTGCCGGAGGTGGACATCGTGACGACGCATCATTATCCCAGCCTGCGCGGGATCACATTTGCCCAATCCATCCGCTCCAACTGGGAACTGGCCAAAGGCAAAAAGCCTTGCATCGAGGGCGAGTTTGGTTTCGTGAGCACCGCCCAAATGCAGGAAACCATGCAGGCCATCATCCAGACCGGAATGTCCGGCGGCCTGCTTTGGAGCCTGCGCTTCCGAAACCGTGACGGCGGCTTTTACTGGCATGGCGAACCCGGATTGGGCGGCGACAAGTACAAGGGTTTCCACTGGCCCGGCTCAACTCTCGGCAAGGCTTATGACGAATTGAATCTGATGGCCCTTGTCCGCAGCAACGCTTTTGCCATCCGCGGCATGACCCCGCCGCCCATTCCGGTCCCCGCCCCGCCGCGGTTGCTGCCGATCCCGGACGCCGCCGCGATTTCCTGGCAAGGCTCCGTCGGCGCCGCCAGCTACACGGTCGAACGGGCGCCGGAGGCCGCCGGACCGTGGACAGTGGCCGGCGATGACATTGACGAGTGCTTTGTCCAGTATCGTCCGCTCTTTGCCGATGAGTCCGTGCCGGGTGGCGATTGGTTTTATCGCGTCCGCGCCAGGAACGCGGCAGGCTCCTCCGAGCCATCCCACATCGTGGGTCCGGTCAAAGTGACCCGCGCGACACTCGTGGACGAACTGGCCGATCTTACAAAGGCCAACGCCGTCCAGGGCAATGTGGTGATAAAAACCAACAAATGCCGCCAGGCGAAGGAAGACGCGCATCGCGCAGCCGGCAATGCCGGCGATGCCCTGACCTACCGGCTTCCCACACCAATCCAGGGCTTTCGCGTCTTCGCTTTCTTTCCCCATGACGTCGCGGACCTGAAATTCTCCGTTTCCGCCGACGGCCGGAATTATCAAGAGGTCAAGGCGGAGAAGAATGAGTATTTTCAGGGCGCCGGAGATTATGATTACTGGAAGCCGGTGCTCTACCGCGCCGGGCATATCGGCGGAGCCGCGAAGTTCCTGAGAATCGAGATGGCCGGGGAAACCCAGATCGGACGGGTGGAGATCATGCATGAATTGAGCAAAAAACAGACAGGCGTTGTCCTATGAACGCAAACGATCTGAAAAATTTCTCCCGCGCCGCGAGCGATTTATTGTTCGGACACATCCTGCCTTTTTGGTGCGGCCCGGCGGTGGACCAGGAGCAGGGCGGCTGGATGGCTTGGTTGTCCAACGACCTCAAGCCGGACCGCACCAAACCCAAGGGCCTGATCCTCCATTGCCGGGTCCTTTGGACCTTCTCCGCCGTCCATAGGGCGCGGCCGGAAAAGATTTTTCAACAGATGGCCGGCCGCGCGCTCGATTATCTGATGAGCCGGTTTTGGGATGAGCGCTGCGGCGGCGGGTTCTGGCAATTGAACGATGCCGGCCGGGTGCTGGACGATTCCAAGAAAATTTACGGCCAGGCGTTTTTCATTTACGCGCTGGCCGAATATCACCAGGCCTTCGGCGCGCCGGCGGCTTTGGCCCGGGCCATGGAAGTGTTCGAGTTGATCGAGAAGCACGCGCACGATCCCGCGCATGGCGGCTACCTGGAAGTGCGCCGGCGCGACTGGTCCGAGGCCGGCGCCGACGCCCGGCTGAGCGACAAGGACATGAATGAGAAAAAATCCATGAACAACCACCTCCATGTTCTGGAAGCCTTCACCAATTTGCACCGGACCGCCAGGGACGAGCGGGCCGGACAACGTTTGCGCGAACTCTTCCAACTGTTTGAGGAGCGGATTCTCGACGCTCGTTCGCGGCACTTTCACCACTTTTTTGACGAGGCTTGGAACGTCCGCTCGGACAGTTACACTTTCGGCCACGACATTGAGGGAAGCTGGCTGCTCTGCGAAGCGGCCGAAGAGCTGGCCGATGCCGGCTGGCGCAAGCGGACAACCGCGACCGCGCTGCAAATGTCTGAAGTGGCGCTCCGCGAGGCGGTCCAAAGCGACGGCGGATTGTGTTACGAGGGCAGGCATGGAAAAATAATTGACTACGGCAGGGAATGCTGGCCGCAGGCCGAGGCGGTCATCGGCTTTCTCAATGCCTTCCAATTGTCCGGGGACCCGCGTTACTTTGCCGCCGCCCGGCGGGTCTGGGATTTTATTGACCGGCATCTGGTGGATCGCGTCCATGGCGACTGGTTTTGGCGCATCACGCCGGAAGGCCGCGTGGACGAGACTCTGCCCAAGGTCAGCGAATGGAAAGGCCCGTATCACGCCTCGCGGGCGTGCCTGGAGACCATCCGCCGGCTCAACGCCATACCCATAACGCCATGAAAACAATAGTATTGACAATAAACGCCGCGGCCTGCGCCGTGACGATCATCCTCCTCTGCGCCGGCTGCGCCGGCGCGCATCGGCCGGCAAAGCCCGGCGCGCTCGCCCTGACGCCGCAGATGGGTTGGAACAGTTGGAATAAATTTCGAGGCGGCGTCAGCGAGCAACTGATCCGCGAAACCGCCGACGCCATGGCGTCCAACGGCATGAGGGCGGCCGGCTACCAATACGTCAACATCGATGATCTCTGGCAGGCGCGGCAGCGCGATGCCCGGGGAAATATTCTGTCGGATCCAACCCGGTTCCCGTCCGGCATCAAGGCGCTGGCCGATTACGTCCATTCCAAGGGATTGAAGCTGGGCATCTATTCCGATGCGGGCGCGCACACTTGCGGCGGCCGGCCCGGCAGCCGGGACCACGAAACACAGGACGCCCAGACCTATGCGTCTTGGGGGGTGGATTATCTCAAATACGACTGGTGCGACGTTGACGGCCTGCAAGCCCCCGCAGCCTACAAGAAAATGAGCGACGCCCTGCGCGCCACGGGACGCCCCATCCTTTTCAGCCTGTGCGAATGGGGCACCAGCAAGCCGTGGACTTGGGCCAAAAACATTGGACAGTCCTGGCGCACCACCGGCGATATTTTCGCCAACTTCGACGGCATCATCGATCACAACGGCCAGTGGAAGGAATACGGCGTTTTGCAAATCCTCGACCTCCAGGACGGCTTGCGCAAATACGCCGGCCCCGGCCACTGGAACGACCCCGACATGCTCGAAGTGGGCAATGGCATGTCGGAGAACGAGGACCGCGCGCACTTCACTCTGTGGTGCTTCCTCTGCGCCCCGCTGATTTCGGGAAACGATCTCCGGCATATGAACCCGGAAACACTGAAAATTCTGACGGACAAGGACGTCATCGCGCTGAACCAGGACCCGCTGGGGATTGAGGCATTGAAGTACTCCGCCCGGGACGGCGTGGAAGTCTGGTTCAAGCCTTTGGCGCATGGCGCCTGGGCCATGTGTGTTCTCAATCGCAACACGGAACCCAGGCAGATCACCTTCAACTGGAGAAACGAGAAGGTCACGGATGAGATTTCAAGGAGAAAAACAAAGTTCGATTCCATCACCTACCGGGTGCGCGACCTGTGGAAGAAGCAGGATTTGGGGACGACGGACACCCCCTTGAGCGCGGAAGTGCCGGGCCATGACGTGCTGGCCATCCGCCTGGACAAAGAATAAAATCATTACCGTCCAAGCCCGATGAACAAAATCTCCTTCCAAAACAAATTAAAACAACTCCGGCGACGGCATGAACAACTAATCAAACGCCGCAACCGCCCGCGAAAAAACGGAAACGGAATTTTCGACCGCCATGAGTTTCCCGTCCTCACCGCCGAACACACCCCGCTGTCCTGGCGTTATGACTTCAACCACGCGGACAATCCGCATTTGCTGACCCGGCTGGGAATCAATTGCGCTTTCAACGCGGGCGCGATGGACTGGAACGGCCATGTTGTTTTGATGGCGCGCGTTGAAGGCTGGGACCGCAAGTCCTTTTTCGCCGTCGCCGAAAGCAGCAGCGGCGTGGATGGATTTCGTTTTTGGGATTATCCCGTTCGCATGCCGGAGTTGGAGGACAAGGAGACAAACCTTTACGATATGCGCCTGGTGCGCCACCAGGACGGATGGATTTACGGGCTGTTCTGCGCCGAGCGCCATGATGACTCCAAGCCGGGGGACCTTTCCGCCGCCATCGCCCGGTGCGGCATCGCCCGGACCAGAGACCTGCTGCAATGGGAACGGCTGCCCGATCTCAAAACCTCTTCATTGCACCAGCGCAATTGCGTTCTGCATCCCGAATTTGTCAACGGCAAATACGCCTTCTACACGCGCCCCATGACGGATTTCGCCGCGACGGGTTCCGGGGACGGCATCGGCTGGGGCTTGTGCGATGACATTGCCCATGCCGCCATCGGCGCCGAACAAATTATTGACTCCCGCTTTTACCATACCATCAAGGAAGGCAAGAACGGTCTCGGCCCCGCGCCGCTGAAAACCGAAAAAGGCTGGCTGCACCTGGCGCACGGCGTGCGCAACACCGCCGCCGGCATGCGATACGTCCTCTACATGTTCCTGTGCGATCTGAATGATCCGGCCAAAGTCATCAAAGCTCCCGGCGGCTATTTCATGGCGCCGGAAGGCGAAGAGCGCGTTGGTGATGTCTCCAACGTGGTGTTTGCCAACGGCTGGGTGGCGCGCCCCGACGGTGACGTTTTCATCTACTACGGTTCCTCGGACACCCGCACCCATGTTGCCGCCAGCACAGTGGATAAACTGCTCGACTACGTTCAGAACACCCCGCCAGACGGCATGCGGACCAGAATTTGCGTGGAACAACGATGCCGTTTGATCGAGAAAAATCTGAGGTTGAGTGCCAAAAAGAAATGACGGCCCGGCCCTCACCTATAAAATTTTCCTGATCAAGAAAGCTTGCAAGAAAGCGCCGAAACACTAACGTGTGGTTGTGGCTGCATTTTTAACTCTTGAAATCCTCCGCAGCGAAGCAATCACGTTTGCGAAAGCAGAATCACGATTTGAAGAGCCGTCGTTGTTTGGCGTGACTGATGGGAAAGCCGTTGGCACTTATCTTGAACACAAATTCCAAGCATGTTTACAAAACAAATATCAGTATGTGAGGGGAAGTTCGGCGAAAGGAATAGATTTTCCAGAGTTGGGCGTGGACATTAAGGTCACGAGCATTCGCCAGCCGCAATCATCCTGCCCCTTCAAAAGTGCCCGGCAAAAAATTTACGGTCTTGGCTATTCATTGCTTATCTTTGTTTATGACAAACATGATGACCCCAAAACCCAAACAGGACGGCTCGATCTAAAGCATACAATCTTCGTGGAAAAGGAGCGCACTGCTGACTACCAGTTCACAGTCGCGCTGCGCAAACTGATTGAGAACGGCGCCAATCGTGACGACGTTCCTGCTTGCTTTGAGGAACGTCTTTTGCCGATTGACAATGTCGAAGCTGAAGCGCTGGCCGATGAAGTTCTGCGCAGCCCGCCGCAAATCGGTTATTTAACCATTTCAAATGCGCTTCAATGGCGGCTTCAATATTCCAGAGTCATTGAACAGGCCGGAAAAGTGGAGGGGGTTTTAAGATTGGAATGAACTCGAATGCAAAAATTGAGTTCGGAGATTTTCAAACTCCGCAGATACTTGCCAGCCAAATTTGCGCATGGTTGGTTCAACGCGGAATGATTCCAGATATTGTTCTTGAACCGACTTGCGGTGTTGGCTCTTTTCTCGTCGCGGCCGCCGAATCATTTCCCCGCGCGCAATTATTTGGCTGGGACATCAACGCTAAATATGTGGAACAGGCGCGGTCGATATTACATCGAAAAGGCGCTGGCGGACGCTCAACGGTTGCGGAGCGGGATTTTTTCAAACACGACTGGGAGACAGAACTTGCCGGTTTTCAGGGCAAACTGCTGATTCTGGGCAATCTTCCATGGGTCACAAACGCAACCCTCTCAAGTCTGAATGGCGCAAATGTTCCGGCAAAACAAAATTTTCAAGGCTTTCGCGGCATCGAGGCCCGCACCGGCAAATCCAATTTTGACATTTCAGAATGGATGCTGATTCAGTTGGTTAAATCCCTTCGCGGAAGATCGGCCACAATAGCAATACTGTGCAAAACGGCGATTGCCCGGAAGTTGCTTCGGTTCGCGTGGCAGAATGATGGGCGCATTGCAAGAGCCTCACTGTATCGCATTGACGCCAGGAAATATTTTGCAGCGTCGGTGGATGCCTGCCTGCTCTTGGTTCAAACCGGTTCATCAGGGTTAAGCGAAGCGCCGGTGTTTAGTGACCTTCAAGCGCGAACACCTTTAAAATTTTTGGGATTGGCCGGACAAGACCTTGTTTCCAATGCTCGCGTTTATCAAAAGCTTAAGCATCTCGAGGGACTTTGTCCCTACCAATGGCGTTCCGGCGTCAAACACGATTGCTCCTCTGTGATGGAGCTCTGGCGCGGTGAAGGAACCGCCCTGCACAACAAGCTAAATGAAGAAATAGACATCGAACCGGATTTCTTATTTCCCCTGCTCAAATGTTCCGATCTGGCAAATGGAAGGGCCAAACCGGGGCGTTTTGTGCTGGTGACACAAACACGCGTGGGTGAAGACACTTCCGGGATTTCTGCAAAAGCTCCTCGCACTTGGAATTATTTGCATTCGCACATAAAGCGTTTCGACGCGCGAAAAAGTTCGATTTACGCGAATCGAATTCCATTCGCCCTTTTTGGCGTCGGCGATTATTCATTCGCGCCGTGGAAAGTGGCCATATCAGGACTCCATAAAATGCCACGTTTTGTTCTGGTGGAGCCTTTTGAAAAGAAGCCCGTGTTTTTCGACGATACGTGTTATTTCCTGCCGTTTCAGAATGAAGAAGAAGCCGGAATCGTTGCGGACATTCTCAATTCCGAACCTTGTTTGTGTTTCATTTCTTCGCTTTTGTTTGAAGATTCCAAGCGCCCAATCACAGTTGAATTGCTGCAACGGCTCAACCTTCATGCGCTCGCTGAGGAATCTGGATTAGCCGATGCGTGGGCCTCGGTTCGCAATCAGGAAAGCTTTTACCCTGATGGAAGGAATGAGCTGCAAGCCGAATTCATTATGGAACGCCACACGCGGTTGAATAAGAGTTAACATCATCGACACCATGTTTGAGGTTGCTGAATTGGGGCGCAAAGTCTCGAAGGAAGAATTCGACGAGGCGCTGCCGGCCTTGCGGTCGGGGCTTCTGGAAGCGCAGTTTGCCCTTAAAAGCCGGAATATCGCCGTTATTGTCATCGTCGCCGGCGCGGACTGCGCCGGCAAAGGCGAGTTCGTCCATCGTCTCAATGAATGGCTCGATCCGCGCGGGGTGGATACTCACGCCTTCAGGCCAGCCTCGGACGAGGAACTGGCGCGGCCCCGCTTCTGGCGCTTTTGGCGCGCCCTGCCCGCCCGCGGAAGGATCGGCATTTTTTTCGGTTCCTGGTATTCGGAACCGCTGGTCCGGCGGGTTTACCGCGAGATCAAACCCAGCCAGTTGGATGGCGACCTGGATCGCATTGCCTTCTTTGAAAAAATGCTCTCCGATGATGGCGCGCTGATCATCAAGCTCTGGTTTCATCTGAGCAAGAAGGAGCAGGCGCGGCGGCTCAAACATCTTCAGCGCGATCCTCACACCCGTCATCGCGTCCGTCCGGTGGATCGCAAGAATCTCAAGCTCTACGGGCGGTTTATCAACACCAGCGAGCGCGTCATCCGCCGCACCGATTCCGCGCAATGCCCCTGGCACCTGATTGAGGCGACCGACCGGCGCCACCGCGAATTGACCGCCGGGCGGATCGTCCTGGAATCATTGCAAGCCCGCCTCAAGGATGAAGGCGCGGCGAAGGGCCAGGCCGCCCCGGCGGAGCCGCCGGTTCAGCGGACGCGCGCCAAATCCGGCGAGTCCATCCTCGACCATGTGAACCTTTCCCAAAAACTGACCGGCCGGCAGTACCGGGAGGGATTGGAGGAATACCAGGGCCGGCTCACGCGGCTGACGTGGGAGGCCAATGCCAGGGAGATTTCAACGGTCGCCATCTTCGAGGGCTGGGACGCCGCCGGCAAGGGCAGCGCCATACGCCGGGTGACGGCGGCCATTGATCCGCGGCTTTACCGGATCATTCCCATCGCCGCCCCGACCGATGAGGAGCGGGCGCACCATTATTTCTGGCGTTTCTGGCGTCATCTGCCGCCGGCGGGCTATGTGGCGATTTTTGACCGTTCGTGGTACGGGCGGGTATTGGTGGAGCGCGTGGAGAAATTTGCCTCCGCCAACGAATGGAAGCGGGCCTATCTGGAAATCAACGATTTTGAGGAACAACTGGCCGCCCGGCACATCGCGCTGGCAAAATTCTGGGTGCATATCAGCAAGGCCGAACAATTGCGGCGCTTCAAGGAACGCCAGGACATCGAGTTCAAGCGCTACAAAATCACCGACGAAGACTGGCGCAACCGCAAGAAATGGAACGCCTACAAGGAAGCGGTTGACGACATGGTGGCCCACACCAGCACCGAATTCGCGCCGTGGACGGTGGTGCCCGGCAACGACAAACATTTCGCCCGGGTGCGGATTTTGAAGACCCTGTGCGAAGCCCTGGAGCGATTGCTCTGAGTTTTCGCTGGTTCACTCCGGCCCGCCGCGCACGAGGCGGACGTAGTTGTAGATGCGGATGACGTCCCCCTGCGGGCCGCGGCCATGCGGGATATTCCGCGGGTCGCCGGCCTTGGGATCACTCCGTTGCGCGCCCGCGCCATGAACGTCCAATAACTTGTATGGTCCGGATCCGCCGGATAGTGGCGGACCGAATCCGGGCGGAGGCCCCTGGCCCGGTTCACCAAAACCCGGCCCGCCCATGTCCGGACCTTCCGGCCCGCGCCCGCCCGGCGGCCCGCCGCCGTCATGCGGTCGCATCCAGCCTGTCGCCCGGCCGAAGGCAATGTAAACGGCGGCGCCGCCCCGACGATCGGGCGGTCCGCCGACGTGTGTCGTGCTGGTCCAGAAGAACGGATAGTCGCCATCGCCGAGTGTTGTGACTTGGAAAAGCGGGGAGATCGCGGGCGACTGCGTTGCGGCGGGCGCGCGGGTGTAGTCCACGATGCTCTGAAGTTCCTTGGCATTGGGCAGCCTCCAGTCATTGTGGCCGAGATGCTTTTCGATGTTTTTTGCCTGCACCCACGCCAGTGCGTCCTCCCAGTTCATGCCCTTGCCGCTGTCGGCTTTCGACCACATCAAGCCGGTGGCGTGGTCGGTGATGGTGCCGTCGCCGTTGTCGTGGAAATCGTTTTTGCCGTAGCCCGGGTTGCCGCGGACGCAGATCGCAAAGAATGTTTTGTCCGGCCTGCCGGGCATCGACGTGCCGTATCCCTTGATGCGGCCATCGGCAAAATTGACGCCGAACATCTGGTTCGCGTTGACCGCATACAAGGTGCTGGTGGCCCATTGCGAATCGATGGTGCGTTCGCCGGCGCCGGCGTCGCCGTAGGCAAACTTGAAATACTTCGTGTCGATGAACGGCGTCAGGCGGGAAGTGTCCGCACCGGGACCGGGATCGACGCCGCTGAAAATGATGAGCGAGTAGAGTTCCTTGATCGTCGGCAGCCGCCAGTCGTTGAACCCGCCGAACTGCGCGGCATTGAGTTTGGCCGGCAACGTCCAAGCCTGTTTGAACGTCAGCTTGGCGCTGCTGTCAAGCACGCCGTCGCTGTTGGTATCCGGGCTGCGTTGCCATGTCAGCCCGGTGATGTTGTCCTGGACCGTCAGGCCATCGGCACTGAACTTGTAACTCGGCGCCGGTCCCGGATGCTGTGCGTCCTGTCCGTAGAACGGCTGCCCCGGTTGCGGCGGCGCGATTTCCTCCGTGGCATCGTAACACTTGGTCTGGCCGGTGCCGACAATCGGGTAGGTTTGCGCAGCGCGGAGCTGCGTCATGGTAAAGCCGCCTGCCAACAAGACGAAGAAGAGCAACATATATTTTATACGGAAAGGGATCAGGCCGTGCATACTGGCGTTATATATATGGGGTAAACACCCCATAGACAAGGGCCGGCTTGCGGCCTAGCATGTTATTCGGAAAAGACTAAACACCACAATCATAGTTGAGAGGCACCATTATGTCGAAAACGTCTGTACTCCGCATGGCCGACAGTGAAACTCATGTTGCTGTAAACGGAATGAAACGAATCTTCGGGGGCCTGGTCCTTGCGGCCGCCCTCTCCCTGCACCATGACGCCAGCGCGCAGGAGGTGAACCTTGGGACGGCCAACAATTTTGCGGTTCTGGCTGCCTCCGCAATCTCATCCACCGGTGGCACCGCCGCCGTCATTAACGGGGGCAACGTTGGGCTGTACCCGGATGGTGCGTCTTCGATTACTGGCCCAATAGCAATAACCACCCCCTACACAACTTACGCAGCCGATCCTGGCGGGGTTGCCCTAAAAGCCCAAAGCGACTTAACCAAAGCCTATAACCAGGCCGCTGGACTCGCACTGACCGAGACTCTCACGGGCGAGGTTCTCGGTACTGTAGGTACTCAACAAAACCCGCTGACGCCTGGGGTTTACTTCTTTTCTTCCTCAGCACAGCTCACGGGAACCCTTTATCTCAACGACGACGGCAATACGGATCCAATCTTCGTTTTCCAAATCGGATCAACCCTCACCACGGCCTCGGATAGTTCAGTGGTAGAGCTCAACCAGGGCGCGGGCACGATCCCGGGCACCAGTGTTTTTTGGCAGGTCGGGAGTTCGGCAACGCTCGGAACAGGCACCGACTTCGACGGGAACATCCTGGCCTACACCACAATCACGGACGACGGCGGCTCAACGGTGGATGGCCGGCTGTTGGCAATGGGCGGCGGGGGGGTGGGTGGCGCGGTTACCTTGGACGACACTGCCATCAATACACCGCCGGCAGAGGCGATCGGCGGAAGTGCCCCGGATACTGGCAGCACGCTTCTGCTGCTCGGCTCCGCACTGGCTGCTCTGATTGCCTTTGGACGCCGGTTCTCTTCCCTGGCTTGACAGCTTGTCAGCGGGGTCCTGAACGCTCGTTAGAAAGTTGAAAAAATCAGTTGGCGAATGCCGCTGCCTCGGCTATGTTTCCCCCTCTTTGGGCGAATGCGCCCGGATTGGAACGGCCTCAAATTCCGCCTTCGTGTGAAGGCGGGCGGCCATAATAACACTCAACTCAATCCCGTGTTCCGCGGGATGGCCCGCCGCCCCATCGGCGCGGGCTGCCAACAAAAGGAAAGAAGTGATCAATATCGGCATCAAGGAATTATTGGACGCGGGCGTCCATTTCGGACATCAGACCCGGCGCTGGAATCCCAAGATGAAACCCTTCATCTTCGACGCCCGCAACGGCATTCATATCATCGACCTGAGCAAATCCCTCACTCAACTGGAAACCGCCTGCGACTTCCTCCACGGCGTCGTCAGCAAGGGCGGCACCGTGCTGTTCGTCGGCACCAAAAAGCAGGCCCAGGAGGCCGTCAAGGAAGCGGCCAAAGGCTGCGGCCAGCTTTACGTCACCGAACGCTGGCTCGGCGGCACCCTGACCAATTTCAACACCATCAAACGTTCCATCGCCCGCCTCAAACAAATCGAGAAATGGGACACCGACGGCACCATGAACAATTACGGCAAGCAGGAACAGTCCATGTACCGCCGCGAAGCCGCCCGCCTCTTCAAGAACCTGGACGGCATCCGCGCCATGGACAAGTATCCGGTCGCGATGTTTGTGGTTGACATCAAGCGCGAGCACAACGCCGTGGCCGAGGGGCGGCGGCTCAAGATTCCCATTGTCGCGCTGGTGGACACCAATTGCGATCCGGAGCTGGTGGATTATCCCATTGCGGGCAACGATGACGCCATCCGCTCGGTGCGGTTGATCCTGCAAACGCTCGTGCAAACGATCACCCAGGCGCGCGCCGAGCACGAAGCCAAATATGGCCGGCGCAAAGACGAACAAGCCGCCGAAAGCGCCCCGGCCCCCGTGGAAGGCCTTCCGCCCGCCCCGGCTCCGGCCCCCGACGCCCCCGCGGCCACCGTTCCAGCCTGACTTCTTTCACCCCGTTTATTACCGATTATGGCTCAATTCACTGCCGCGGATGTTGGCAAGCTGCGCGAAATGACCGGCGCAGGCTTGATGGACTGCAAAAAAGCGTTGACTGAATCCAAGGGCGACACCAACGCCGCCATCGATTATTTGCGCAAAAAGGGCACCGTGTCCGCCGCCAAAAGGGCGTCGCGCCAGACCCGGGAAGGGGCCATTGTGCAACACATCCAACCCGGCGCCAAAGCGGGCGTGTTGGTGGAGATCAATTGCGAGACCGATTTCGTGGCGCGCAACGAAACCTTCGGCGCGTTTTGCGCTGAAGTCGCGCGCCAGTTGGCGGCCCAGGCCCCCCTGGCCGCGCTGGAACCGGACCGGGTGGCCGCCGTGGCAAAAATTGGCGAGAACATCCAAATCCCGCGTTTCTGCCGCTACGAGGTCCAGGGCAACGGGATGATCGCCGCCTACATTCACACCGGCGCCAAGGTGGGCGTGCTGGTCGAGGTCGGCGCCGCCAGGGACGCCACCGTCGGCCAGGAAGATTTCAAGCAGTTGGTGCGCGACATCACCCTCCAAATCGCGGCCGGTCATCCCTGGGTCATTTCCCGCGAAGAAATCCCCGCCGCCACCCTGGCCAAGGAAAGGGAGATCGCCGCCGAACAAGTCAAGAACAAGCCCCCCCAAGCCATCGCCAAAATTGTCGAGGGCAAACTGGAGAAGTTTTTTCAAGGCTGCTGCCTGCTCGACCAGGGCTTTGTCAAGCGCAACTCCGAAGTCTCGGTCAAGGAACACATCGGCGGCATTGCCAAGCAATTGGGCGATGAAATCGTCATCCGGCGCTTTGCCCGCTTCCAGGTGGGTGAAAGTCCCGCCGCGTGAAGAAATGACTGATGTCCAGGCACGAATGACGAAATTTCGTCATTCGACATTTTCCGTGCATTGACGTTTCGACGCGCGCTTGTTACAAAGACTGGACGTTCATGAAAAAAGTCCAAAAGCCCAAGTACCACCGGGTCCTGCTCAAACTCAGCGGCGAGGCCCTGGGCGGGGAGCATGGCGTCGGCATCTGCCCGTCCTTCCTCCAGGAAATGGCGCGGCAAATCGCCGAAGTCCGCCACATGGGCGTGCAAGTGGTGGTCGTGGTCGGCGGCGGCAACATCTTTCGCGGCGCCTCCGGCGCGGGCCAGGGCATCGAACGCGCCACCGGCGATTACATGGGCATGCTGGCCACGGTCATCAATGCGCTCGCCTTGCAGGACGCCCTGGAAAAACTCGGCGTGGCCACCCGTGTCCAAAGCGCCATTGCCATGTCGCAGGTGGCCGAGCCTTTTATCCGGCGCCGCGCCGTCCGCCACCTGGAAAAAGACCGGGTGGTCATTTTCAGCGGCGGCACGGGCAACCCCTATTTTTCCACCGACACGGCCGCGGCCCTGCGGGCCAACGAGATTGGCGCGGAAGTCATTCTGAAAGCCACCAAGGTGGACGGCATTTACGACAGCGATCCCAAGACCCATCCCAACGCCCGGCGTTACGATCAAATCTCCTATTCAGAGGCCCTGGGCAAACGGCTCAGAGTGATGGATTCAACGGCTTTTTCGCTTTGCATGGACAACAAAATGCCCATTATTGTGTTCGATCTTTTTAAGGCGCATAATTTTAAACGCGTGGTGCTCGGCGAACGGGTTGGCACGCTGGTCACAAACTGACCTTTAACCTCAACCTCTGATTAAACTATGGCTCTGGACGACATTCTTTTGGAAGCGGAAGAGAAAATGACCAAGACCGAGGAGGTCGTGCAACATGAATTCAGCGGCATTCGCACCGGCAAAGCCTCGCCCGTCCTGGTCGAAAACATCATGGCCGAGGTTTATGGCGCCCACATGCGCCTCCGCGAACTGGCCGGCATCACCACTCCCGAACCGCGCGTTCTGGTCATTCAGCCCTGGGACGCCTCGACCGTCCATGCCATCGAAAAGGCGATCTTGAAAAGCAGCCTCGGCGTCACCCCGGCCGTGCAGGGAAAAATCATCCGCCTAGTCATGCCCGAGCTCAGCCAGGAACGCCGCCAGGAAATGGTCAAGCTCGTCCACAAGCTGGCCGAAGAGGGCCGCGTGGCCGTCCGCCACGTGCGCCGCGATGCGATTGAAGCCGTCAAGAAAGAATCCAAAGCCGGCGGGGTGGCGGAGGACCAGGTTGAGGTGGCCGAAAAGGAAATTCAGAAGTTGACCGACGATTACATTGCGAAAATCAACGTCCACCTGGCAGCCAAGGAAAAAGAAATCATGACCGTTTAACGGGCGGCGCCGCCGGCGGGCGGCTCGAAATGGATCACATTCTCACCCGGCTTGGCGTAACTGAGCCGTTCGCGCGCCAAGCGCTCGACCAGGGTTCTTTCCAGCGCCGGATTCTCAAAGGAGCGCAATTGCGTCTCCAGCTTTTTGGCGAGTTTGCTTTCCTGGTCGATTTTCTTTTCCAGTTCGAACTTCTCCTCCCGCATCCGTTGATTTTCCTGCACGACAGGCTCGTACCAGACGACGATGCCCAGCGCGCCAGCGATCGCCAAGAGAGCCATGACCAGCCGCGTCAGCCTGTCCCAAATGCTGTGGGTGACATTCACTGGCCCGACTAAATCACACAATCCGCAGAAACAAAAGAGAATTTGCAACCCATTCGTCAATGCCTGCTTGCCCGCCAAAGCTTGAGCGGCGGCGGGTCCATCGGACCGGCGTTTTTGCGTGCATGGAGGCGGAGACCCGGTTACACCAGCGGGAATACTGACATGAGCATTGCCAACAGCCAGCGGTTGTATCTTCTCTTTTTTGTGTCGGGCTTTTGCAGTCTGGTCTATCAGATGGTCTGGACGCGCCTGGCCTTCGCCTCTTTCGGAATCATCACCCCGGTGCTTTCGGTGGTGCTCTCGGTCTTCATGCTGGGACTGGCGGTCGGCGCCTGGGCCGGCGGGCGAATGATTCATTGGCTGGTCCCCAAGACTGGCCTCTCCGCGATCTTCTTTTATGGCGGGGCCGAATTGGCCATTGGACTGGGGGCGTTTGCGGCACCCGCGTTGTTTGCCCTCGGCCAGCACTGCCTCCTGGCGGCGGGCCAGACGGATTCCTTCCGCTATCTTTTCCTGTCAGCCCTCGTCCTGGCGGCTTCGATTCTGCCCTGGTGCATCTGCATGGGTGCGACCTTTCCCTTCATGATGGCCTACGTGCGGGAAGAAGAAGCGCAGAATGCGGACAGCTTCAGCTATCTTTATTTTGCCAATGTGCTGGGCGCCATGACGGGAACGATTTTGACGGCGTTTGTCCTGGTGGAAATAATGGGATTCCGCCACACCCTGGCCCTGGCCGCGGCGGGCAACTTTGCCATCGCCGCCCTGAGCGCCGAGATCGGATGGAAAGGGCGCGGGACGGCGCGGGCGCCGGCGCCGGCCGCGCCCGCCGCCGCCCCGGTCCCGGCGGTTTCGCCATCCGGCCCCGCTGGCGGCCGGCTGATCCGGTGGATTTTATTCACGACAGGATTCAGCGCCATGGCCATGGAAGTGGTTTGGACGCGGGCCTTCACCCCCATCCTAAAAACGCAAGTGTATTCATTTGCGCTGATTGTCTTCACGTATTTGGGGGCGACTTTCCTGGGGTCCCTGCTCTACCGCCGCCATTTGCGGCGGAACGCGCGGCGCCCGCTTGGCGAATTGATGGCGCTGCTGGGTCTGGCGGCCTTTTTGCCCATCATCGCGGTGGATCCGCGGTTGCTGCCGGTGCAATTGAACATGGCCATCGGCAATTATTTTGACAGCAACAGCGCCGTGACTCTGGTGCTGGCCGGCATTTGCCCCATGTGCGCCGTTCTGGGGTATCTGACTCCCGGCCTGATCGACCAATACGCGGCCGGCCATCCCGCCACCGCCGGCAAGGCCTATGGCATCAACGTCGTCGGTTGCATCCTCGGGCCGCTCTGCGCGTCGTATGTCTTGCTGCCGCGCATGAGCGAGCGATACGCGCTGGTCATTCTCGGCCTGCCGTTGCTGGGTCTTGGTTTTCCCTGCTGCAGATCCCTGCCCTTCCGGCAGCGCGCGGCCGCGGCGGTCGGGGCGGGCGCGGCGCTGGTCTGGAGCCTGTTTTTCGCGAATGATTTCGAGGGGTTGCTCAAAGAACGCAAAGTCCACACCGCCGTCCGGCGGGATTACGCGGCGTCGGTTATTTCCTTTGGCGAAGGATTTGGCCGGGGGCTGCTGGTCAACGGCGTCGGCATGACCCGGCTGTCGCCGGAGACCAAGTTCATGGTGCATTTGCCGATGGCCCTGCACAAGGGGCGGCCGGAGTCCGTGTTGGTCCTCTGTTTTGGCATGGGAACCAGCTACCGCTCGGCCCTGAGCTGGGACGTCCGGACGACAGCGGTGGAATTGGTGCCCGGCGTGGTGGACGCGTTTGCCTTTTATCACGCCGACGCCGCCAGTGTGCTTGACAATCCCAAAGGCCGGATCGTCATTGACGATGGGCGGCGCTATCTCGAACGCACGCGGGAAAGATACGACGTCATCGTGGTCGATCCCCCGCCGCCGCCGGAGGCGGCCGGATCCAGCCTGCTGTATTCGCGGGAATTCCACCAACTGGCCAAAGAGCACTTGAACCCCGGCGGCATCCTGCAAATCTGGTTTCCCGGCGGGACGCAGTTCACGATTCAAGCGGTGCTTCGTTCCCTGGATGAATCGTTTCCTCATGTGCGCTGTTTTACCGGGGTGGATGGATGGGGCGCGCATTTTCTGGGATCCATGCAGCCGATCGGGCAGGCGACGGCTGGGGAATTGGCCGCCCGCATGCCGCCCAAAGCCCGGCAAGACCTTATGGAATGGATGGATGTGAAAAAATACCCGGCTTTGTCCTCCTTTTTTCAACCTGTCCTTTCCTCTGAAGAGACGATAGTCTTCATGCTCAATCCCAACCCCGACATTCAAATCACCGATGACCAGCCTTTCAACGAATACTACCTGCTGCGCCATTGGCGGGTTTATGCGCCCTGATCCCGGCAGTCCCGGCTTGAATTGGCCGCGCGCGTCGGGCAAAGTCCCCGGCAACATGAAAGCGCTGCTTGTGTCAATTATTCTGATGGCCGCCCTGGCGGCTGAGGCGCGCGTTTCCTTCCAGAACCTCAATCGCACTGTTGTCTCCGGCAACGAATACATCCGCCTGGAGGATTGGGCCCGCGGCGCCGGGTTCAGCATGAAGTGGGCGAAATCGCAGGGAACGATCACGCTGACCAACCCATCGGCCAGATTGGATTTGACGGTGGACTCGCGCCGGGCGGAAATCTGCGGCGTCAATGTCTGGCTGTCCCTGCCCGTGGTCAATCGCAATGGGACGCTCCTCCTTGCGGTCGTCGATGCGGGCACGACCCTTGAGCCGATCCTGTTTCCGCAAAAATCGGACGCGCGCCTGAAAACCATCTGCCTGGATCCGGGCCACGGCGGCAAAGACAAGGGCGAAATCGACGGGCGCCATTACGAAAAGAAATACGCGCTCCTCCTGGCCCGGGAAGTGGCCGGATTGTTGAAGCGCGAAGGATTGCAAGTATTGTTGACGCGAGACAGCGACGCCTCTGTCGATCTGCCCGACCGTTGCCTGATGGCCCGCCGCCGGGGCGCGGACTTGTTTGTCAGCTTGCATTACAACTCGGCGCCAGAGCACGATGTCCGGGGATTGGAGGTCTATTGCCTGGCGCCCGCTGGCATGAACTCCAGCAATGAAGGCGGAGGAAAGGCCCCGCGCCCGCGCGAAGCCGGCAACGCGCACGACGGCCAAAACGCCCTGCTCGCTTATGAAATGCTCAAGGCCATCACCGCCGGCGTGCCCTTGGAAGATCGCGGCATGAAGCGGTCTCACTTCGAAGTCTTGCGCGAGGCTTGCATGCCGGCCATCTTGATTGAAGGCGGATTCATGAGCAACCCCGCGGATGCAAAAAACATTTATGACACGGCATTCCGCAAGCGAATGGCGCGGGCCATCGCGGACGGCATTCTGGCTTACAAACGGACGGTGGAACGGCTCTAAAAAGGACCGCCCCCCGGCGGCGCGTCAGGTTTGCACCCTGCTGGATTTGCCGCCGCCCTTTTTGCCGCCGGCCATCAGCAACGTGCCGGACAAAAAGCCGATGCCGAAGAAGCCAAAATACATGAGGGCGGCCGGGCCCGGCAGCGTCTTGTCATGGGGCAGATACAACCGGACGTTTTGAGTGTTGTACATGCCCATGACGACCAGCAGCGCCAGCAGGGCGAGGACGAATAGAGTTTTGAAAATCAGTTTAAAATTCATGACGCCTGTTCTTTCTGCGACAATAGGCAGGAAGGCAGCCGGCGTCAATTTATGATTCAGAGCACCCAACACACCCCATGAGCATTGCCACGAAAAAGGGGGACGACGGCACGACTGGATTGATGTACAACCGCCGCGTTTCCAAATGTCACCCCCGCGTCGAAGCCTATGGGAGCGTCGATGAATTAAACGCGGCCCTCGGTTCGGCCCGGGCCGCCGCCCAGCCTCCGTTCCTGGGCGAATGGTTGCTGGAAATCCAAAAGGACCTGGTCATTGTCATGGGCGAACTGGCCACGGAGACCGAAGATTTGCCGCGCTATGTCCGGGACGGCTTTCCGGTGGTGACGCCCGCGTTGACCGCCAGGCTCGACCGCATCGTGCAGGAGATTGAATCGCAAAAGATTTCATTCAAGGGCTGGTCCACTCCGGGCGAAAACGCCGTCTCGGCCGCGCTGGATGTTGCCCGCGCCACCTGTCGCCGGGCCGAAAGGCGCGTGTGCGCGCTGCACGAAAGCCATCAACTAGGCAACGTTGAAATCATTGTTTTTCTGAACCGTCTGTCCGACGCCCTCTGGTTGATGGCGCGCCGGGCTGAAACAGGGTGAGATTCTGAAATCCGGGGCTGGCCCGCTCTACCGAAGCGTGAGGGTCTTGCGCTGATCCTGGTATCCCAGCGTGACGGAAGAGGGACTGATGTCCAGCACACGGCAATTCGCCACTTCCTGGTTCACGCACGCCAGTCTGCCGTTGATCAGAGCGGAGGGATGTTGGGAGGAAAAGAATATCGCCTCGAGTTTCAGCAGGTCGAAGGCCGTTTTCGCAGGGGCGGGTGGCGGAGCCGCAGCCGGAACTGGAGCCGGCGGCGGTTGGACGGCCGGCCCAGGCGCCACATGGTTTGGCGCAACGGGCGCAACGACCGCGGCAATTTCCTGCTTGACAGGCGGCGGGCTTTCCACGGCTTCCTGAACTCTGGTCTTTTCCGCCATGCATTCCAAACGGCTGACCTCAAACCGGGCCAGCAAGACCAGCGCGGCGCTGGCACCCAACCCGATACCCAGCCACGCGCATAACGCTCTGAACATGGACGGCTCCAGAGGCAATTCCGCAGGCGCAAATTTGTCCGCCCGGGGCGCGGGCGCGGGCACCGGCTGGACGGCCTTGTCGGCGGGCTTCGCCACGGATTTGGCGCGCTGCATCGTGGTTTCGAATTTGGTCGTGTCAGAGTCGCGCCGCGCGAACCGCCAAAGTTCGACCCGTTTTTCCAAGCCCAATTGCTGGAGGTAGTCGAGATCGACCACCGGAGCAGGCAAGCCATCGGCGTCAGAATTTCCCCCGTAGTCCAGCACGTTGGCCACGTGAACCGCCGTCAACGCGGTGAAGGTCTTGTCGCCGGCGCGAAGCGGATGATGATGCAACGCCGCCACCTTGACCACCTCGGCCGGCAGGCCCCAAAGGGCCAGCATGTAAGCGCCGATTTCGCCGTGGCTCGCTCCAAAAATGTCCTTCTCAACTTCCCACAACGGTATCTGCCGCTTGCGTGCGACCGCGTGAGCGCCGTGATACTGATCGTCGAAGTTGGCCGCCAGAATGACCTTGCCCAAGTCATGCATCAAACCCGCCGTGTAAGCGGCGCCGCTGCAATCGGTGTTGCCGGTCTCCAGCAGCGCCATGACTTTGGCCGTCCGCGCGACCCTGGTGCTGTGCCGCCAGATATTGTCGATGGAAAAATAAACCGGCTTCACTTTATCGTATTGACTCAGAAGCTTGACGGTCCAGATCAGGGATTTGATGGTTTCAAATCCCAGGAGGCCGACGGCTTCAGTCGGATCGGTGATGGCCCGCGGCAGGGCGAAATAAGCCGAATTGAGCACTTGCACCAGCTTGGTGGTCATGGCCATGTCCCTGGCGATGATGGCGCCGATGTCCGCGGTGGTGGCGTTGGGGTTCTGCAAGGCGTTGACGACCTCCACGTAGAGCGACGGGATGGTGGGGAACGTGCGGATGCGGCCCACCAGTTCGCGCATGCTGTTGCTCATCCCGTAATCGGCCGCCACGGAGCGTTCGATGGAGGTTTTAAGCGTGGCGCGGTCGAAAGGAATGGCCAGGAATTGATGGCCGCCCAGCACGTGGCACATGACTTTCTCTTTGAGGGCCGCGTCCGCGGCGATAAACCGCAGGGAGTCGGGATTGGCCACGCGAATGCGATTGAGCAATCCAGCGCCGCCCAAGCGGGGCAGGTCATAATTGGCCACGACGACGTTAAAGGGCTGCTTTTGCGCCTCGGCCAGGGCGGCGTCGCCCGAGGCTGCGCCGACAACGACCCAGGATTCACCCAAGGCTTGGCGGAATTCATCCCACACCCTGGCATCAGCGTCGGCGATCAACAAGCGTTTCTCAGCCATGTGGTTATTAGCTAACAATTACGGCGCTTCCGTATCGGCAGTTTTGGCCATGGACTTAACGCTTCTTCCGGCTGGTGTAATGTTACAGAAACGGCTTTACAATGAACAATGGAACAGAACGGCATGCCGTTGGTTAAAGGCTGTTCCCAGGCAATTCCTTTTTCCGGTACTCGTCAATGTAGATCGTCATCGGTTCGGCCATCACATCGCGATACAATCCCATCTTGAAATAAAAATGGCCGGGGTGGGCATAGCCGGTTTGCTCGTTTTCAGGATAGGCGTTGACGCCCGTGTAATCAACAATCTGCTTGTTATCGAGCCACGCCTTCATCCGCCCGTCCACGTTGGTTGAGAAGCGGATTTGGAATTTGAAATCGAGCCATTGGTTTCGCAGTTCCTCCTGCGTTTGATAAAGCGTCGTTTGATGGCGGCCGATCTGATGGGTGATTTTGAGCACGCCGGAAACATATCGGATGGCCACCACCGGACTGTCGTCGGAACAATTGCCGCCGGGGCAATATTGCTTCCATTGCGCGATGACCAGGCGCGTTGGCACGATGGGAAAATTCGTCGGAATAAACATGCTGAAGGAATACTCGTAGCTGCCGCCTTCCTTTGAAACCAGCTTTCTGGCCTCCCTCAATTCGTCCCGCTCGCTGTCCCGGTTGCCGTTGATTCCCGCTTCATACATATCATGGGCCTGAACGGTTATTTTTGCCGCGCCGTGACCGGCCCGGGAAATGTTCGTCTGCATCTGCACCGCGCCCGGAACGAAACGGCTGGTGTCCCACAACTTGCTCAAGTGGGTCGTTTCAAAGCCGTCGTAAACGTCAATCGCCGGAACAGTTGCGTTGGCAACTGGGGAGCGGGAAATGCAGCCCGGCAAAAGTGCCCAGCCAATAACCGCCACGACCATGAGTTTGAGTTTAAGCATAAGCGCCTTTCTGATTCTGCCGCACGCCGGCTAGAAAATCAACATCGCGTCGCCATGAACGGGTTCCTCACAATCGCAGAGCAAGGGGTCCACGCCCGCCAGTTTGCCGCGAAGAATGGCAAGAAACGCAAGATTGATACATAGGTCCAAAAAATCGGTAACACGCACTAGTGTCCAAGACAGCATTTAAAAAGGAGTGAAAAGGATCTCCGTCTTTGGTGAGAATGAGGGTGATAAAAATGAAACCTAAACCCATCAGCAACGGAGATCCAAATGAACCACACCAGCAGTC
>Ga0326727_10007196_pt1 | contig 29686 bp, 23 predicted proteins | sample MB2enrmetagenome_FD_207643 | JGI IMG/M metagenome (GOLD analysis project Ga0326727, IMG submission 207643) | Lab enriched peat soil microbial communities from McLean, Ithaca, NY, United States - MB29MY | ecosystem: Environmental > Terrestrial > Soil > Wetlands > Peat | place: USA: New York... | reverse complement strand
ATGATCCCTCTGAAGGGCCGTCGAAGACTACGACGTCTATAGGCCAGGTGTGTAAGCGCGGTAACGCGTTTAGCTTACTGGTCCTAATCGCCCGTTCGGCTTGACCATAAATCTGCTGAACACACAAGAACAGTCGACAGTTTAAAGTCGACAGTTAACAGTTTGCCTTTTTGCATTGATAGTGACGCCACACCGTTCAAAGAGCAGTCGACAGTCAACAGTTCACAGTCGACGGGATCACAGGTCTTAACTGTTGACTGTAAACTGTCAACTGTTGACTGCTCTTCCAAGTTTCCGGCGACCTTACCGGAGGGGATACACCCGTTCCCATCCCGAACACGGTAGTTAAGCCCTCCAGGGCCTATGGTACTGCGCGCGGAAGTGCGTGGGAGAGTCGGTTGTTGCCGGGATTAAATTAGTCGACAGTCCATAGTTGACAGTCGACAGTAAGAACCCAGGGGCGCACAACGTGCGCCCCTTTTGCTTTTCCCTGGCAATCTGGTAAACCGTCCGCAGGAGTCCGACGATGAAAGTGAAGCATACCGTCGCCGTTCCAAGGGAAGAGATTGCAACCTTCTGCAGGAAGCATCATATCCGCAAGCTCGCGTTTTTTGGGTCTGTCCTTCGCGACGATTTTTCGCCCGCAAGTGACGTCGATGCCCTGGTTGAATTTCAGCCGGGGTTCACTCCTGGGCTTGACTTTTTCGCTATGGAGACGGAGCTAAGCGCCATTCTCGGACGCAAGGTGGATTTAAACACTCGTGCCTCTCTGAGCAAGCACTTTCGCGAGCAAGTGCTGCGCGAGGCGAAGGTGCAGTACGTCGCGCCGTGACCCTAGCGTTTATCTCCTCCACGTGCTCGACCACGCGCACGAGGCTGTTGCGATGGCGGCAGGACGAAGGCGGGCCGACTTGGACTCCGACCGCCAATTCAACCTCGCACTTGTCCGCTTGCTTGAGATTATTGGGGAGGCGGCAAACCGTGTCCCTGAGGTTCAGCGTGCCTGCATCCCCGAGGTCCCCTGGGCGCAAGTTGTCGGCTTGCGAAATCGGCTGATTCATGGCTATAACGAAGTCGATTTCGATATTCTCTGGCAGACCCAAGTTAATCAAAGCCCTTGAGGCGCCCGCGGCGAACGGTTCCTGAATTTCGAGAGGCGTTCCGTAGCCGGAGGGTTGCGCGCCACATTTTGTGAAATCTTGAATCTGTAATCGTTGATCCTGCTGCAGCGGCGGGGAGTCAGTCGTCGCAGGGATAAAATTAGAAGTTGACGGTCCACAGTTGACAGTCAACAGCACTTCGCAGGAGCGGGCCTTGTACCCGCACTTTTGCTTTCCGCACCGGTGTTATATAGTTTATCGGCTGGAGCCCTACATGCCAAGTGGCGCCGACTTCCACGCTGCTTTACAAAAAGCTTTCCAGAGCGCCAGCCGAGAGGGCGTCCGTTATCTGGATGTCCAAGCGGGCTCGTTACACCGCCAAGTCGGGGGCTACCCCGGCCGTAACCACCGCATACCCGTGTGTTGCGCCGCGATGCGTGCCGAGATGCTAGAGGGAGACAAGGTACTCTCCGCTCCTCCGAAAGGAAAAGGTGATAGTGGCGATCGTTGGCTGCTTTCGAAACTTCTGGTGGGGCCTCACGATAGGCGTGGTGTATCTGGGCGTGATGGCGGAACTCGCCAGAGCATTTGAGCCCAGCAGATTCCTACGGGACGATGCGCAGAAACAGGCATACATAGAAATCATGGATTATTTCGCCAGTAAAGGTTGGCTGTAGCGGTGACCTCACCGGTGGTTGACGCGGACATCGGTTCGTGATGTCGGCGAATACCTGCAAGGTATGAACGACTTCGCAGACATGCCAAAGTGCGGCACGTCTGCGCCACCCCGCCTTAAAATCGCCGGAACAAAGCGAGAATGTCATAGAAAACAAAGGACCGGCCGCAGAAGGGGTCGCCGTATGAGAAGTGGCGCGGGCGTCCCGCCCGCGCCACGATTTGCGAAGCGGCAGGCTCAACTCTTCTGCGCCGCCAGGGGAGCCAAGGCGACGGCTGCTTCGGTGGTGAGGAGCAGGAAGGTAAAGGTCTCCTGCAAGTAGAGGTGGACGGCGGTATCGGTGTGGTTGAGGTAGCCGATAGAAGCGTCCTGGCCAATGTGCAGTTCGAAGTCGCCGCCACGGGTGGTCAAAACGACGGCGCCAGGGACGCCGGGCGCCCAGATGATCTTGTCGTCGACCAGCCGCTTGACGTGATCGAGGACGGGATAGCCGTAGTCGCTGGTCTCGGCCAACTTCGTATAGGCGTCGGAACCCAGCAGCGCCGTGTAAGGACCATTGACGCCGACTAGCCGCAGCTGGTTCAGTGCTTCGGCAATGGCTTGCGGGTACTCACGTACGTCGGCGGGCAGCGTTTTCGTCGGGTTGCTGGTACCCTGGCAGATGCCGGTGATCCCGGCAGCGTTATAGCCCACAAAGATGGCGCCGTCCTCGGCAAAGGCCAGGCGGCGCGCCGCGATCTTAGCCGGCTCCCAGTCGGAATCGTTGGCGCCGCGCTCGACGTCGTCGATCTGCTGCCGCTCGAGTTCGAATGGAACCCGGAACTCGACCAGCGCCTTCACCTCTCTCTGGCGGGCGTGGACGCCGTCCCCCGGCGTGGCGATTTCCCGCAGGTGGCCGGTGCCGACGGCGGAAACGCTCGTGCCCGCTGGCCCGCGCACATCCACTGCCCGCCGACCCGCGAGGTGGCGCTTAAAGGTGCGTGTCACTTCCTCTTCGATCAGGGCCCAGGCGGCATCGGAAATCGGGGCAAGCTCGCGATGCAGATTATTCATGTTCGACGTCTCCTTTGAGCGATCCGATAGGCAACGAACCATTACTCTCACGCCGGACGGCCGGAGCGGGCTCCGCCGCCGGCGGAGCGGCAGAAGGAACGACGGACCCCTCTTCAGTTACGTTTTCCAGAAAGGTCGCGGTCGGCACGAAGAAGAGACTCCCGGTCACGGCGCGGCTGAAGTCAAGCAGTCGGTCATAGTTGCCCGGCGGCCGCCCGATAAACATGTTCTCGAGCATCAGCTCGATGGTGCGGGGCGAACGGCTGTAACCAATGAAATAGGTTCCGAATTCGCCGGACCCGGCACGCCCGAACGGCATGTTATCGCGCAGGATCTGGATCTGTTTGCCGTTCTCAACGATCGTGTTGAGTGCGTTGTGCGCTGAGGTGGGCTTCACCGAATCGTCCAATTCGATGTCGGAGAGTTTTGTACGCCCGATAATTCGTTCCTGCGCCTCCGTGGACAAAGCATTCCAGCCGGCCAGATCGTGCAGGTACTTCTGCACGATGACATAGCTTCCGCCGGCGAAGGTTGCATCCTCATCACCGATGAGCGCCGCTTCCGCAACTTCGTCGCCTCGGGGATTTTCCGTGCCATCCACAAACCCCAAGAGATCGCGCTCGTCGAAGTATCGGAAGCCGTGCACCTCGTCAACGGGTGAGACAGCCTCACCGATGCGCGCCATGATTTGCGTCGCCATCTCAAAACAGAGATCCATACGCTTGGCGCGGATGTGGAACAGCAAGTCGCCCGGGGTTGAGACGGCATGACGCGCCCCGGCGCGAATCTCCCGAAATGGGTGCAACTCCGCCGGACGCGGCGCGCCAAAAAGCTGGTCCCAGGCGTCGGACCCAATCCCCATGACGCAGGAAAGTCCTGCTTCGATGTCGCGAAATTCAACGGCGCGAAAGATGGCGGCAAGATCCGCGCAGAAGGACCGAATGATGGTTCGATTGCCGGAGCCGGGCTTCAGTGACACGACCAGGAAGATCGCAGCGCGAGTAAGCGGAGCAACGACCGCTTGCGCGACGCCGCGTCTGCCATCCGCAAGTTGCGGACTGCCGGTTGGATGGACCGCCATCAGAAGTCACCCTGTGAGGCTGGCCGAACCGTCCATCAGCGAGAGATTCGGACAGCCTTCGATTCGAACAATGCTTCAGGACAGCTTACCATTGCCTCGCGATGAGTGTCTACAGCCTGTCGCGGGTAGCCCCAATCCGTCGATAGCACCCGGCGCATACAAACGTCGGCACGTATGATGCCCCACCCGCCGCCTTCTCGCTGGATGGAAACACGAAAGATAAGAAAGACCTGGCAAACGGCCCGCAGGATCGGCCATACTGGCGTCATGGTTAGGAGCAAGGCGCCCATTTTGTTTCTGGCTCTCGGGGTGACACTCGGACTCGCCGTCGCATTGATTCCCGTGGGGAAGAGCCGGGCGAGCGGGGTGCTGGAGGCCGGCCCACCGGATGTCATCCTGGTGACGATTGACACGCTGCGGGCCGACCACGTGGGGTGTTATGGGTACGCCTTGGCTCAGACGCCCACCCTTGACGCGCTGGCACACTCGGGCGTCCGATTCACTCGCGCCTACACTCCCGTTCCTCTTACACTCCCTGCACACGGCTCACTGCTCACGGGCATCTTTCCGATGGCCACCGGAATGCACGACTTCACGACCAACAAGGTGCCGGCAAATTCCGCGACATTGGCCAGAATCCTGCACGACCACGGCTACACCACGGCGGCCTTCATCGGCGCGGCGGTGCTCGATTCGCGCTTCGGGCTCAGCCAGGGTTTTGACGAGTATTTCGACCATTTTGATTTCAGCCAACTGCGCGCGGCCAATTTCGACCAGTTGGAACGCCGTGGCGACCGGGTCGTGGAGGAGGTCCTCAGCTGGTTGAAGCACAACCCGCGGCGACCCTTGTTTCTCTGGGTGCATCTCTACGATCCCCACTATCCCTACACTCCGCCCGAGCCCTACGCCAGCCAGTTTCGTAATTCGCCTTACGACGGCGAGATCGCCTTCGCGGACGCGCAAGTGGGTCGGCTGTTTTCCTACCTCCGGGAGCGCGGGGAATACGACAACGCTTTGATCGTTCTCGCCAGTGATCACGGCGAGGGGCTCGGCGAGCACGGCGAAAAAAACCATGGATTCTTCATCTACAATTCCACGCTCCACGTGCCGCTGATCTTCAAGGTTCCAGGCGCCCGGCCCCGCGTTGTCGAGGAAGAAGTCTCGCTCGTCGACGTTCTGCCCACACTTCTCGAGGCCTTGAAACTTCCGGTGCCGCCCGTGGTCCAGGGTCGGAGCCTGATGTCATCGATCATGGGACGTCCTTCGGGGGCCTCGTCGAACCTTTATGCGGAGACTTATTTGCCCCTCCTGCATTTCCACTGGAGCGAGTTGCGTAGCCTCCAATGGAAGGGCTGGAAGTTCATCGAGGCGCCGCGACCGGAGCTCTATGATCTGCGCCGCGATGCAGAGGAACAGAACGATCTCTTCAAGGAACAAGGAGTGCGCGCTCGCGAGATGCGCGAACGGCTCTATACCCTGATGCGCCGTTACACCCCACCGGCGGGGCCTGAGCCCAAGAAGGCCTTGACCGACCCGGCGCTCTACGCTCGATTGCGCTCACTCGGTTACGTCGCCGTTTCGCCCGGGACGTACGTGCAAACCTCCGGCAAGCCCCTTCCAGACCCCAAGGACCGCATCCAGACCTACGAGATAATCTCGGACGCGATGGCGGATGGCCAGCGGGGACGATATCAGGAGTCCCTCGGTAAGCTGCGCGAGGCTCAGCGGACCGACCCTGATTCACCCGCCATCAACTACATGATGGGGCTCAACTATCAAGGCCTGCACGACACTCCGGAAGCCATCGAGCATTTCCAGGAGGCGCTTAAAGCCAATCCCGATTTCTCCATGGCGCTCTTCAATCTTGGCGAGGCACAGGTGCAAGCTGGTGACCTGGACTCCGCCGCCGCGTCTCTGGCGCGCGCCGCGGAACTCGATCCAACGAATTTCTCTGCGACGTTCGAATTGGGAATCGTTCACTTGAAGCGGAACCGTTACGAGGAGGCCTTTCGCGAGTTCCAGCGCACGGCTGCCATCAACCCCGATTATGCGCCAGCGCATGCCGCGGTAGGCGAAGGCTATCTTCACCAGGGGAAACCCAACGAAGCGGCGAAGGAGCTCGAGCACGCGGTGGAACTGGACCCGCGGTCCAGGCGGGCCCACTACAGCCTCGGCCTCGCCTATCAGGCGCTGGGCCGGCAGGCGGATGCCGAGAGAGAAATGGAGCGCGCCAAGGCCCCATAACCCCGCCCCCCCTCGCGGGCCATCGCCAGCCGAATTGCTGACAGATCGCTGGTTCCGTGACATCATAAATCCACATGCCCGAATTGCCGGATATTGTCGTTTACATCGAGGCGCTCGAGCGGCGCATCCTTCATCACACGCTCGAGCGCGTGCGCCTGTCGGGACCGTATCTGCTGCGGACGGCTACACCGCCGATCCAACGGTTGGAAGGGAAACAAGTGCAAGGCCTGCGGCGAATCGGGAAGCGCATCGCGATGGGTTTCGACCAGGACTATTGGCTGGTGCTGCACTTGATGATTGCCGGGCGGCTGCACTGGCAGGATCGCGGCCCGGCGGCCGCGGGACCGCGCGTGAAGAAGCTCTCGGCGCGCAGCAGGGACGTGGCGGCGTTCGAGTTTGATTCCGGCTGCCTGACACTCAGCGAGGCGGGGTCGCGCAAGCGGGCCTCGATTCACGTGGTGGCAGGCGCCGAAAAGCTCGCAGACTTCGACCCGGGTGGGCTCGAAGTTCTTGACTCCCCGCTGGAAGAGTTTGCGGCGCGCCTCACCTGCGAGAACCATACCCTTAAGCGCGCGCTCACTGATCCGCACCTCATGAGCGGCATCGGCAACGCGTATTCCGATGAGATTCTGCACGCTGCTCAACTCTCGCCCGCAGCCCTGACCGGCCGGTTGACGGCTCAGGAGATCGCGCGCCTCTACGAAGCCACGCGGAACACTCTGCGGGATTGGACCGAGAGATTGCGAGTGGAAACCGGCGGCGGCTTTCCGGAAAAGGTGACGGCATTTCGTCCCACTATGGCCGTGCATGGCCGGCATGGCCAGCCATGTCCGCGTTGCGGCGCCAAAGTGCAGCGCATCCGCTACGCCGACAACGAGACCAACTACTGCGCGCGCTGCCAGGCGGGCGGTAAGCTCCTGGCGGACCGCTCCCTCTCCCGTTTGCTCAAGCAGGACTGGCCGCGCACGCTTGAAGAGCTCGAGGCAATGCGCGCCAACGTAGCTCGCCACTTATAACAGAAAGCTCACTAGAATCAGTCGCCTGTCATCCTGAGCGAAGCGAAGGATCTCCACAGTTTCCTAAAGTCCGACGCATTGCCAACAACTGCAGAGATCCTTCGCTTCGCTCAGGATGACACCTTCCGAATATCTCCGTACCTTCCAAGAGAAAGAGCTGTGTGCGTGTTGAGGGGTGGAACTCCGATGGGAAGCGATTGGCGAATCGTATTGAATTGTATACAATTGATTTGGAAGCCGTATTTGACGAGAGTTAACTCATGGAACTCCTTCACATGCCGGAAGCGGCGCGAGAGCTGGGAGTAAGTTACCCGACATTGAAACAATGGATCTACAAGCACAAGATCAAGACCGTGATGACGCCGGGGGGGCATCATCGCGTGCCACGCTCGGAAATTGACCGCTTGCTTTTTCAAAGAGGCGAACGAGGGCACGACGGAGCTCTCACCTCAACCGCTCAAGTTGCACCCGCCAAACCGGTCTCGGGCGTGGGTGCGGGGCTCGAACATGTGATCAGCGGGCGAAATCAACTCGTAGGCCGCATCATCAAGCTGCAAACCGTTGGTCTTCTGACCAAGGTGGTGCTGGACGTGGGAGGGCAGTCGGTGACCTCCATTATTACCAGTGACGCTTCCCGCGACCTTGAACTCAAGGTGGGTGAGACGGCGGCGGCGCTCATCAAAGCTACGGAAGTGATGATCATCCGGCCGCTACAGAGGAGACCTTAGAGCTTTGGCCGTTGCCGCTAATATCGAGTCACGAAGCCTTCGGTGGCCCTTGACGCGCTGGGACTTGGCCGGTGCGTTCGGCGACATCGGGGTGCTGTTTCCTATCGCTATTGCCCTCATTTCCCTCAATCACGTGGATCCCACGGCAACATTTCTGGTGGCCGGCGCGACTTATGTCCTGGCGGGCCGCTATTTCCAAATCCCCATGGCCGTCCAGCCCTTTAAAGCCGTTGCGGCGATTGCGCTGGCCATGGCGCTTCCGCCTTCCGCGATTGCCAGCGCGGGGCTGCTCATGGGAGGGTTGCTGGCTTTCGTCGGAGCGACGAACCTGGCCACTTGGCTTGCGAAGCTGTTCACGCTGCCTATCGTCAGGGGCATTCAATTGGGTCTTGGACTGTTGCTGGCACGCGAAGGCTTGCGACTGATGTCAAGCCCGCGCTCCATGGTGATCTTGGGGGCGGGACGAACGCTCGCAGCGTGGGAGATCGGACTTGCTGGCGCTATCCTGCTCATCGCGCTTCGAGGGTCGCGCCGACTTCCCGCCGCATTGGTCCTCTTGGCGGCTGGGATCGCGCTGGGTCTTGCCAGCCGATGGGGCAAGCTTCCCGCGCTGGACTGGGGGCCGACGCCTTTTGCCTTTCTCCACCCGCATTTTGGTGAAATGCGGCGCGTTTTGACCTTGCTGGTGGTTCCGCAATTCGCGCTCACCTTCGGTAATTCTATCGTGGCCACTGAGAACACCGCCCAGATCCTCTACGGGAGCCAGGCTCGGCGCGTCACGGCGCGCGCATTGTGCATCAGCATCGGCCTTATAAATCTGCTCGGCAGCATGATTCAGGCGCCGCCATTCTGTCACGGGTCGGGTGGCGTCACCGCGCATTACCAGTTCGGCGCCCGCAACCCGAGGTCGAGCTACGTTATCGGCGGAGTTTGCATATTTCTGGCTTTATTTGGCCGCGCCGCGGTGGGCCTTCTGCAACTGATTCCTGCCGCCGTTTTGGGAGTATTGCTGCTTTATGTGGGAATCCAGCACGGAGCTTATGTGCGCGATATCCTTCGAAACCTGCCGCTCCTGGCTATTGCTGTATGCGTGGGGGTGGTTTCCCTCCTGACTACCAACCTGATGTGGGGCTTTCTGACAGGCTTTGTCCTGCAAGGCATACTGTGGCTATCGCAGCGTTCCGTAAAGCAACCGGCATAGCGGAGAGTTGGCCTGACCCCGTCGAAACAGAAGAAAAGTCTGGTGTTACCGACCCTAAGCGTGTATGATATAGAGTTAATCATCTAGCTGACCGACAAGCAGGGAGGGCATTGCGGCCCGAAGGCCAGAAAGCTCAGAACCTTCTGCTTCGCACGGTTGGTTGTGAGGAGGTATCCAGGACTGTGAGCGTACTCATCCAATACACTGGATTCCAACTAAAGCCCCGCGGCAGGGATTACTCTTACCGGGTCGTGGGCATGAAATCCGAGGACCGGGAGTTTACGCTGACCATTTCGAATCGCGCCTTTGAGGAAAGGCGCATTCCCTACCAGGATGGCGCGGCGCTGTGTTACCAGAAGCTCCAGAAAGAACTCCTCGGCGAAACCGCTGATGTCCCCGTCCAGCACCACCTGACGATCTCGGACCGTGACGTCGACGAGTACCTCGCGAAGTATCGCCCCGTGAGGAAGCGCTCCTGGTGAATCAGGAATAGTGAATTGTGAAGGCAGCAATGCCTGCCTCCTTTGCATTCACTATTCACCTTTCATAATTCACTATTTGGCTTTGATCAGCGCCGCGCCGTGTCTGGGCACTTCGGTAGTGTATCGATCCTGAAGGGTGCCCAGGTCTTTGCGGGCCCACAGGTCGCGCACGCCGGCGGAATGGGCGAGTCCAATGCTTGCGAACCTGACTGAAATAGGTAGGGGTGACCCGCTGCGGTTGAAAAGCCCCACCGCCTTGCTCCCATCCGCCAACGGTCTCATCCAGATCTCTAAAGGACCTTCTTGCCAGACGCGCCGCGCCGCCGCGCCGAGTGAGTCCTGATCGACGGCGATGACCTCCGGATTGGTAAGAATCTCGAGCGTTTCCGGGGTCATCCTGGTGAGATCGTTACCGGCGAGCAAAGGGGCAGCGAGAAGGCACCACAAGGTCATCTGGGTGCGCCCTTCGTCGTTGCTCAGCTTGCCGATCCCGATCTGCAGGATGTCCGGATCGTTCCAATGTCCCGGTCCGACGAACGTGTCGAGCCCATTGTGTTGGAAGCCGAACAATGACATCCGGTCGTAGTCCCCGCCAATGTCGTCGGTCGTGCGCCACATATTGCCTCCGACCTTAGGCCCCCAGCGCCAGACGGCCTCAAGCCCGTACTGGCAGAGGCTGTAGACCATGGGGCGGCCGGTGCGCTTGATCGCGTCATGCATTTTCCGATAGGCCCCCTGCATCTCCTCGGGCTTGTAAACCTGCGCCGCGCTGCACCAATCGTACTTCACAAAGTCCACACCCCACTGGGCGTAGGTCTGCGCGTCCTGCTCCTCGTGCTTGTAGCTGCCCTCGTAGTTTCCACAGGTTTTGGGTCCGGGTGACGAGTAGATTCCGAACTTCAGCCCTTGGCTATGAATGTAGTCGCCGAGAGCCTTCATATCGGGGAAACGCTCGTTGGGAAGAATGAACCCCTTTTCATCGCGTTTGCCCTGCCAGCAATCGTCGATATTCACGTACACGTAGCCGGCGGCTTTCATTCCGTTGCTCACCAGCGCATCGGCATTGGCGCGCATGATGCTGTCGCTGACCTTGCACTCGTACTGATACCAATCGTTCCAGCCCATGGGCGGGGTTCGGGCAAGTTGACTGCCCTGAGCGGCTAGGTTACTAGGCATGGTGGCAATGATCGCCGTGTAAACCATTCCACGCAGCCAGCGCGCAAGTGAGGATTTCATGGATTACGGCCTCCTGACGAAGGGGATAACAGAAGCCTCAAAACCACAGAGGCACTGAGAACGGCCTATGGCCCGTCTCTGTGCCTCTGTGTCTCTGTGGTTAACAGTCCTACGCCATCCAGGGGCGGGTTCGGTCCACGTTCTCGGCCAGGATCTTCTTGGCGATCGCCACATCTTCCTTGAGTTGGAAGTCGAAGATTCCGGCGCAGATAAAGTCGGCTCCGCCGCGGTAGGCAAAGTTGAAGGCCGTTTCCGGGGGAATGGCGCCGGCCGCCATCACTTTGAAAGCGACCCAGGGCTTCTGGAAAGTGGCCATGAACTCGCGGGTTGCCTCGGGCTTTATGTCCCAGATGTTGTCGTGATTGTCGGGGCTGTTACTGTCCACCAGGAACTCCTTGCGCTTTTCGCGAGGCGTGGCGGAGAAGTAGTCGTCCCTGTGATAGGTCTTCATGAAGAAATCGGGCACAATGCCCGCTTTGGCGCAGGCCTTAGGGGTTTCGATCGAATGAGCGCCCAAGCCGGAGGGCAGGCCGGTCTTCTTCATCATCTCGAGAGCCTCGCCAAGTTCATCCAGCAGGCCCCGATCGACGAAGGAATCTGTAACCCCGCCTTGGATATACATAGCGTTGGCTCCGTGGTCGACGACTTGCGGGATGTTCTCCTTAAGGTGCGCCAAGCGGATGTCGTAGTAGGACTTAGCGTGGGGATGGACCTCTGAGATCCACTGAATCTTCCCGCCCCGTTCCTGCCGGTACCGCTTCATGATCCGCACCGGCTTGTCGAAGGGATCGGAGAGCACGGTGTTGATGCCGAGTTCTTCGGCCAGTTGCCAAGTGTCCATAACTCGCTCGTCGGTTTGGTACTCCCGCATCAGGTTTGCCACGTATTCCAGGTCGCGCGAGTGGGAATATCCGCTCACTTGGTTGCAGCCCAGGAACAGGCGGGTCACATTGAGATTCCCCAGCTTGCCGGTCGGAAATCCCTGGTGAAAGGTCTGGGGCATGGCCGGCGAGCCGGCAGGCGCAGCAAGAGATAGCCCCGCTTTGGTATTCAGCGCCGCGGCGCTCCCGAACGCAGCCAGGGCCGAGGTTTTCAGGAAGTCGCGACGGTTATGACGATCAAGCATATTAAACCTCCAAGAGTTCGAGTTGGATGAGGCATGCAGAAAATGGCACACTACCCGTTACCGGAAATAATGGCTTGAGCAATTAAGTCACCAACAGCCTAGCGTCTAATTGGTCCAATGAGCGCAATTTCAAATGACGCTCGGAAGGGCGGGGCTTTAGTCCCGCCGCCTGGGGGCGCACGGTTGGATGGGCCTTTAGGTCCAGAAGCCACGTCGCTTCAGGGGCTAAAGCCCCTAAATGCCTCGCGAGATCAGCGACGGGGCTGAAGCCCCGCCCTTCCGTTTCTGACAAATATGCGGGGCATCGGGGGGTGCTGACCCTTCGCTGGGCTCAGGGCGGGCTCTGAAGGTCAGCGCTACGCCGCAACTGTCACCAGCCCAACCCACCATCAGTGTAGCCGGCTGTTTGTCATTCTTCCGGTCCCGCCGTAAAGCCCACAAGTCTGACTTCGTTTTCGCAAATTGTGCTGTTTTTGCTCCTTTCAGCGTGTAATGTGCGCTAATTTGCACGCAAAACGCTCACAATTCGCAGCACTCAAAAAAGCGATGTCCTTTGTTTTCAAGTACTCCTTGGGTTCGTTCCCACTTTTTTTATATTTTCCCGGCTGTGTCGTTCCGAGCGAAGAGAGGAATCCGGCTCTGCTCGGGTGTTTCGCGGAGAAACGAACCAGACAGTTGGGCGGGGTTTCCAGAAAGCCGCCTTTTGCGTTAAATCTGCGCATTTGACCCTCAAAATTGGGTTCGTTTTGAGTTCGTTTCGCACTTAACACAATCTCGCTTCCTTTGTTTTCAATGAGATACTGGCTTCGTTCGTATCATTTTTCATTTATTTTCACGTCCCTCTTTCCCCGAGTGCCGGGACTTTCCCGCTGTCCCTTGCGCCGTGTGCCTAACCGGCCCCCGCCTGTGACAAAGTGTCCCCATAAAGAACACAATTATAGGCTATCATAGCCTCGTGAGGTTGTCAAGTGAAAAATATGACGAGGGTCGAATTGTCGATCAGCCAAAGCGTCGAGGAGTCCAGGGGTCGAGAAGTCGGGAGGCAGAAGCGCAGTCAGGTCATGCTGAGCGCAGACCTGGACCGGACGGCCATCGTGTGCCCTCCGGTTCCATAAACCGTAAACACGTAGACGCCCAATGCTGCGGGTTGCTTTGAAAATACTCGTGGTTGTGTTGTACACCCGGGACCGGAGAGTAGACGTGCCGGTGAAATGGAAGAATTACATCGCAAGCGACCCCGAGATTCTGCGCGGGAAGCCACGCGTCAAGGGAACCCGCATCCCGGTGAGTCTGGTCTTAGGACACTTGGCTGCGGGCCAGAGCGCCGACCAGATCATTGCTGAATTCCCCCATTTGACCCGCGACCATATTGCGGCGTGCCTGGATTACGCCCGCGACCTTCCATCAGTAACGACGGCATAAAAGCCGGAGAGGAACGCAAAGGACGCGTACCATTGCGCGAACCTGCTTTCGAGCCCCAAAGGGGCGACCTAGCCCAGCCCAGGGCAACGCCCTGGGTGAATAGGCCAAACCCGTTCCCGCAAGCCCTGAAGGGGCGAGATAGGTGAATCGATAGTGAGCCCGGCGGGTGTGGAGAAGGTGGCGGAGTATATCGCGCAGCAGGAAAGGCACCACCGGGCCATAACCTTTCAGGAGGAGTACCGGCGGTCATTGGAGAGCCACAGGATTGAATTTGATGAGCGGTACGTCTGGGACTGAAGGCGCAATTCCTATTTCGCCCCTACAGGGCTTAAGGTGAGAACTGGCGCCCGGTTAACCCAGGCCGTGGGCCCATAGGCGCAAATGTAAGAGCCGCCTTCAGTCAATCCGGAGGTGTAGGTTGTGTCCCGCGAAGCGGGACACCGTGAGTAGCCGTAGGTGAAACCTACGGAAATGAAGCGTCCATCAGCATTCCGGCCCTGGAGGGGCCGACCCGTCCGAGGTCAACCCCGCTGGGGTTGGCCTGATTTGGGAACGCTCCTGTCATCCGCAGGTTAAAACCTGCGGCTACTTACGGTTGGCCCCATTCGGGGCCGCTCGGTCAAGCCTTATGTTAGCGCTTATGGGCCGTTGGCCAGGGCTGGGCTAGTTCGCCCCGTTGGGGCTGGACAGTCACCAATCAGTCGCGGTGAATCAGGCGCAAGATGATTGCGATGATTACGCCGATGGGTAGACTCACGAGGATGAAGTTCCGCACCTCGGGGAGGGCAATCAGCATCGGGACGAGAACGCCGATTACAAACATAACCCCTATCTCATCCCCGCCCACGGGGATCTTGTGCATGTTTATTCCGGGATGTGGCATAACCGCACCCTCGGCTAAATTCTCAACCTCGTCTTAATGCACGTCAAACGAACCTTCCTCAAACCAGGACCCTACCGAAAAGCCGCAGGCCTTGAGAACCGGCCTCAGCCCCGTAGGGGCCGGACTTGAGTAGCCGGGGGCAACGCCCCCGGACACGTCGGCCCCCCTCACCCCCTTTCCCCTCTCCCCGCCTGCGGGGAGAGGGGCGCCGAAAGCAGGGTGTGGGGCCTTTGTCCGGGGGTTTCACCCCCGGCTACTCAATTTGCTCCCCTCCGGGGAGCACCCGGCGGTGCGCCACGCTGCGGGCGGCAAATCGAGCTGCCCCTACACATTACTCTACGGTTACGGACTTCGCTAAGTTCCGTGGCTGGTCCACATCGCAACCGCGCAGGACGCCGATGTGGTAGGCGAGGAGTTGAAGGGGGACCGCTTCCAGGATTGTGGAGAGAGTCCCGCTGGTATGAGGCAAAACCACCAGGTGGTCGGCCATGGCAGGGACTTCGCGGTCGCCTTCGGTCACCAGGGCGATGATGGTGGCGCCGCGCGCTTTGGCTTCCTTGATATTCGAGATGGTCCGTTCGTAGCGCTGCCGGGAGGAGGGCGAGTTCCAGTTGCAGGTGGCGATCACCACCACCGGCAGACCGTCGGAGATGAGAGCGATGGGGCCGTGCTTCATCTCGCCGGCCGGATAGGCTTCAGCGTGAATGTACGAGATCTTCTTCATTTTGAGCGCGCCTTCGAGAGCCACCGGGAAGTGGACGCCGCGGCCGAGAAAGAGAAAATCCGACGACCTGTAGAAATGCTGCGCCAGTTCGGCGATTTCATCGTCTTTCTGGAGGACCGTTTCGAGGTGTTTAGAGAGCGCCGCCAGAGCCTTCAGCCAGGATTTGCTGTCCTCGAGGGAGAGTTGACCGCGCACCTGGGCCAGGTAGAGCGCGAAGAGGTAAAGGGCGGTCAACTGGGCGGTAAAGGTCTTGGTGGAGCCGACGCCCAGTTCCGGCCCGGCGTGGGTGTAAATGGTGCCGTGGGCTTCACGCGAGACCATGCTGCCCAGGACGTTGCAGATGGCGAGGGTCTTCGACCCTTTGGCCCGCGCCTCGCGCTGCGCGGCGATGGTGTCTGCGGTCTCGCCGGACTGAGTGATGAGCACGGTCAAGGTGTGCGAGTCGACGAGAGGATCACTGTAGCGAAACTCCGAAGCATGGTCCACCTCGACGGGCACGCGCGCCACCCGCTCGATCATAATTTTCCCGGCCAAGCCCGCATGGCGGGAAGTTCCAGCCGCCACGATTCTGACGTCGCTGAAGGCGCGGAATTCCTCCTCGCTAATTTCCATCTCGTCCAGAAAGACCTGGCCGGTCTCGAGCGAGAAGCGGCCCAGAGCGGTATCGCGAACCGCCCGCGGCTGTTCGTAGATTTCCTTGATGGTGAAGTGCTTGAAGCCGCCCTTTTCCGCCAGGATGGGATCCCAGGTGATGTGCTGAACGCGGCGCGAGACGGGGTGGCCGTCAAAGCCGCTCAACTTCACGCCGTTGGGCGTGAGCACGGCCAGGTCGTGGTCAGCCAGAAAGAATAGATCGCGCGTGTGATAGAGGATAGCCGGAACGTCGCTGGCCACAAAATATTCGTCTTTGCCCAGACCGATGACCACCGGCGGCCCCTCGCGCACGGCGATGATTTTGTTGGGATCGCGAGTGGAAATGATGGCGAGGGCAAAGACGCCGCGCAATTGACATACCGCGGCGCGCACGGCTTCCTCGAGATTGTTCGAGTTCGAAGCAGCCCCCGGTGCACCGCTGCCCTCAAGATATTTCTCCACCAAGTGAGCGATGACTTCGGTGTCAACTTCCGTCGCGAACTTGTGGCCTTCGGCCACGAGCGCCTGCTTTAACTCCAGGTAGTTCTCGATGATGCCGTTGTGAACCACCACCACGGTCCCGTGGCAGTCGCGGTGGGGATGGGCGTTTTCTTCCGTGGGGGCTCCGTGGGTGGCCCAGCGCGTGTGTCCCACTCCGTACGCACCGTCGACGGGGTCCAAACGGACCACTTCTTCGAGGTTGTGCAGTTTGCCCGTGGCGCGGCGCACCTGCAACCGGTCGCCCGCGATGACGGCGATGCCTGCGGAGTCGTAACCACGGTATTGCAAGCGCTGCAAACCTTCCAGCAACACCGGGACTACCCGTTTGTTTCCGATGTAACCAATAATTCCTGACATGGGATGTTCCGATGCGCCCGTTTTTCCAAGCCCCGTCAGGGGCGGCATAAAGTAGCCCAGGGCGTAAGCCCTGGGCTGGATGGCCCTCACCCCGCCTTCGGCACCCCTCTCCCGCCAGGCGGGAGAGGGGACGGGGGAGGGTGGGCTCTCTCGACCCACGGCTTGCGCCGTGGGCTACACGCTGCCGCCCGCTCCGCGGGCTGACATCTTAAACGAACTGCTGACTCGGCACACTAGGTTCGGTACGAAGCATTGATGGTGATGTAGCCCTGGGTCAGGTCGCAGGTCCAAATGCGGGCCGAGGCGCTGCCCTGGTGAAGGTCAAGCCGGAGGACCACTTCCTTCCCATCAAGTTCCCGGCGCGCGGCGGCTTCGTCGAAGCCGGCATCCACCCCGTCCCGGCAGAGCAGCAAGTCATTGACGCGGATGTCCACTTTGTCGGGGTCAAAGACCGCGCCGGAATAACCCGCTGCGCAGAGGATGCGGCCCCAATTGGCATCACTTCCCGCCACGGCTGTCTTGACCAAAGGTGAATTGGCGACAGCGCGCGCCACACGCTCGGCATCAGAGTGCTTTCTAGCTCCCTGCACGTCAACGACGATAAGTTTCTTGGCGCCTTCGCCGTCGCGAGCGATCATCTTGGCCAGAGTCTGGCAAAGTTGTGTCAGCCCCTCCAGGAACCACGCCCAGCTTGCATTGCCGGGACGCACGCCGGAGCCGGCCAAGCCGCTCGCCCAAGCCAGCAGGGTGTCGTTCGTAGACGTATCGCCGTCCACGGTGACGCAGTTAAAGGAAGCGTCCGCGGCGGCGCGCAGCAGGTTATGGAGGGTCCGCGGGCCGATCAGCGCGTCCGTGGTCAGGAAGGAAAGCATGGTGGCCAGGTGGGGATGAATCATGCCTGAGCCCTTGGCGATTCCCGCCAGATGCACGAATTTCCCCCCCACCTCCGAGCGCAGGACGCATGACTTGGGGAACGTGTCGGTGGTCATAATCGCCCGCGCAACCGCCGAGGCGTTCTCGATGGAAAGCTTTCCGACCAAACCAGGGAGCGGGCTGGTGAGCTGGCCCAAATCGAGAGGCACGCCGATAACGCCCGTGGAAGCAACCAGAACCTGCGCGGGCGGGAGGTTCAACAGCCTGGCGACCGCTCGCGCGCTCTCTCTTGCGGTGTGAAGGCCCTGCCGGCCTGTGCAAGCATTGGCATTTCCCGCGTTGACGAGGAGGGCGCGGCAGCGTCCGCGGCTTTCGACGAGGTTCTGGCGCGAAACGAGCACGGGCGCGGCGGCCACCAGGTTGGTGGTGAACACGCCGGCGGCCGTGGCCGCCGGGGCTTCACAAACCAGCAGTGCCAAGTCGAGTTCGCCGTGCGTCTTCTTGATTCCCGCTGCCGCCGCCGCCCCTCGAAAGCCTCGCGGGGAAGCGAGATTGCCTTCTGCGACTTCCCACTTTTGCATGCCTGCTCCTACCGCTTGAGCTTGACGGGTCCGGCCGGCTTAAGCTCCACCGGTTCGGGCGGCGGCGGTTCGGGCCCGCCGATCTTTATGCTGCGCAGCGTCTGGTCGCACGCGTCCGTGTAGAGGGCTTCGTCTTCACCGCCGGTGGTGCAATCGGCTTCGATGATCCGGTCTTTGCACATAATTCTCGCCGTCACGTGCATGTAACGGCCCTTGAGCTCGCGAATCATCATCGCGTCACGATTATTGATCTTCGTATGCTCCAGATGATAGTAGCCAAGATCTTCGGTGACGCCCTTCGATTCCCATTTCGCCAGATCTTCCGCAGAGAACTCCCAAGTCTGGTCGGGGTTGGGCTGGGAAGTAATCGTCAGCGAGGGTCCGACACTCCAGAACTTCGGGCGCCCGATCTTTACTCCACCCGGAAAATTATCCATGTTGCCGTAGATTCCGTCTGCAATTTGAATATCAATACCGAGCGTGTCATTGTGATAGGGATGCGGCTGCAGGGTTTCCTCACTAACCCGCTGACGGTGTCCGGGATACCATTTCACCAGCAGGTATTCGCCCCCTACCAAACCGCCGCCGAGAAGTACGATGGCAATGGCGAGGATCAATTGAAAGGGTATGCGCTTCTTCATGAGTGCCATCTTACTCTCTGTCCGAAAACGGCGCAACGGTGTAGCCGGGGCTGTACGCCACGGCGGAATTCGTGAATCGGGGGCTACCTCGACGCGGGCATTAGAGTTCTAATTCCATAAACTCCGTGCCGGGATGCGGATTACGATAATAGGGCTCGATACGCTTGAAGCCCAGCGATTCGTAAAGAGCCTTGGCCTCCTGCATCGCGGCCAGGGTATCCAGCCACATCCGTTTGTAGCCCAGAGTGCGAGCTTCCTGGATGACGGCCCGGGCGAGCCGCCGTCCTGCACCTTGGCCGCGGAATTCCGGCCGCAGGTAAAGCCGCTTCATCTCGCAGGTCTCCTCGTCGAGTCCCCGCAGGGCTACGCACCCGGCAGGTTGGTTGCCGTCGCATCCCAGCAGCAGCCTGCCTCGGGGCGGCGCGTAGTCTCCCGGCAGCTCTGCCAGTTCCTTTTCAAAACCCTGAAAGCACAGGCTGACGTTGAGGGAAGCCTCATACTCGCGGAGCAGCCGCCTGACCTCTTCGATCTGCTGCGGCGTTTCAACCTGGACCAGGGTCATCATACGCAGTTGAACGAAAGAGTTCACCTCAGAGGGCACAGCGCGGCAGAGCCGCAAGTCAAGATTCGAAATTCAAGAGCATGTAACAAGAAGGAGTACCGGCAAAAATCTTGGCGCGCCGCGAACAAATTCGAGAATAGTACTACAAAGATCAAGCGCGGCCTGTCGGCCGCATCGAAAATTCCAGATTCAAAATTTCAGACCAGAAATCCTTGCGCGCCGCCAAGAATCTCCGGAATGGCAGTACAACGCGGCGGAGCCGCAATGCGAAATTCAAGATTCCAGATTCAAGAAGAAATCTTCGCAAAATAATAACGTCTCATGAACTCGTGCTACAGAGGAAACACTCTGGCCTTTCCCCGCGGTCTCGGTGTCCTCAGTGGTGAGTCTTTTGTAGCGGAAATCGTTAAGCTTACCGGACCTGAATAACCGGATGCGTTTTTTCCACGACCACGCCGATTGCCTGCGAGGGGATGGCTAAGGCCCGCAAGGCTTCCAGAAGTCTGGATGCGTCCTGCGCGGCGACCGATAACAACAAGCCCCCCGACGTCTGCGGATCGAACAGGAGGTTCCGGACCTCCTTCGCCACGCCGCTCGCGAATTCGACGCAGTCCCCGATGAAATCCCTGTTTCTTTTCAGGCCGCCGGGCAGAAAACCGTCCCGCGAATACTTCTCAGCCTCCGGCAGGAATTCAATCTGGGAGGAATCGATCGCCAGACTCACCTTGCTTCCCAACGCCATCTCGCGGGCATGACCCAGCAGGCCGAAGCCGGTGATGTCGGTGGCCGAGTGCACGTCCAATTTGAGGGCTGCCTCACTCGCGGCGCGATTCAGCGTGCACATGGATTCGACGGCGGCGTCCACGGCGGGTTTGCTGGCTTGCCCTTTCTTCAGCGCGGTGCCGATGATCCCCGTGCCCAGGCGTTTGGTCAGGAGCAGCAGGTCTCCCACCTGCGCGGCGCGGTTGGTGAGGATGCGCTGCGGGTGAATGAGTCCGGTGACCGCATATCCAAACTTGATCTCCTCGTCGCCGATCGAGTGGCCGCCGATTACCACGCATCCGGCCTCCTGCATCTTCGCGTGCCCGCCCACCAGGATCTTTTCCAGGATCTCGAGACCCTCTTCCTTATTGGGAAACCCCACAATCGAGAGCGCGGAGAGAGGCCGCCCGCCCATGGCGTAAACATCGCTGAGTGCATTGGCGGCCGCAATCTGGCCAAAAGTGTAGGGATCGTCTACGATCGGAGTGAAGAAATCAACCGTCTGGACCAGCGCCAGGTCGGGCGCCAGTTGATACACTCCCGCGTCGTCGTTGGTCTCAAAGCCCACCAGGACATTTGCGTCGGATTGTTTCGGCAGCTTGGCCAGCACGCGGTCCAAAATACTTGGACTCAACTTGGCCGCTCAACCCGCCGCTTTCACCATGCTCGTCAAACGAACTGGAGGCATCCGCAACTCTCCGTCAACGCGGCGCGCAAATCGTGCCTCGCCGCGGCTGTGAAATCAATTACCAAGGCAGTATAGCAGACACGGGCGGAAGGCGTGTTTCGAGCGGCGCCGACCTTCAGGCCGGCAGGTTCGCCTGCTGACCTCAAGGTCAGCGCTGCGGCTCGCCTGGAATCTCGCGTTCGGGCAGGTTATTATTCAAACCATGCTATCGGGGCGTACCATCAAAGAACGCGCGCTCGAGCTGGGCTTTGACGTGGCCGGAATCGCGCCTCTGGAGGTTCGGAGAGACCTCGAGTTTTCCAGGCAGTGGGTGGAGAAGGGATTCAACGGCGAAATGCGTTATCTTGAGAACCCCAAGCGCTTCGATCCGCTCCTGGTCCTGCCGTCCGCCAAATCGGTGATCTGCGTCGGACTGGTCTACAATGCGCCGCTTCCGTATTCAACGGAGGTGGAGGAAAAGAGGCTTCCATCTTCCCCTTCCGGGCCTCGCGCATGGATTTCCCGTTACGCCTGGGGACGCGATTACCACGAGATTATGAGGGCCAAGCTGGAGCAGCTTCGCGCGGCTATACAAGAGTCGGCACCTGAGGTCGAAACTCGGGTCTTTGTGGACACAGGCCCGATCGTGGAACGCGCCTTCGCGCGCTTTGCGGGAATCGGCTGGATGGGAAAGAACACGTGTATCATCAATCAGGAGAAGGGGTCCTGGTTATTTCTTGGGGTCATCCTGTGCAGCCTCGAGTTGGCGACGGACCTGCCCGCTCCCGACCGCTGCGGGTCCTGCACGGCGTGCCTCGAGGCGTGCCCCACGGGGGCCTTGGTGGAGCCCTACGCGATGGACGCGTCGCGCTGCATCTCTTATTTGACAATCGAACACCGGGGAACCATTCCGAAGGAGTTCCGCTCAAAGGTCGGCGGCAATCTCTTCGGGTGCGATATTTGCCAGGACGTGTGTCCGTGGAACGGCAGTCGTCAGTCGTCAGTTCTCGGTCCTCAGCAAACCCTGTCCCAGGGTGGTCGGCCATTGGATAAATGCGAAGTTGCGCGTCCCGCATTGACGACAATTCAGCACTTCCATCCCATGGTTGTGGAACAGATCCGCCTCAGATTCTCAGATGGAGCTGTTGCTGATCAAGTTGCGACGGACCTCGGACCACGGACCACGGACCCCGCCGGCTTCTCTCTGTTCAATCCGCCCTTGGAAGCGTTGGCTTCGATGAGCGAAGAAGACTTCCGCAGCATATTTGCCCATTCACCCATCAAACGGGCGAAGTATCGAGGCTGGCTCCGCAACCTCGCGGTGGCTATGGGTAATTCCGGCGATGTAAGGTTCGTGCCCTGGCTGGAGCGGACTGCCCGGCATCCCGACCCGATCGTCCGTGAACACGCCGCCTGGGCCCTGGAGCGCCTGCGGGGCGAGTAACTTGAAACACATTCACCACAGAGGTCTCCCACGGACCTTACGGTGTTAGCGCGGCAGCACGCCGGAAAGTTCCCCTCCATTAAGGTTTATAGGGCCCTCACGGGGGAGGCCGGAATCGCCGCTCATGGGTCGAAGGAAATGCCCATCTGGGGTCCCATCTTCATGTCCATGAGCCACCAGCATGAGTCCGAGGTGCATCTCCGGGTAGCGAATCTCTCGGATTACCTCAAGTCGGTGCAGCAGAAGTGAGGACCCTAACCCAAACCCTCTTCGCGCCCGCCTCCCCGAGGTGGGCGCGCTTGCCGGCCAAGCCCAGGACCAGGGTCTCGTCATAGTTGCGGGTCAGCACTTCTGCCTTGGAGCCGGGGCGAATTCCAAGCCCGTCGAGATATTCGAGCAGAGAGCGATCTCTTTCGTACATGGCGATCACCTGCACGCGCACGCCGGCAGGCACTTCGGCCAGCAGCCTCAGCCCCGCCTTGCGGCGCTGAGCAGCGCCCATCCCGGCCTCGTCCCCGTGCGGGCAAGGCCCATCCTCGCCCAACTTTTGGATCAGTTTCTTCTCCAAGTCATCCGAAACAGCGTGCTCCAGCCGCTCCGCTTCGTCGTGGACTTTGTACCACTCCATCCCCAACATCTCGGTCAGCATGCGCTCAATCAGACGGTGACGCCGGCGAAGCCGGTCGGAGATCTGGCGGCCCGCGCCGGTCAGCGAAATGCGCCCGCCGCTACCTACCTTGATGAGGTTGTCGCGTTGGAGGCGCCGCAAAGCCAGAGCTACCGCCGGGGGAGTTATCTTCAACCAGCGCGCAATGGTGGCGGCGATCACGGGCTCTTCTTCGTTCTGCGCTTCGGCGATGGCCTTTAAATAATCTTCTTTCGATATGGTGAGCTTGAGATGACTCATAAGCGGCGCCTTCAGGGCCTTTTCCCTCTCCACCAGGCGGCGTACAACCTCTTTTCGACAGTATTCGCCCAGCAGACAACACCTATAATAAGCCAAGCGCCGCGATCGAGCGTAACAAATTCTAGTTGACACGCGTCGAATCTTTTAGTTAACTATAGTTTACTATGATTAGAAAGCCGTAGTAAATTAGGGCTGGCGCGAAACTCCCAAACGAGAGTGTCACACCTGGAGGTACACAAGACATGGGCCGCAAGGTGATTCTGGTTCTTTTGCTGGCAAGCACTGAGTTAATCTCCGCCAGTTATGGGATGGCGCAGGGAGAAACGACTAGCGCCATCCTGGGCCAAGTGACCGACGCGAGCGGTGCGGCGATTCCCGGCGCGACAGTGAGCATTACGAACCGCGAGACGGGCATGCGGCGATCCCTCAACACCGATGAGGAGGGTCGCTTCAACTTCCCGCAACTCACGCCGGGCACTTACTCGGTCAGAGTCGAAGCTGCGGGTTTCGACCCCCAGCAAAACAATAACGTGTTTTCAGGTCTGGGACAGAAGCAGCCGGTCAATTTCACACTGGCCGTGGCGCAATCGAAACAGGCGATTGAGGTCAGCGCGGCGCCGCCGATCCTAAATCCTGAGAATGCCAACACCAGCACCAATCTCAACGCACCTGCGCTCGAAGACCTTCCCAACCCGGGCGGCGACCTTACGTACCCCTTGCAATTCGCGGCTGGCGCGCTCATCAACACGGCGGGCAGCAGTAACGATTTTGTGGGCGGAACCAACGGCTATGGGAACGTGGAGTTCAACGGACTGCCGGCGCTTTCGAACGGCTACATTGTCGATGGGCTCGAGACCAACGATCCGTTCACCGGTCTCAACAGCGGTCTCTCGACCAACCTGGTGCTGGGCCTGAACTCGATTTCCGAAGTGACCGTCAACACTCTCTCCTATTCCGTGGATCAGGGGCGATATGGTGCCTCCCAAGTGAATTATGTCACCAAATCCGGCAGCAACCACTTTCACGGAAATCTCTATGAGCTTTGGAATGGCTCGGCCCTTAACGCCGCCGACTTTTTCACTAACGCAACGCCGGGGAATCACAAGCCGAGATCAACGGTGAATCATTTCGGGGGCAGCTTTGGGGGGCCCATCCGTCAGGATAAGTTATTCTTCTTCAGTGATTTCGAATGGATGCGGATCGCGCTTCCTATCGTCACCCCGGTCACCGTGCCGACCCCCGGGTTCGAGAGCTACGTTCTCCAGCAACTTCCTTTAGGAGGCACGGACGCCGTGACCGGCGCCACTTACCCCGCCGCGCCGCAGATGGTGCCGTTCTATAGGAGAATGTTCTCGCTTTACGGAAGCACGAGTGGGACGCCACTTGCAGTCCTTGGCTGTCCGTTCAATGCTGACGGTAGCCAGGCTGCCGGCAACCCACCCAATGGAACCGGCTGCGCCAACCGGCAGAGCGTTTCCCATTCGAGCGATGATCGCGAGCAGGTCCAAACGGTTCGGATCGATTACAACATCAACACGGCAAACACGGCTTGGTTCCGATTTCAGGCCGACACCGGCCTGCAGGCTGCCTGGACGGATCCAATCAATCCCTTGTTCAACTCGCTCTCTCCGCAACCGCTTTACTCGTTCATGGCGGGGTATTCGCACGTGTTTTCTCAGAACCTTGTCAACTACTTCAATCCGGGATTCTCGTGGTATTCGAGCATCTTCGCCCCAACCAATTTCGAGAAAACGCAGGCAGCATTTCCCATCGTCCTTCAGGGGAGTGGGGCGAACGCACCCTTCACCACCCTCGGAGGGCTCGACAACACCTGGGTGCAGGGACGGCGAGCCTCGCGGTTCTTCATCAATGACAACCTCGCCTGGAGCCGCGGCGCGCACGAATTCCGCTTCGGAACGAACACCAGAGTTTTCCTTCTGAACGACTACGATTTCGCTGAAGGCACCGTACCAACCGTGACCTACACCACCTTGCCTCAGTTCATCTACGGTATTGCCTCGACCGCCACGGAGACTTTTCCTCGTGCCGCGAATCAACCTTTCAACTCTCTGAATCTTGACCTCTACGCGCAGGATACGTGGAAGCTCACGCGAACCCTGACCTGGACGGTCGGCGTTCGCGACACCTTGAATTCCAACCCCTCGAACCCGCACCATGAAATTGCCAGGCTCGCCGGCTCTTTCGATTCAATTCCCCACGATTTGAACCAACCGCTAAACGGCGCGATCCAAACCGGTCTCAGGAACGTTTTTGCCTCCACCCCGCTCGCCATTTTGCAACCGAGGACTGCACTCGCCTGGCAGTTCACGCCGAACTCCGTCCTGCGGACGGGTTTCGGCCTATTCAGCGACCTCTTGCCGGGCGATATTGCTGACCTAGTGGGCGTCAATCCGCCCTACGTTCGGACCTTCCAAGGCGGGCTGCTCGGCACTGTCGGCGGAACCGCCCTGGCGCCCAGCGTGCCGGGTAGTGCGGTCGATGCGACAGTGGCCGCGAACCAGGTGTTTAACCTGGGCTATGCACAAGGATGGCGTTCCTGCGCGTCTCCACAAGCCAACCCCACCGCATGTCTGCCGCCTGTAGCGATCACGGCGGTACCGGACGGCGAACTCCGCGCCCCGTATTTCATGCAATGGAGTTTCGGGCTCGAGCATCAGTTCGGGAGCACCGGCAGCGTGCAGGCGCAATACGTGGGCACGCGAGCCTTGAACCAGTCGTACCTGACGCAAGTGAACGGTTATCAAACCGTGTGTCAGGGGTGCTTTGCTCCTTTCCCGTATCTCCAACCGACAGATCCAAGATTTGGCGCCGTAACACAACTCTCGACGGGCGCCAACAGTCACTATAACGGGCTGCAACTGACCGCCATGAAACGCACCAGCCATGGCCTCGAGGGCCAAGTCAATTACACCCTTAGCCGATGTATGGACGAGGTCTCGAATGGCGGATTCCTGCAATTTTCCGCAGGGGGGATCCTTTCCCCCTTACCGGGAGAACTGGCGCGCAATTACGGCCCTTGCGATTACGACATCCGGAACAATCTGACCGCGGAGTATGTTTATCAGTTGCCCCTCAAAGTCCAGAATCAGCGGCTGGGCTACGCCCTCAACGGCTGGCAGATCTCCGGCACGGTCTTCTGGCACAGCGGGGTTCCGTTCTCGGTGCTCAGCACGCCCTACGGCGCCGACGGCAACGGCATCGTGCAGGGCGCAGGCCCGCAATTTGCGAGCCTCGTGCCGGGCATGCCGCTCTATAAGCACACGGCGATTGCCGGAGTCACTCAACCCGGCACCCCTCAGTGGCTTAACCCCGATGCCTTCGCCTCCACGGTGGACCCGAGCACAGGGGCCTGCTCCGGAGGGGACAGCCCGCAAAACTGCCAGTTCGGCGACCTCGGTCGCAACGCCTTGCGCGGTCCAGACTTCACATGGAGTGATTTCTACCTTACGAAGTGGTTTCAGGTGAAGGAACATATAAAGCTGCGCCTGGAAGCTCAGTTTTTCAATGTTTTCAATCATCCGAATTTCGCACTCCCCAGCATGGTGCTGGCCGGCGTACCAGGGAAGGCTTCCACTCAAACAGGGTTCGGGGCGCTCACTTCTACCACCTCTCCGCCCACCGGGCTGCTGGGCGTGGGTTTAGGTGGCGACAGCTCACCACGCATGGTCGCTTTCCATGTCAGGCTCGAATTCTAATCTAGCGGTGAGGCAGACTCGCTCGCGAAGGCAGCCCCGCCAGGAGACAATGATGCCGCAACGATTGATGGACTACGCTGCAGTTTTTCTGATCGCACTTCCCTTGGCGGTTTTCGGGGGCGCCAACCCAGGTCAACAAGAGACACGCCCAGAGGCGCCCGAAGGACGTATTAACAAAAGACCTGCGCAGTACACGCCACCATCTTCCGGTAAAGCTATGTACCTCGCCTACTGTTCCTCCTGTCATGGCAAGGATGGCAAGGGAGACGGACCGGCAGGGTCCGCCATGAAGATCGCACCTTCAGATTTGACCGAACTCGCGGCGAAGAACGGAGGCATCTTCCCTGAGAATCACGTAGCCCAGACCATTAAGGGGGACTCCAATACTCCCAGTCACGGCTCGAAGGACATGCCGGTTTGGGGTCCAATTTTCGTTGCAATGGGAACAAAGAGTGACGGAGTGCCGCAACTGCGTCTTCGGAATCTAACAAAGTACATCGAGTCTCTGCAGCAGAAGTGAAGGCGAGACCCACTCGTCACTAGTTCTGAACTGGACGGCAGGCTGACCGCTAACTTGTTGTTGGGCCGGGCTTGCGCGACCCTCGGAGGTTGCAACCGTTTGGTCACGATGAATCATCTAAGGCCATGTGCGGGGAACAAATCCAAATAGTTAAGCAGGTTTGGGCAAGCCGGTGTATCATCGTCGTGTCCAGCGGTGGAGGGCAACCATGAAATCGCGATTTGCGGGCCGGATTCTCCTGGTGTGTATCGCAAGCCTGTTTTTCCTGCCGATGACCTTAGCCGCCCAACAAGCCGTCTCGCACGTGCGGGTGGTGAGGTTGAGCTACGTCAGCGGCACCGTAGGCGTGAGGCGGGCAGGCGCGACCGCATGGACTAAAGCGCTTGTGAATACTCCCGTTCAAGAGGGCTTCGAGGTTTCGACCTCGGCGGATAGTTTTGCTGAGGTGGAATTCGAAAACGGTTCCACGGCCCGCTTGGGTGAACTCTCCCACCTGGCTTTCGATCAACTGGCTCTGGACGCCGCGGGCGACAAGCTGAATCGCATGACATTCGAGCAGGGCTACGCCACCTTTCATTTCCTGCCTGAAAAGCACGACACCTACAGCGTGAAAATTGCTGACGCGACTCTGACTCCCAGTGGCAAGAGCGTATTCCGGACGGATTTTGACAAAGGCCACGTTCGCGTGGAGGTATTCAACGGCTCGGTCGAGGTCGTGGCCCGCTCCGGGTCCGAGAAACTCGGCAAGGACAACACACTGGAATACGATACCAGCATGACTGAGGTGGCATTCAACTCGCGGCGCGGGGCGGTCAAAGACGACTGGGATAGGTGGACCGAGGCGCGAGATTCGCAGGCGACGCTGGCGTTGAACGATCAGGCGGTGGCTACCCACGGACCGGTCTATGGGTGGAGCGACCTTGATGCTTACGGCGAATGGGCGATGATACCAGGCTTCGGCTATGGCTGGTCGCCCTATGCCTCCATGGGCTGGGCGCCGTACACGATGGGGATGTGGAATTGGTACCCTGGATTGGGTTACACCTGGATCGGCGCCGAACCATGGGGTTGGCTGCCTTACCACTACGGGCTGTGGAACTATTCCGCTGAATTCGGCTATTTTTGGATGCCGGGTGACTTTGGCTTCTGGTCACCTGCTTTGGTTTCCTGGTATACGGGACCTGGATGGCTCGGATGGGCTCCGTTGGGTTTGAATCCCCGGGCGGGATTGTTGAGGCCGGTGACGACCGTCACCAATTCCGCATTTCAAGCCGGCCAACTCATTACTCCTGAGACCGTGAGCCACGCGGAGTTCAAAGACGGGACCGTGACAGAGCGCCCGCCTCTTCAGCCAGGCGCCGGCGCCGCGTTGAGCGGAATTCCCCTGTCAGGCGGGTTCGCGACACTAGCCGGCTCGCATCCTGCGGGCGCGCACACGCCGGCGCCTTCTTCAATTCTCATGGGAGTGGAAGGCGACAAGGAGAGCGCGCTGTTACGCGGCCGCCCCTTGCGCGAACCTTTGCGTTACCGCTTGGGCGCGACGTTGGGTGGCCGGTATACCGTGGAGGGAACCGTGGGTGAGTTCCAGGGCGACGCTTTCCAAAGTTCGGGCAGCAGGGAGATGATGAGTGGAATGCCTAGCTCGGCGACCTCCCGCGGAGCTGGGGTGAGCGTCCTCCCTCACGGCCATTCAGCGCAGGCCGCGCGCGCTGAGGGCGGCGAGATGATGCAGGGCGGCAACGGCATCGGGATTCCCAGCGCCAACTCGCCCGCTCCGAACGCCACGACCAGCAGTGCGCACAGCGCCAGTTCGGGCTCGAGTACAGGGGGGCATCATTAGGATCGGGAGATCGGGTGAACGAGAACCTTGATGCAACTTGAGCTCACGCGGTCGTCGTTTGTGCGAACCAATCATGCGATCCTTGCCATGGTATCCTGCGTCTCAGACCACCTGATCCTGCAATCATCCGATCACGGGTTCTCCTGATCGCCCGATCTGCCGATCACCTGATCTACCGTCACCGCCGTGGGGTCCTGCGATTGGACGGAGACTCCGGAAGGCGGCGTGAAATGGTTGTCGTGCAGCCGCACGCCACGGCTCTTCTCTTCGACCTTTATGCCAATCTGATCATTCGTAAAAGTATTATCTGAAATCGTAACGTCTTCGGTGCGGCTGATGAGTATCCCGACGCGATTTGATTCCAGATCGTTTTGCAACAGTGTATAACGGCGGCTGGGATCAGGGGTGGGCGCATTTTGGAACAGATGGATGCCGGCCGCGCCGCTGGAGCGGATCAGGTTCCGGGCGAAGACGTTTCCCTCGCCGTGCTCAACCGCGACGCCGTCATGATTCGACCCCTCGATGTGATTGTCGATGACGGCTGAGTCTCGCGAATAACTCACCCAGAAGCCGTAATCACTGTGGTCGGCGGAGTTATGGTAAAACTGGTTGCCGCTTGTGAAGACAGCCTCGAACGAGTTATGCGGTGAGTAACTGCCGTCGTTGAAGGCGACGTAATTGGACTCGCTGGGCGCGCCGGTCTGGGATTT
>Ga0326727_10007195_pt1 | contig 29686 bp, 19 predicted proteins | sample MB2enrmetagenome_FD_207643 | JGI IMG/M metagenome (GOLD analysis project Ga0326727, IMG submission 207643) | Lab enriched peat soil microbial communities from McLean, Ithaca, NY, United States - MB29MY | ecosystem: Environmental > Terrestrial > Soil > Wetlands > Peat | place: USA: New York... | reverse complement strand
GCATCAGTTGATCAGTACAGTCTGTCGGCTTCTGGGCGGTAGAATGGATCGTCATAAAGCTCAGTGTTTTCAAGCTCTCTGACGCCTCTGCCGCCCATTTGTTCAACCGGTTTATGAGGGATTCGGGATAGACCCCCCTCAAAACCCGATTTTCAATCAGGCAAGCTTATCGAAATCGCCTTCCTGGCACGCTTGCGCGCTGAAGCGGCTTCCGTCTTTGGATGTTGGATGTCGGATGTTGGATGTTGGATGTTCAATCCGCTTGGTTTTCCCCCCATCCCCCGATACCCTCTCCCCCGGCAAATGGCTGTCGAATCCAAACCGCTCTTCCACCCGGAAGTCCTGCGCCAGCAGGTAAGGTCGTTCAATTTGCCCGATCAAACCGCTACCTGGCAGCCCAAACTGGAACACTGGGCCGACCTGATCCGTTCCGGGCGCGCCGATGAGTTCAAGGAAAGCGAGTTGCTCCCCGACTTCCTGACCGACTTCTTCCACGGCCTGCTCGGCTACACCGGCCCGGCGGAGGCTGCCGACACCTACACCCTGTCCCGGGAACGCCATGTCGAGGTGGACGGCGAATTCGCCGACGCCGTCCTGGGCCGGTTTCAGAAAGGCAAGGAGCAGTTCATCGCCGTCCTGGAGGGCAAGGGCACCCGCGACCCGCTCGACCGCCCGTTTGCCGGGCGGCGGATGTCCGCCGTGGACCAAGCCTACCGATACGCCATCAACCTGCCCTGCGACTGGATCATCGTCACCTCGATGCGCGAGACGCGGCTCTACTACAAAGGCGCGCACCAGCAGGCTTATGAGCGGTTTGAGACGGTGCGATTGGCCAGCGACGAGGCGCTGCTCAAACGCTTTGTCTTCCTGCTCGGGGCGGAGCGGGTCGTCCCAGTTCACCGCGAGTGCCACCTCTACGAACTGCTCCGCGCCTCGGAAACCGTCGGGCGCGCGCTCTCCAACCAGTTTTACGCCGGCTATGCCGACATCCGCCAGCGCGTCCTCACCCGCCTCTGCCGCGAGAACGCCGCCATCGCCCCGCCCGAAATCCTGCGCTGCACCCAGAAGCTGCTGGACCGGGTTCTGTTCTGCGCCTTTTGCGAATGCCGCGGCCTGCTGCCCGCCGAAACCCTCAAGCGCGCCTTCGAGCACCGCGACCCCTACAACCCGCACCCGCTCTGGCTCAACTTCCGCGGTCTGTTCCGCGCCATTGACGAAGGCAATGCCGGCCTGAACATCCCCGCCTACAACGGCGGCCTCTTCGCCCTCGATCCGGCGCTGGACGCCCTCCAGGTCCCGGACGAAGTCTGCGCTCATTTCAAAGACCTCGGCGAGTACGACTACCGCCCCGCGCGCGAAGTGGCCGACGCCGCCGAGGGCACCGCTGTCCGCTCGGTCATAGACGTGGACATCCTCGGCCACATCTTCGAGCAATCCATCACCGACCTGGAGCGCTTGCGCCAGAGCCTGGAGCAACCCCGCAGCGTAGTGGGGCAGTGCGTCTCGCCTGCCTCTTCTCTTGCTGCTACTCCGCCGGCCAAGGCAGGCGAGACGCACTGCCCCACTACCGTCGCCCGCCGCCGCAAGCAGGAAGGCGCCGTCTATACCCCCGCCTTCATCACCCGCTACCTGGTCGAGCAGGCCCTGGGCGGCGTGCTCAAGACCCGCTTCGACACACTCCGCCGCCAGCACGAAGCCGAGGCCGCCGGCACCGCCCGCAAGGCCCTGTGCGGCTGCTGAAGCCGGGCGGCCTGCTCTGCTTCGTCGTCACCAACAAATGGATGAAAGCCGGCTACGGCGAACCGCTCCGCCGCTTCTTCAGCGAGAAGGCCTGGGTGCGGTCGGTGGTGGACTTCGGCCACGCCAAGCAGATTTTCGAGGAGGTGGATGTCTTCCCCGGAATATTGCTTATTGAAAAGCCGTCAACGGACACCAATGCTCCGCCGGAATCTGTTCGGGTGTGTGCCATTCCCAGGGAGCAACTGCGCATTGACGATCTGTCCGAGCAGATTGTCCACGAGGGATTCTCAATTGAGCGCCGAAGGCTTTCCGCCCGCTCGTGGCAGATCGAACCTCCGGGGCTGCTCAACTTGATGGCGAAGATTGAGAGCAAAGGCAAACCGCTGCGGGTGTACTCTGGCAAGAGACCACTGTTCGGCGTGAAGACTGGGTTCAACGAGGCCTACCTCATTGATTCAGCAACGCGTCAGACCTTGATTGCTGCCGACCCCGCGTGCGAGGCGGTGATTAAGCCTTACCTGAGGGGGCAGGACGTCAGGCGGTGGCATCCTGATTGGGAGGGGCTGTGGATCATTCTTCTGAAGTCCAGCGCCAATGAGACTTGGCCGTGGTCAGGCAAGTCAGCCAGCGAAGCCGAAAAGACCTTCCATGACGCCTTTCCCTCGCTGTGCCAGCGCATGAAGCAGTTTGAGGAGAGGCTCAGGGCACGTTCTGACAAGGGGGCGTTCTGGTGGGAGCTGCGGTCGTGTGGGTATTGTGATGTCTTCGACCGCGAGAAAGTGATATGGCAAGACATAGGGTACCATTCTCGCTTTTGTCTGGCGGGTATGGGGTTGGTATCAGAGGCCACGTGCTTTGCGCTGGATACAACGGACCTCTGGCTTCTCGCAGTATTGAATTCCCCATTGATTTGGTGCTGGCTGTGGCGAAATACAATTCATGGAAAAGACGAGGCGCTGCGACTGAAGACGCTCTATACCGAGCGCATCCCCATTGCTCCGCCTGCAGGCCCTGCCGCGGAGACGGCCGTCCGGCGCCTAATTGACCTCACCGGGCGCCAGCAGCAAACCCAGCGCACGTTGCTCGACTGGCTGCGAGTGGAATACGACATCGAAAAGCCCAGCAACAAGCTTCTCGCCCTGACCGAGCTGGATTCCAGCGCCTGGGTCAGCGAAGTAAAGCGCATCCGAGGCAAGAAGCAGCCGCTGTCCTCCGCCGGCCTGCACGCGTTGCGCGACGAATACACCCGCACCCTCGCCCCCGCCCGCGCCCTCGCCGCCGAAACCCTGGCCCTGGAGCGCACGCTCAGCGACCTCGTCAACCAAGCCTACGCCCTCAGCCCCGCCGAGATCGCCCTAATGTGGCAAACCGCCCCGCCCCGGATACCCATCGCGCCACCCGGCCCCGGACATACGCAAGACCAATGAACACCACTCAACACGAGCAAGCGGCCCTGCTCCAGTGGGAAGGTTTGCAGGTCCCAAGGAGAATCATTCGCCTTGACCTCGCAGGCAACCTGCTGGCAGGGAGCAGTGCGGCGACCATCTCACGGAATGACTCCTACTGCTTGCGTTGTGAAGTGGAAGGCTTCGCGAGCCAGCCATTTGCACCCAATATCGAGTTCCAGAGCAAACGCGGCGGCCCATTCGCCTTCTCGGGGCTCTGCGGTGGCTATACCGTGTCCTTGTCTAATTGCTATCTGACCAGGGTCGAGAGCAGATTGGATTCGGACTCCGGCCTATACAAGCACAATTCTTTTCAACTGGGAGTCCACACGGACCGCGTTGAACAAAAGGCTACTGGGAAATGGAATGAAACTACCCACATTGACTGGTTCCTAAACGGCCCTCGCACTTTCATATGGCCCCAGGAAACACATCACCAGCGTGATCTCGGATACCTAAGGAAGATAGATGGGCACCCGGAGTTCGTTCTTGCCTGCAGCACGAGCCTGCCTGGGGCACACGCGGACTGCGCTTTAGTCCGGCTGCCGGGCTTTTCCTTCGTCCTGCGAGAGGTGCCGGAAGAACTCGGACCATACTGGTCCAAGAATCTCGGGATTGAGTATTCTACTAAACTTTCGGCTGTCCCGGATCCAGATACCCGGGAGGCCGTCGCGGAGATCGTAAGCTTCGTGTTGGGGCGCAGGCTGATTGATGTAGGCGACACGACCCTGGCCACCCACGATTCTGCCATCCACATGCAGAACTGGGACCCATCCAAAGGGGTGGTTCTGCCCGCAGAGATCAAACCAGACTTTCCGTTCTGTCTGCGTAGCTGGAACCCGCGTGGAATCAACGTTCGCGCACTGTGCTCACAGATAGACTTCCCACCGATCCCCATTGACCGGCAGGCGCGGGCAAACGCCCAGAACATTGAGGGCGTTCTGGCAGGGTTGGTACCCGTATATCTGAAGCGCCGAAGAGAATTGGCATTGGACGATGCGCTCTGGCGGTACTGGACTTTCCAGGAACTGCCACTGGGCGTCAACCTGCCAATGTTAGTGACCGGGATAGAAATCCTGGCGGCGGCTTGGTTCGACTCACCTGCCTCAGCATCGCACGGCAACTTCACCTCTAAGAAGGAGTTTCTCGCGCTGCTCGAAGACGACTTTAAGACCATGCGTGCAAAGCTCGCCGGGGCAGCCAAGCTGGAGCCATCAATGGCACACCTTCAGAACCAAGGGATTCTGGATAAGCTAATGCAACGGATAGAGAACTCCTTTCAAATGGGGCCGACCGCTAGGACACGAGCATTTTTCCAAGAACTGGGCGTGACGCCGACGGTCAGGCAGTTGGAGTCTTTGGAAGCCCGCCACGGGCAAATACACAGCCACGGCGCCCACAAGGAACCGGCCGAATTGTGGAGCCTATCGGAGAACCTCCGCACGCTCTTTTACACGATCATGCTCCGTCTCTTGGACTACTCTGGCGAGTATCTTGACTGGGCAGAGCAAAAACCCGCCGCTAAGCTACTCGGCCCCCTCCGCCCCCGAAACGGGGTCGGTCCCGCATGATACGATTTATAGAGGGCTGACAAGAATGATGGTCTCACGCCAGCGCTGAGTGGTTATCCGGCCTGACGGACTAAATGCGGAGATGTAAGAAGTGCGGCCCGGTGAAGAATCCATGAAACGAACAAAACCTTCCTTTGGTCACGCAGAAATGGACTACCGGTTGCTTGCCGTGTTCAAACGCGCAGCGAAGCAGTTCGAGGAGGCGGATGTGGCGCACCAAAGGAGCGAAAAGGAGTATGACCGGGTAAAGGACAATCCAGACCCTATCGAGAGCGTGAAGATCATGCCCCAGTTGTTCTCGGCACTCGAAGGACGAACTGAAGCGGGCGTCGTGTTATTGATGAGCGCGACAGCATACTTGGAGCAGATAATTAACGACTACGGGCACACGTTTCTCGACCCGGAAGCGTACGACGAACACCTGGATAATCTGCGAACCGTAAGCAAATGGCTGTTGTTACCCCGCCTGTGTCAGAATAAGGATGTCCGGGACAACGACCCGGCCATTAACTCTCTTCGTGAGCTGATCAAGGCAAGAAACGCCATAGTTCATCATAGGCGGAAGGAAATGTATTTGGACGTCGGCAAGGCTCATAGGCACGTTGCTACGGAAAGTGAGCGGTTTCTATCTGCCTCGCGAAAGGCTGAATCAACCGTGGATGCTCTCCTGAAGATTCTGACCTCTCCGCCCCCCGGTTTGGCCACGAAGCCAAGAGACTCCAAGCAGTCGCTTGGACCAACGAAGTGAAGCGCATCCGAGGCAAGAAGCGGCCGCTGACCGCCGCCGGCCTTCACGCGTTGCGTGATGAATACACCCGCACCCTCGAACCCGCCCGCGCCCTCGCCGCCGAAACCTTGACCCAGGAGCGCCAGCTCAACGCCAAAGGCTAAAGGCTAAATGCTGAAAGCCTGCGGCTGCTACGGCCTGGCGTGGCAAACCGCCCCGCGCCGACATGCCCATCCCGCCGCCCGCAACATGATTTCCCCCAGCTCTCTCGCAACCAAAGGACCCGAAGATGGCAGGCGGTTGCCGTTAGAATCCGCTACGCGTGTTGCAGCTTGGGGCTGGGCACGAAGCGGATTTCTACGCGCTTCTCCAGCGCAGAGGCGATTCGGCGCAGCATGGCCAAGGAGTGGCCATCGTAGTCCGCATCTTCGAGCCGGGAAATAACGGATTGGGTCGTGCCAACCTTCCGCGCCAGCTCGGCCTGCGAGAGCTTGGCCTTGATGCGAAGTTCGTAAATCTCCCGGGCCACGTCCAGATTTGCTTGTTCCTGTTCGACCAAGTCGGCCATTTCCTGGCTCTTGCCGGTAAGCGCTTCGACGAGCGCCAGCGCATCGCGGGTGCGCTTTTGAGTCTTTTGACTACGCATTTTCAATGTCTCCGATAAAAGTGTGGGCAATGGGGCTGGCAACAAACGCTTGCTTGCGCTCCACTGCCCGGTTGATTGAAAGAAGAGCAGCCTGGTTTGCGGCATACGTTAATCACCCATCACTCTATCGCAAACATGCGATAATTGTCAAGCTCGACTTTTCGGCACGGGAAAGTAGCGGGGTCAGAACAAAGGTGTTGAGCAACTTGCGCCAGCAAATGGGCGACGAAAGTTCTCCACTGCCTGCAAGTGGAATATGGTATCGAAATGCCCGGCAATAAGCTTCTCGCCTTGGCCGAACTGGACTGCAACACTTGGGTCAGCGAGGTGAAGCGCCTCTGGGGCGAGAAGCAACCGCTGGCCGGCGCGCTCTCCGCCTTCCGATTCCTGCTTTCTGCTTTCCCGATTTCAGCTCTTCCGCCCACCCATCCGCCCCCTCGCCGCCAAAACCTTGAAACTGGAGCGCATGTTCAAGGCTAAAGGCTAAAGGCTAAAGACTAAAGGCCTGCTGCTGCTATCCTCAAGCCTACTATGACATGGCCACCGCCTTACGCGAAGGCTATGGGGTCCGGAAGAGCCTTGTGGAAGCCTATGCGTGGCTGAAGCTCTATGCTGGCACGGTCCCCGGCTCCATTGTCGGGCGAGTCTATATGAACGAGTTGGCACTTAACATGGACACGGAGGCCCTTGGACGGGCGGAAGCGCTTGCCGCCGAGTTCAAGGCCGGCAACTGGCACCCTCCAGTCGCCTTGGCGATTCCGGAAGGCGACTCCCGGCTCAAGTTGGGTGGAATCACCTTCAACGGGAAGAGCTCCCTGGCGGTGATCAACGGCAAGACTCTCGCCGAGGGCGAGGCCGCTTCGGTTTCCATCAAGTCAGGCACGCTGAACATCAAGTGCCTTAAGATTGAGGAGGATTCGGTCCTGATCTCGGTAGATGGAGAAGGCGCTACGCGTCTCCTGCATTTGAAGTAGCCCAGGCGCGGAGCTCGTGCTCAACCCATAGTTTGGTTCGATCTTGCTCACCTGTTTGCATTCTTCAGAACGCGAGTTGGGCTTGGGCCGGATCGTAACCCGGGCGGCGCCTCAAGTGGTCGTGCAGTTTCCTGTTCGCCGTTTTGGAAGTCCCTAAAGGCACACGCGCGGCAATGTCCTTGATTGAAAGGGTCGTCTCCTGGCGCAGCCGGGCGGCGATCTCCAGTTTGGCGGGGTCATTCTTTCTGCGGGCCTGCCGATCCTGCTCGCACCACCAAGGGGGAAGGCAGAGGCAAAAGCTGAAATCGGGAAAGCTGAACGTTGGAATGGGAAATCAGGCCGCGAGGAACGGGAAGATGGGGAGGGCAAGAAACTGGTGCCGGCCGCCGCCGGGGTTCACGCCCGAAAGGGCTTGAGATGGTCCTGCATCGGTGGGATAGTTCCACCATGACATTGACGGCCGACAGTAAGGGCAGGATCGCTTGCCGCGACTTGTTTCCTCCGCACGCCAGTTTCGAGGCGCTCAAGGAACCGGACGGGAGAGTAACGCTGACTCGGCTGCGGCGCGAAGAGAGAAAGCCTCGTTTGGTGAAGCCCATTGTCCGCAAGGGGCTGCTGGTGCTGCCGATAGAAGACGCCGAACTGGACTCCGAGGCGCTGGACAGGGAAATCCGCGAAGAGCGGGAGCGGGAAAATGCGCGTCTATTGGGATAGCACGGCGTTGCTGAATGCAGTCTCAGAGCCAAGGCGTCTCAGGCCGAATGGTCCATGACTGGCTCCATGCCAGGGCCGCCAAGCTGGCCGGCGCCGATGTGATCCTCACCCGCGATGGAGCATTATCACGCCTGTGCGCTACCCAAGGCGTGAAGGCGCAATGGCCTTAAAACACTCGTGTCCGGCCCCGGTAGGGTTTGCCGGACTGCTCTGGGGCCTGCCGGGGTTCTCGCCTGTCGGCCAGGAAGGGGATTCCGGGGGCCGTACTGGCAATCGGAAATGAGCCAGGCCGAGGTACACTACCTGTAGCGTCAGCCGTCCTGGCGCGAGCACAAGATATGGTGTTATTTTTGGCGTTTCTGGCTTAAAGGGCTCCAGATTGCAACGGTTGGGCTGGCGGACCGGTTCGGGCCGGATGGCCCAATGTTGTGTCGTGTCAAGCAATACTAATCCTGAGCACAATCAGGACTTGACCACCCCCTTGAACCATGCGATAGACAGCTAGGATCACATGGAAATGCGATGAGCGACACAGTCTCGCAACAGCTTGGCTCCAAGTACGCCTGGCGCGAACTGGCCCACAAGGGCCTGCCCAAGCGCTCGGCTTCGGAGCGGGTGGCGGATTTCCTGGAAATCTACGGCCTCTACGACGAAGCCACTGCCCGCGAGCAGGCCAGCCGCTGCATCCAATGCCCAAACCCAAGCTGTGTGACGGGTTGCCCCTTGTGCAATCCCATCCCGCAATGGATGTTGCTGACCGCGGAAGGCCGCTTCCTGGAGGCCGCCGCCGTGCTGGGGACGGCCACCAACATGGCCGAAATTTGCGCCCGGGTCTGCCCGACCGACCGGCTGTGCGAAGGGTCCTGCATCCTCAACGGCGTGTCCGAGCCGGTGTCTATTGGGGCCATCGAGCAATTCCTCGCCGAATACGCCTTTGCCCACGGGCAGGTTGATGCCAGCACCGCCCCCCCGAACGGCCGGCGTGTTGCGGTGGTGGGCTCCGGACCTGGCGGTTTGGCCTGCGCAGACGATCTGGCCAGGCGCGGGTATGCCGTCACCATCTTTGACTCCGCCCTGGTGCCCGGCGGCCTCCTCGTGAACGGCACGCCCACCTTCAAGGTGGAGCGTTCTATTGTTCAGCGCCGGATTGAGATTCTCCTGAAGCGCGGCGTCACCTTCCGCCTGGGCGTGAAGCTCGAGGAGAGCCTCACCTTCGGAGAGCTGCGCTCCGCGTTCGACGCCGTGTTCCTCGGCTTCGATTCTCGCAAAGCCCGGCCGCTGGAGATTCCCGGTGCGGAGCTTCAAGGCGTCGTTCAAGCCCTGCCTTTCATCCTCCAGAAGACGACCCCGCTGCCGCTGGAACTGCCCCCGATCGAGGTTGCCGGCAAGCGCGTGGTGGTTGTGGGCGCCGGGGACACGGCTCTGGATTGCCTCCGCACAGCCATCCGTTGTGGCGCGCGCGACGCCGTGTGCGTCTATCGGCGCGACGAAGCGGACATGCCCTGCACTTTCCAGGAGTATGAAAATGCCCGCGAGGAAGGCGCCCGGTTTGTCTTCCAGGCCGCGCCCGTCGCCGTGCTGGGCAACGACCAACGTCAGGTCACCGGGCTGCGGCTCGTTCGCACTGAACTCGGCCTAATGGAATCCATCGGCCCGCGCCCATTCCTGGTGCGGCCCGGCTCGGAATTCGAAACGCCGGCGGACTTGATCATCCTGGCCCTGGGCTTCGACCCGCTGCCCTGCCCGCATTCGGGCGATTTCAGCGACCTTGCCGTCAACGAGTGGGGCGGCATTATCGTGGACAGCAACCAAATGACCACCATCCCCGGCGTCTTTGCCGGCGGCGATATCGTGCACGGCCCCAGCTTGGTGTTGCACGCTGTCCGCGACGCCCGCCGCGCCGCCGCGCAAATTCACAGCTACCTTTCAAGCCGGCGACCGTGAGAGCACAGGGTGTGACAGCCAGGTCAGCGATTGCGCCTGTCGGCCACCCACTTTCTGACCTCCTGCACCGCAGTCTCGAACCCGCGCTGGGCCAACAGCGAAAGCTCATCTCCGATGCCAAGGTCCTCGACGGGAATGGTCAACCACCAGGCCTGAGGTGTGTGGCCAAAGACATCACGTGCCAACGCCAGCAGGGTCGCCGGGCTTGCCGCGTGCGCCATGATTTGGGAACTCCCGGCAGGCGCCAGCTTGCGGAATTGCACCTCCCGCGGCCCATCCACCGCCGCATCTACAAAGATAACCACCCGTGCCCGCGATACCGCCGCCGCAAGCTCGGGCGTCAGCAGCGCGCAGGCCAGCGTCTGCACCCCGGCCAAGTCCAGCGCAGCCACTGCCTCTGCCACCTTGGGCCCCACCCCGTCATCCCGGCGCAGCGTGTTTCCGTACCCAATTACCAGAAAGCCCGCAGGCGGTTCTTGTCGTTCTGGTGTCATCCGTTGGGCCCGCAGTAGAGCGAGAACCGTGGTTCAAGGGTTCAAGACAACGCGGTAGAACCGAGCGGCGGCGGCTGGCGCGGTGTCCGTCGCGTTACCCACCGGCCCGGTACTAATCAGGTTCGTCACCGTAACCCAGTTCGGCCCGGCGAGGCCGTCGGCCGACTCCAGCGTGTAACTGCGCCCGATGAGCGCGGTCCAACTGAGCCGGAACCCGTTAGTGGCGCGCCCGGCATCAAAGATGTGGGGCACGACGTTTGCCTCAGGCGTGAAGGCCACGCCATGGTAAAGCTGGTTGGGGCCAGCCGTGAAGAGTGTGATGACCGGGGAGGCTGGACCGGCGTCCACGATAGTGACGAGGCGGTTCGTTGTGGATTCGGCAGTCGTGGCGTAAAGGACGGGGCGTGGGCCGGAGAAGTCCACGGCCAATCCGCGGGCGCCCGAGTTGGTCAGGCCGGTGAAGACGTAGCTCAAGGCCCAGCTTCCATTGACCAAGTCCCACCGTTGCACGCCCCCCTGGCCGGCCAGCGTGTCGTCGGCGACGTAGGCGGTGGTGAAACCGGGGCTGAACGCGAAGCCAAACGGGCTGCTGTTGGTGCCGGCTGTGAGGACCAGCGAGGGCGGGCCGTTAGAGACCGTGGGCGCGCCGCTGATGCACCAGACGCCAGGTGTGCCGGAACTGGTGCTGAAATAAAGGTTGCCGCCGAGGTCTTGGATGACGCGCGTGTTTCCGACCTCGTTTTGCACCGTGGCGGGTGCGGCGTCGCCGAAATAGAAAGTGCCGCTGTTGGCCCCGGCGCCCCAGTAATTGCCGCAGCCATCGCTGGCGCCGGAGCGGATGTTGTTCTTGCTGTATTCGTTCGTAGTGATGCCCACCAGCGAGAAGGCGCCGGACAGGTCGAGCGCGCCCAGGGCGCGGGGCACGCTGCTGGCCTTCGAGTTGGCCAGCGAGGAACCGCTGTTCGTCAAGGCAAGGTGGTAGCCGGCGAGCAGCAGCAGGCGGCCGTCGGCCGAGCGCGTCAAGGCGCCTTCGGAACTGGCGCTGCCGCTGATGATGAGCGCGTTGGTGGCATTATCAGGAATGGCGATGGAACTCAGGAAGCTGCCATTGGTGCTAAACTCGTCAACGAAGACGGAGTTGCCGTGACTGCTGAGGCTTTCCGCGCCGTCACCGACGCGGAGCACGGCAAGGTTGCCGGTCAGGAATGGCTGGGTATCGTAGGCGGCGTAGCTGTTGCTTGAGAGGATCGAGCCTCCCGCATTCCGGATCATCAGCGGCGAGTCGCCTTGCGTGCTCAGATAGCCGGCGAACGGCCCCTGCACGTAAAGATTCTGCCCGGCGCTGGGGCCGTTGGTCCGGGCTCGGAATGCGTTAGCGCTCGGCGAAAGGTACAGCGACTCGCCGGCGGGGATCACCGTGCCACCGTGAAACTTGTAGCCAATCCCGCCAGTCACCTGCCAGCCGGACACGTCCACGGCGTAGGAATTGGTGTTACGCAACTGGACATACTGCTCGTTGAGGTTTCCGCTGAGCGGATTGTAATCCCACGAGGCGAAATAGACGACGGTATTCGTCGGCTGCGCGGCGGGGATGCGGTCGCCATTAAGCGTGGCGTTCGCGCTGGTGTAGAGAAAACTGCGGCGGCCTGTAAGATGCGTGGAAATGGTCCGCTCGGCTTCCGTGCGCAGGATGCTCAAATTGGTGTTGCCCCAAGGCGGCCCCCACGCGGCGAAATCCAGGATCGCATCCGACGGTGTGATGTTGGTCGGCTGCATGAGGTCCTCGGCGTGGCGGATAATGGGTTCGAGGACGAGCTGGTTGGTGGGCGTGCCCGGCGGCATGAGGATAGTGTCCATCAATGTGCGCAGCCGGCGTAGATACATCTGGCGGAAATCCGGCGTGCTGAAGAAGAGGTCAAAGAGCCGGTTCGCGGGCTTGACCTGCTCGACAGGGTCATAGAAGTTCAGCACATTGGTTTGGTAAAGGATGTCGCTCATGTAACCGATACTGTCCACCCAGTTACGGCCCCAGCTCAGGTCCACGTCCCAGGGCAGGATGGCCCATTCGCCGGTGCCGTCGTTGTCGTGGAAGAGGTAGTAATTCTTGTGGCCGAGGTCCTGGTTGCTGGTCAGCGCCATCGTGGCGAAGTAGCCGGCCACCTGCGGCAAATCCAGATTGTCCCAGGCGTAGGTGACGCGCGTGGCCTGCGGGATGCTCTCATCCAGGTTATTGATGAACGCAGTCAGGTCGTCGGTGCCCTCCCACTTGCGGGTTTTCTTTTCGTTGCCCGACGCGCTGCTCATGTTGTTGTACATCTTGTAAAGCGCGCCGTTGGGGTCGAGCCCGAGACGGCTCAGGAAGTAGTCGTCGCCGTCCTCGACCATGTCCTCGAGGCCGAAGAACGCGCCGTTGCGCTGAATGCGCACGGGGAACGAGAAATGCCCGTAGGCCCCGCCCATCGCGACGGCTTCGTAAGTGAGCGTGGTGTGCATCCGCATCTTGTCCCCATAATTGCTCAGGAGCCTTATGTTCTTCTCGCGCGAAGCGCCGGGCTGGTAAAGGAGCTGATGGTCCTTTGGCATTGAGATGTTGTAGCTCTTCTTCGGCCAGCCCGCCGAGGACTGTCCGTGCAGACTAATCGAGAGATTGTCGTAGAGTTCGCCCAAATAGAACATCGAACCTTGCGTGCCCGTGGTCGTGTCGCCCGCGGCGACGTTTTGTACGAACAGATACACCACCGGCAGGAGAGTCTGAATGGACGGGTCGGCCACAACCGACCCGAAGTATTGCTGCGACGCCAGCGTATCGGGGAAGATCGGCCAGCGCGACGTGTTGCCGGCGGCGTCAGTGGCGGTGACGTAGTAGCGGAGCAATTGGCCCGGCGCAGCGACGCCTGCCGCGATGACACCGGTCCACACGCCGTCACCCGCCGCCGCGTCCGCGTTCGTGCCGGCGTCATTCATGGGCGCAGTGGTTTCCGCGTTGAACATCACGCGGTAATGCAGCGTAACGTTCGTGATCGGGCTGAAGGCTTGCGCGACCAGCGAGGTGACAATGAGTGAATTCGTGCTGAACAGAACGGTCGGTGTGTGCCCGGCGCCGGTGATGATCGGCCCCCAGTCGGCGGAGCTGAGGCCATTCGGCCCGCCGGGCGTCGCCTGGGTGAAATATCGCCAGGTCGTGCCTGTGTCGAGGATGGTCTGCGCGACCAACTGCGCCTGCAACAAGAAGTCTGTATTCGTGGCGGCGACGTTCAAGCCCTGGATGGCGAGCACATTCGCGCCCGCCTGGAGATAGGGCAGGGCGTCGGCCAGATCGAACGGAATCCACTTCACCGCGTCGAGGTCCAAATGACGCTGCGTCGCCGCTGAATTCCACGCGAGCGTCGCCGGCGCGTTCGAGCTGGCAATCAGATGGCCGTTGAGGTAGGCGGCGAAGCCGTCGTCAAACCGAACCTGGAGCTTCAAGCCGGTGAAACTCGACGGGTCGGTGACGGTGAAGGGAATGCGGACGTATGCCGTCGCGTTGCTGCCGTACATCAGCGACTTCACATCCGTGGCGATGTAGGGTGTGTAATCCACCTGCTCCGCGTTCGTGGCGACCAGAGCCGCGAGTTCATTGGTTGCCAGCGCCCGGTACCAGACGGCCACCTCGTCAATCTGGCCGGTGAAATAATTCCCCGTGGGGTCCCACACCCCGCCGCCGCCGATGTTGAAGTTGAATTCCGAGTCACCAAAGGTGGCCGGATTCGCCGCCGAACTGGCCACGCATTTTCCGTCCACAAATAACGCCAGGGTCCCGTTGCCGCCCACCGCCGCGACGTAGTGCCATTGATTGAGCGGGTAGGGCCAGGAATAACTGGTCGAGCCATAGACCGTCCACACGTTGAGAGTCGTCGGGTCAATGAAGCCGAACTCAATCGTGTCGTTCTGCCCGAACAATCCGGTGCGGTTTCCGGGCGTCGCCATCGGCTTGATCCAGCCGGCGATGGTAAAGGCGGGCAGATCGTCCAGGAGTTGATAGGGCCCGTTGACGTAGGCGTCGGTGCCGTTGAAATAGGGCGCGTTGTTGTTGGTTTCAAAGTAGCCGAACTGCGGCGGCCGGGGGCCGGCGTTGGTCAGAACGAAGGTGCCGATGTAACCGGCCTGGTCTTCGACGCCCGCCGTGCCCGAATTCACCGCCGCCGGGCCGTTGGTTTCATTCAAACGCCAGTAAGCCACGGGCTGCGTGTCCAGCATCTTCAAGTAAAAGGACTCCTCCTGTGGATCGTAGAGGCCCGTTTCATAGCCGATGCCGTTGGTGCCCGTGCGCCAGCCCGTGGCCGCGAATTCGGGCAGCGTCCACGTGGCGTCGTCCGCGGAATTGGCCGGGATGCAATACACGATCGAGGCGTTGCTGGCCACGAGTGCCGTGTTGCTGATCAGCATCTCGATGCCGTATGAGACATCGGGAAACTGCGGCGGGAATTGCGGCGAAAACACCGTGGCCACTGTGCCGTCCGGGGCCGTCAGCGACAGAAACTCGCCGGCGGCATCGAGCTTGAAGTTGGTGTGCAGCGGCGCGCCGGGGACGCGCCGATCCTTGCCCGAGGCGAACACGACCAGGAAACTGCCCGACGCAAGGTTGGTGGCGGGGAAGAGCCATTCTGCCGGGTTATCCGCGTTGTCGCTCAAGGCCCAGTTGAGCAGGCTGACGCTGGTGGTGGACGTGTTCTGAATCTCAATCCAATCCGAGGTGTCGCCATCCTCGTCATACAGGGACTGCGTGTTGCTCGCCATGAATTCCGTGATACGCACTTGGGCGGGGGCGGCGAGGGCGGTGCAAACCAACAGGAATGCAACCAGGTGAATCGGCGGCAAACGCATACAATTGGGTTTGATCTTATCCCATCACCGCCCCGCACGACAAGTCCTGCTGCCTGCGCGAGATGGCCTAGTCTTTGGCGCCAGCCTCCGGTCTTCCCCCTATGCTGATCAGATGTTTGCTAGTGTGGATATACATCCGGCCCCCGGCGATCGCAGGCGTGCTGTGGGTCGTTTCACCCAAAGGATTCGTGGCCAGCAGCTTGAACTGGTCGGAAGCCCGTACCACGACTACCTCGCCGGTAGTGGAAACACAGAACAGGCGGCCAGCTACGCACACGGGCGAGCTGAAGAAATGTCTTCCCAGCCGTTCCTGCCACGTGACTTCCCCCGAGGCGGCCTGCACGCAACTCACCACCCCGTCGTCGCCCCACAGAAAGAGCAGGTTCCCCACACAGACGCTGCTGGGCACGTAGGGCGCTGATTTGCGGATGGCGTAGGCCAATTCGGTTTTCTGGTTTGTGGCTGCCTCGCCGGGACGCACCGCAACGAGGTAATTCCCACCCTCTCCGCTGCCGCACGCGCCGACGATCAATCCCGCGGCCACAACGGGAGAACTCACGACCCGTTTGTCGAAGGCGTCCGCCAGTTCCCAGAGCACCCTGCCGTTATCCGGCTCCACCCCGCAAATGCCGTGCGCGCGGCTGGCAAAGACGAGTGCCGGCCGGCCGCCCTTGTCTTGATAGACGCACGGTGTAGAATAGCAGGCCAAGGTTGCCTTGCGGGGCGTTTTCCATCGGGTTTGGCCCGTGGCGGCGTCCACCGCGATCAGGAAGCCAGGTGCGTCTTGCTCGTTGGCGACAATCACCTGGTCCTGCAAGACGATCGGGGAAGCCCCGCCGCCATGCTGGCCAACATAGGGCCCGAGATCCTTGTCCCAGACTGGGTTGCCCGCATGGTCCAAAGCCATCAGTGTGAGACGCTCGGGCACGCTCCAACAGACATACACCCGCTGCTCGTCCACGGCCGGAGTGCCTGAAGCCACACTGTTGAATGCGTTCTTGTGGTAGGGCTTGAGCGGGAAATCCTTCTGCCAGAGGATGCGGCCCTGGCTGGCGCTGACGCAAAGGACACGCAGCAAGTTGGTCTGGTCGTCGCCGCTAGTGAGAAAGATCTTGTCCCCCCACAACACTGGCGAAGAATGCCCAGCGCCGTGTAGCGGAATCTTCCAGTTGAAATCCTGCTCCGTCCATTGGGTCGGGATAGTCTTGGCGCCAGTGACCCCGGAGCCATTGGGACCGCGAAAGCGGGTCCATTCCTGGCCGGGAGCCCGGGCCAATGAGGCCAAGAGCAAAGGCAGGACAAGGCTGCGGCGGACTAAAAAGTTCATTGCACAGGTTGGTGAGCCTATCGGGCGGGGACTGGAGCAGCGACAAAAATCGGCTAGCGTTTCCTCACCATCCGCGCCACGTAAGTCCCATCCACACCCTCGACAAAAGGCAGTAATTCGCGTGACCGCTCCAGCCGGAAGTCGGTGTCCTGGCCGAGGAATTCCTGCACCACCTCGCCGTTTTCCTCCGGCTCCAGGCTGCATGTGCCGTAAACCAGTGTGCCACCCGGCTTCAGGAGCGAGGCTGCCTGGCGCAGCAAATCGCCTTGGGCCGCCCGCAGCCGCGCGATCTCTCCAGGGCGAATTCGCCAACGCAAGTCAACCCGCCGCCGCATGACGCCGGTGTTGGAACACGGGGCATCAATCAAAATGCGGTCGAAGCCAATTGAGGGTGGAGGGTTCAGGGTTGCGGGCAGGACGGTTTGGACGCAAGTCACACCCAGGCGGGCGCAGTTCTGCTCGATCAATTCGAGGCGTTCGGGCGCGGTGTCATGCGCGAGCACGCGGCCTTCATTGCCCATGAGCTGTGCGATATAGGTCAACTTTCCTCCGGGCGCGGCGCAGAGGTCGAGCACGCTTTCGCCGCGTTGCGGATCGAGTTCGCGCGCGGCCAGCAGCGTGCTGGGGTCCTGGACGTAGAACAACCCTTGTTGAAAACTGGGCAGCCCGCTTAGCGGCGGATGCGATTTCAGCTCGAAGACCAGGTTCTCTTCAACCCAGTCCCCGCGGACGAAGTCGTATTCCACGGCTTCGTCACGCCACTGCGTGAGGAGTTTGCCCGGGTCGGCCTTTAGGGTGTTGACGCGCGCGAACGTCTTGGGCGGCCTGTTATTCCAGTCCATCAACTGGGCGGCTCGGTCGGCGCCCCACCTTTTCCGCCACCGGGCCACCAGCCATTCGGGGTGAGAATAGCCCAAGTGAGGCTGCTGTGTTCTTAGCTCGGCCAGCAGGCGCTTAGTGGCCTCGAACTCGCGCAAATAGCCACGTAGCACGGCATTAACGAATCCCGCTTGCGAGTGAAAGCCGCGTTGCCGGGTCAGCTCAACGGTTTCGTGGACAGCGGCATGGTGGGGGATGCGATCGAGCCAGAAGATCTGGTAAAGACCAAGCCGCAACAGGTTTTGCAACATCGGCCTCTGTACGCGCCCTTCGGTCTTCCGGCTGATAAGCCAATCCAGGGTTCCCTGCCAGCGGACGATACCATAGGCCAGCTCCTGGCACAGGTGGCGATCGGCGACTGAAAACCGCGACTGGGCCAGCGCTGCTTCGAGCCGGGCTTCCACGAAGTCCCCTCCCGCGCCCCGCTTCAAGATGCGCATTGCAATTTCTCTTGGTTTTTCGCCGCTCACAACCTTTAATAGAACCATTCCGCTCAGGGGACGCGAGCGATAAGATACTTTATGAGAGAAGAGTTTGAGAAAATGGCAGCCGCGGGCAAGCTGGAGCGACATTACATTGAAGCTCTGGTGCATTTGACCGACACCGGTTTTTGCATGCACCGGAGCTGGGGGTTTGGGCGCATCAAAACGGTGGATACGGTCTTTGCCCGCTTCATGATTGATTTCGACAGCAAGCCCGGCCACACCATGGACCTGGCCTTCGCCGCCGAATCGCTCAAGCCCATCCCCAAGGACCACATCCTCGTGCGTAAGGCCCTCGATTTGGAAGGGTTGCGCCAGATAGCGGTCACGCAACACTTGGAGCTGGTCAAGCTGGTGTTGAACAGCTATGGCGGCAAAGCGACTGTGGACCAGATCCAGCAAATGCTGGTGCCCGACGTGATTCGGGCTGATTGGAAGAAATGGTGGGATGTCGCCCGGCGCGAACTCAAGAAGGATGGCCATTTTCAGGTGCCTCTCAAGAAGACCGATCCCATCGCCTATCAAGCCAAAGAGATTTCGCTCCAGGAACGGCTGATGGAGGCATTTCGGACGGCCAAAGGATTGAAGGCCCGCATCGTCGTCGCCGCTGAGTTGCTCAGGAACGCCCATGACCTCACCGACAAAGCCGCCGCCGCCACCGAAATCATCGCCACGCTCACCGCCGAAAGCCCCAGCTACCAGCGCACGCAGCCGGCGGTCGCACTCGAGGCCATCTTCATCCGGGATGAAATCCGGGAAATGGCCGGCTTGCCGCCCAGCGAAGGCGAAACTACCGCGCAGGTGATTTGGGCGCAGGATGCGAAATTGGGCCCGCTGCTGGAGCAGCTTCCGGCGTCCAAGCACCGCCAGGCGCTGGAGTCCTTCAAGGGCGCGAATCCTGCAAGCTGGCACGCTGCGTTGCAGGCGGCCTTGAACAGCGTTTCCGCCAAACTTTGCCGTGAGCTCGCCGGCCTGCTCATCGAGGAAGGCAAGCTCGAGCAGCTCAAGGAGACGGTCGCACGGCTCATCAGCCAGCACACCGCCAGCAGCGAACTGCTCCTCTGGCTCGCCAAAGAGCGCAACGACTCCTTCGCCGACATCCTTGGACCGGAAGTCTTTCGCGCAATGCTGACCGCGATGGAGCGCGACCAGTTCAACGAGCGCCGCTCCAACCGGCTGCGCGACTATATTCTCGACGACCAGGAACTGCTCGTCGAGCTCATCGGTTCCGCCGACTTCGAGGTGATTAAAGACCTCACGCGCGCCCTGCAGCTCTCGCCGTCGTTTGATGACATGGACAAACGCTCGCTGCTGGCGCGCATCGTCAAGCGCTACCCGGCGATCCAGGTGTTGATTTCAGGGGACCAAAGCCGGCAGGAGGCCCCCCTGTTGGTCTCCTGGGAAAGCCTCGAGCGGCGCAAGAACGAATACCACGAGCTGGTCGAGAAGAAGATCCCCGCCAACTCGAAAGAAATCGCCCTGGCCCGCAGCTACGGCGATTTGAGCGAAAACCACGAGTACAAGGCGGCCAAGGAAATGCAGAAGCTCCTCATGCGGCGCAAAGCGGACCTGGAAACCCAACTGGTGCGGGCGCGGGGCACGGATTTCGCAACGCCACGCACCGATGTCGCGAGCATCGGCACCATCGTGGGTTCGACCGATTTGGTCACTAACCAGCAGCAGCGCTTCTCCATCCTCGGCGCATGGGATTCCGACCCGGAAAAGGACATCGTCAGCTATCTTTCCCCGGTCGCCCAGTCACTGCTGGGTCATAAGGTCGGAGACGAGGTCGAGTTCGAGGTTCACGGAGTACGCCACCACCATCGCCTCGACTCCATTGAACCCTATAAGATGGCCCCGCCCGGCAATGCTCCCAGCGCAGCAGTGGCCGCCCTGTAGCGCACAGGTCGTCGGCCCGACTCGCAGAGCCAACAGATTGCTAATCCCCGGTTCGACGCGCCTCAGGCTTTGCCGCCAAACGTAACGTGGTCATCCAGGTCGAGTAGCTCGAACCAGGTGGCAATGTCCTCGCGTTTGGGCGCGATCTTGCCGTGCGTCTCGTGGAAGAATTCGCGTGACTGGGTGTCCGCGGGCGCCCGCTGCTCCTGGTAGGCCGACCACGCCAGGATTTCCGGCTCCGTGCGCTTGTGCTTCGCGGTCTTCTGAATCCACTGCAGGACCTCGGCGTCACCCTTTCCGGCGGCGAGCTGTTTCTTCAGAGCATCGGCGTTGACGCCGACGAAGTTGAGGAACCGCTGGTCCAGCGGGCAGTTGTAATGAAATTCCCCGTGCTTGCCGGCGACCGTTGCCCGGCCCTTGTCGAGCATGCGCGGTAGAATAGCGAAGCCGCCGAGCCGCACGCGCGGGCTCCGGGGCGGACGTTGTGTTAGATCAGGAGCATTCTTGATAGCCATACAATCTCTGGATGTTTGTCTGCAAATACCTCGCGAGGCTGGCACCGCGCCCGCCCCGCTTTTATCAGGTTAAGATGCAGTCTCCGCGGAGAAATGCAAGTGGGCCCGGCGCGCGCCTGGCCGGTTTTCGACTCGGGAATAGTCAATGCCGGCAGCCGCTCCGGGCACCGTGTGGCTGTCGCGCGCAACCCCGGGAGTCGCTTTCCTATAATCTCCTGCCCAGACCACCGCCGCCAGGCCCTTGGGAAAGGTGGCCTGCCGGAAGCATCCGTGGCCGGATGGCGCATCGGCCTTGCTCCTTTGCCGGTTACCGGAGTCTCGGTTGATAGCTCCAGCCCAGGTTGGCTCCCCCAAAAGGCCATCCTCTGGCCCCTCACCAACCGCCACCCTCCCGGCCCATCCCCGCTGATAGGGCGGCAGTCCCTCCGTAGTCTCCTGGGAGTCTCGCCGTAGTACCTCCGTTAGCTAACGGAGGTACTACGGCGAGACTACGGCGGGACCCGCACGCGTTACGGGGGCGGAGTGCGAGGGCATCGCGGGCGGCTTGATTGTAGTCATCTGACAGCCGCACCACAAAGGTTTCAGCGTATCCCATTGGCACCCAGGTACTTCCGTGGCCGAGGATTCGCGGCGCTACCCGCACAATTCGTTGAGCGTCTTCAACTATGGCTGTTTATACTCTTGTGCCTCCTCCACGCTGCCGGTTGCCCGGCTCAATGCATATTGTGCCTTTTCATTCTCGGCCACCGCGGTCACGTAATCCGAACGCGCCTGGGTCAGGGCTTGATGAGCTTGAATGTCCTCGAGCACGATGCCGACGCCGAATTGTTTGCGTTGCCGGGTAAGCTGCAGCGTTTCGCTCGCGGTGTTCAGGTTTCGCGCGGCCAGGTCAATCTGGGCTGCTGTGGAATTCACCCGGACCAGGCCGGCAACGACCTGGGAGATGATCGTATCCTTGAGCTTGGAATCAGCGAACTGGGCGGCAGCCAGCCGGGCCTTGCTGGCGTTGATGCGTCCGGAGTCGAACAAGCCGCCAGGGCCAATCCGCCAACTCAGGCCCACCAAGTAGTCTCCCTCGGCGCCAAAGTTGCTTGGAGCGCCATCAGCCCCGCCTCCCAACCCGCCCCCAAACGCCTGGGCCCCAACCGACGGAATCCAAGGGCCGTAAACCGCGCCGTTTTTGGCGGCGCGCGTGGCGGCCAAGAATGCCTGGCTTTGCTTCAGTTCAGGTCGCGACCTCAGGGCTTGCTCGACCAGGGCGTTCATCGAGGCATTGGTGGGGAAGAATCTGAATGCCGTCACCCCGGCATCCACTGGCACCAATTCCACTCGTGAATCCAGGTGCAGGACTTGCGCGAGGTTTGCCGCCGCTACCCGCTGCTGTTCCAGCTTCTGCTGCAGCACTATCCTGTATTGTTCGGTTTGGGTTTGGACCCGGAGTTCGTCGCCCTTGAAGGCGATTCCGGCAGTGACCGCCACGTGCAGTTCTTGCTGATAATCCTGCGAGATTTGAATGGCTTGCCTATCCACCTCGACCAGCGCCTGGGCCTTGACCAGATCGAAATATCCCTGCGCCGCAGACAGAATGGTGTCTTGGCGCCGGGTTTCCAAGGCCTGGTCCGAGGCCTTGACCAGTTGTTTCGCGGCCAGTGAATGGTAAATCGCATCGCCCAGAACCACTTGGGCCGCAAGCGTCGCGCCGGCAGAATAGGATTGGAAGTGCGTGTTGGTCACGTAGCCCGCCGGCACGGCCTGGGCCATGCCATCGCGACGGTGGTATCCAACCCCGGGCGCCACCCACGGGAAGAACTGCTCGACGGCGCTTTGGCGGTTGGCCTGAGCTTCCTTGAGACCCTCACGCGCGATTTGAATATCGAGATTCCGAGCCCCCGCCAGCCGCAGCGTCGTCGGCAGATCTATCGGGTAAACCGTGTCATTGGTGATCTGTGCGCCCTCCAGGAGAGCCGTTGCCAAACTGCCCGAATAGGTCGTGTTGGTTGGCCCTTGCGCGTGGCTCAACAGAGCGTTGAGCGCCACCGCGGTGGCCGCGCAAATCGTCCATCGTAGGTTGCACATCCCACCTTTCATCTAGCCTCCTCCAGGTTTACGGGTTGACCATCATTGAACGTCTGTTTGCCAATCAGGATTACCTTCTGGTCGTCGCGAATGCCGCTGGCAATCTCGACGTGGGCGCCGTCGTTGAACCCAAGCTGGACGGGGATCTTTTTGGCTCTCCCATCCACGACTGTGAAAACGGACGTGCCTGCTTTCTCAGTCAGCAGGGCTTGCACCGGCACGAGCAGCGCATTCTGCTTGCGCTCAACTTCCAACTCCACACTGGCGTAGGCCCCGGGCCGGAGTTCGCCAGTCGGGTTGGGCATCTCGATTTCCGTTAGCATCGTCTTGGTGGCGGGATCCAGAGCATGGGCGTAGCGGGTTACGGAGCCCGGGAAAACGCGCCCCGGCAGCTCCTCCACGGAAACCTTGGCCGGCACCCCGTTCTTAATGAACGGCACCTCCGGCTCGGGGACAAAGGCCTGGACCCGGACCCGGCTGTAATCCATAAGCGTGACCACCGCAGCGCTTTCCGGCGTAGTGCCGGCAGTTGCCGCGGGAATGAACGCGCCGGGGTCCACGAACCGCGCCGTGACTATGCCGGAGAACGGAGCCACCAGGCGGGCATACTGCAAGAGCGTCTGTGTCCGCTGGAGTTTGGCTTGCGCCACCTCCCACTGGCCGCGCAGGTCATCCACCGTCTGAGGAACCACCAGATCAGGAGCTTTTTGGCGTGCTTCGGCCATGCGTTCGTAATTGGTCCGCGCCACTTCCGACTCCGCCCTGTACTGGGCCTGGTCGGCGAGCAGTTCAGGAACTTCGATCTCAGCCAGTAATTGGCCCTCCTTGACCGCGTCACCCTTGTCCACAGTGAGGGTTCTCAAGTAGCCGGGCACCTTGGCGTAGAGCGTGGCTTCCTGCAAAGCCAGGATGCGAAAGGTGGGCAGGGTAATGCTGCGGGCAATCTCTCCGCGTTTGGGAAGGACGGTTTGCACGTTAACAGGGGGCGAAGTTCTTGGCCCATCAGTTTGGGCAGGCCCACAACCGCCAAGGATCGCCAGGGATAAACAGCCTAAGAGCCAAATTCCGAAATCCGAAAGCCGAAGACCGAAAGAAGGCCGAAACCCGAAATCCGAATCCACACTCTCGCATCCTGCGGATTTGCCCGGACCATCCGGTTCCGTGCCATTGACTGGGATCAAACCGAGATTGGTTTGTGCCAAAGCCCGCCTCTTGCCTGGATGGGCGGTAATTCGCGCCATACGTGGATCAGCATTTCGGGCTTCGGACTTCGGCCTTCTTTCGGCCTTCGGGCTTCGGGTTTCGGGTTTCATCTTGCCTATCGTTGGTTAAATGCTGGACGACGGTTCCGGCGCCGGCTCCGCGGTGGAGCTTCCTGGGTCCGTGGGATCGAGCGAGGCGGAGCGCCGGTGCGCGCGGGCCTGGACCAGGGCGAATATCGCGGGCAGCACCAGCAGGGTCGCCACCGTCGCGACGGCCAGCCCGCCAACTACAGCCCGGCCCAGCGGAGCGGCTTGCTGGCCACCCTCGCCTAAACCCAAGGCCATAGGCACCATGCCGGCGATCATGGCGCTGCTGGTCATAAGAATCGCTCGCAGTCGGCTGCGCGCCCCTTCGACCGCGGCCTCCGGCGCGGCGGCCCCTCCCAGCCGGCTACGCTCGGCAAAGGTCACCAACAGGATCGCATTGGCCACAGCGACGCCGATCGCCATGATGGCCCCCATGAACGACTGGATGTTCAGTGTTGTGCCGGTTACCCACAGCATGAGGAGCACACCGGCAATTACCGCCGGCGTGGTGGAAACTACCAGGAACGACAACTTGAGGGATTGGAAGTTCGCCGCCAGCAGGAGAAAGATGACCACCACTGCCATGAGCAGCCCGGCGCGCAGGCCATCGAGCATTTGTGCGAGCGGGATGGCCTGGCCGCGAACGGTCACGGTTATGCCCGGGGGCGGCTGGCCCAGCTTCTTGAGCACGTCGTTGACCTCCCTGGCTACGCTGCCCAGGTCGGCGCCGGCAATGTTCGCCGTCACCGTTACCAGGCGCTGCATGTTATAGCGTTCATATTGGCCGACCGCCGTGCTCTCCGCGACTTTGGCGACATTCCGCAGCAAGAGACCCTGGCCGGCATGGTTCAGCACGGGCACGTTCCTGACCTGTTCCAGCGAATCCATCCTCGCCTGGGGCACCTGCACCTGCACCTGATAGGCCACCCCGATGTTGGTATCGGCCCAATAATTGGGCACCACAAACCGGCTGGACGAAGTAGCTGTTACCAACGCCCTCGACACCTCGGCCATCTTGATTCCCATGACTCCCGCCTTCTCCCGATCCACCTTCACATCCACTGTCGGATAATCCAAAGCCTGGCCAAACTGGATGTCGCGCAGGGCGGGGATGCCCTGGAGGGAGGCCCTGACCTGCTCGCCAAAAGCGTGGTCGGCGGCAAGGTTTTGGCCGCTGATCGCAATCTCGATCGGCGTGGGCGAACCCAGGCTCATCACCCGGCTCACAATGTCGCTGGGCTCGAAGGAAAAGCCTACCCCGGGCAGCTTTTCGGCGAATGTCTTTCGCAGCCGTTCCTTGAGTTCTTCGACGCGGATTGGTGTGCGCGGCTTCAACTGCACCTGGAGCACTCCTTCCTCGGGACCGCCGTTCCAGAGGTAAATGAAGTTGATGGGGTAGGGCGAGCCATGCACCCCGAGGAAGCCCAGCGTAAGCGCGACATTCTGCGGCCCCACCTCCTGCTTGATGAGGTCCAGCACCTGCAGCGCGATCGCCTCAGTGCCTTCGAGCCGCGTCCCGGCGGGCGCGCGCAGCCGCAGTTGAATTTGTCCGACATCCACTTTGGGAAAGATCTCGGTGCCCAAACGCCGTCCGAGAAACACGATGACCACGGCGGCCAACGCAAGGTACACGCCAACCACGGCCCACCGTGCGTGGACCAGCTTCTGCCCCAAGGCAGCATAGCGCTGTTGAAAGCGCGCGAACCGGGTCTCGGCTGCGGGATGGCCGGTGGCTGCGGCTTCATGCCGGCGCAGGACCCAAATCGAGAGAATGGGCACCAGGGTGCTCGACAGCAAATAGGAAGTCACCATGGCGAAGCCGACCGCCAAAGAAAGCGGCAGGAACATTGCTTTGGCGGCACCCGCCATGAATAGCGTGGGGCTGAATATCGCCAGGATGCAGAGCATCGCCAGCAGTCGCGGCACCGTCGTCTCGGTTGTGGCATCCAGCGCTGCTCGCCCGATGGAACGGCCTCGCGTCAGGTGGGCATGAATGTTCTCGATGCACACCGTCGCTTCATCCACCAGGATGCCCACCGCCAAAGCCAGCCCGCCCAAGGTCATAATATTGACGGTCTGCTTCGTCAGCCAGAGCGCCAGCACCGAGCCCATGAGGGAAAGGGGGATGTTGATAACGACAATTGAGGCGCTCCGCCAGTCCCGCAGGAACAACAGCACCATTAAACCCGTGAGCACAGCCCCCAGAGCGCCCTCCAACACCAAACCGCCAATGGCGCGGGTCACATATGGGGACTGGTCAAACTCATAGCTGACCCTTACGTCGGCTGGCAGCACGCTCTGGAATTTCGGCAGGTTGGCCTTGACCAGGCTAACTACCGACAGGGTCGAGGCCGTCGAGCGCTTGGTGACCGGGATATAGACCGTGCGGCGGCCATTGACCAGCGCAATGCTGGTGACGATGTCGGAGCCGTCAACCACCTGCCCCACGTCCCGCACGAACACCGTGGGGAATGTCCCGGTCCGGATTGGAACCCCTTCCAGGTCCTTGATCTTGTAGGCCACGGAATTGAGCGGCACCATCGGATACATCCCCTGGATGGGCATGTTCCCGGATGGGCTGATGAGGTTGGCCTCCGTCACGGCGGCCACCACCTCGTCGGGCGACATGCTGTAGGCGCGCAGTCGTTCAAGTTTCAGGTTAATTACGATGCTGCGGGCGCTGCCGCCGAAGGGCGGGGGCGCTGAAACGCCCGGCAGCGTGGCAAAAAGCGGCCGCACGCGGTTCAAGGCCAGGTCCTGCATTTCGCCCACCGTTCGGGTCGTGCTCGAGAATACCAGGTCCCCCACTGGGACGCTCCCCGCGTCGAAGCGCATGACAAAAGGCGGCACAGTTCCCGGCGGCATGAAGGCGCGGGCGCGGTTGACGTAGGACACCGTTTCCGACATTGCCTGCGACATGTCCGTACCGGGGTGGAATTGCAGCTTGAGTATCGCAGCGCCTTGGATGGACTTCGACTCGACGTGCTCAATGCCGGTGATGTAGAGGAAGTGATACTCGTAGAAGTAAGTCAGAAAACTCTCCATTTGAGCGGGATCCATGCCGCCATAGGGCTGGGCGACATAGATGGTCGGGATACCCAGCGTGGGAAATATATCCCGCGGCATCTGACGCAATGCCAGGACCGAACCGAGCGCCACAGCAATAACTGCCACCACAACTGTAAGCGGTCGGCGCAGAGCAGCTTGAGCGAGATTCATGCGTCAGACAGAATTGAACCGGCCCCTCAGGCCGCTATCCGCGTGCGGTTGCGGGCGGCAGTCAGAGAAAAGGTCAAACCCGCCTAACCCTTCTGATGTGTCATTTTCCACCGCGTTCACGGCTCTTCGGCTGCCTCTCAACAACAACCTCCTGGTAAAGTTCCCTGACCTGCTGCCTAAGCAGGGCCAAAACCTTGCCGCCTTCATTGGTAAGACGATAATCTTTGCGCGCTCGCCGCCCGCCATTGGGATCTACCTTGCACTTGAGCCAGCCCAACCGCTTCATCCGATCGAGCATTGGATACAGCGTCCCCGGGCTGATGTCGTAGCCGTGCCGGCGCAGTTCCGTCAAAATCCATTGCCCGTGAACGGGTGCTCCGTCCGCGTGGTGGAGAATATGCACTTTCCAAAAGCCCAACAGGACCTCGCGATTGATGGCGTTCATTCTAATCCTGCTCGGCTCCATTCGCCTTCCTCCGCCCGGCCCCGACGGACCAGCCCGCGCCGCCGGCGCCCGGTAGAAGCGGCGATCCGATCAGCATGGCAAACTCGCCCCGCGCCTCCCGAAGCACGACCCAGCCTTTTGCCAACGCCACCATCTATTACGATAAGCGACATTTTCGACCGTAATAGGGCTTCCTGGCTTTGTCAAATGCCGGCCCGCCTCCGCGCGGTCAGCCTGGGTTTATCCTGAGTGGTGCGTAGATGTGTATCGCGCCAAAGGACGTTGGCGGGCTCGGGCTTTCCGGCGGGGGGAGCAGGTCCGAGGGCCAAAAACGGGCACGAAGTATCGCCAACCGCGCGGGCAAAGTCGTGGCGGCAGTCCCGCAAGTGGCAGCGGCGGGGCCGAGATGAACAACAAAGGTGCGAAGACGCGAAGCAAAGAGCTTTTCCGGCCAAGCCGTTTATCCTGAACTTTCGCCTTGAGCGGACGGCCCTGCGGAAGCTAAGGTTCCGCCTGACTTGAGCAACAGAAAGCACCTCAGCAAGCGCGGCGTTTCCCTCGTTCTTCTGGTTCTCGCGCCGGTTTTATTCATCCAGGGCGTCGCGGCTCAGGACCGGCTGAAAATGATGCCGGGTTACCAGCGGCATGAGAAGATCGCGCCTCAGATCGCAGGTTCCGTGGTGCTCGGCACCCTGAAGGTTGATTGGACAAACGACGGGAACGCTTTCGAATATCAGAGGGAGGGAAAACATTATCGCTACGACGTGTTGAACCGGACCAGGACGGAGCTGCACGATTCGACAAATGCAGCTTCCAGGGGAACACAGGGGCCCTCCGCGGCGGACGGGCGTGCGAAACGGCAATCCGGCGCTCGCCCCGCTCGTGGCCGGCAATTCGACTCGGTGGCTTCGCCGGACGGCAAGTTCAAGGCGATCTACCGCGACCGGAATGTTTGGCTGGCGGAAACTAACGGGACGAATGAGGTGGCCGTTACCGTTGAGGGAAGCCCAACCAACCGCGTCAAGTATGGGACAGCCTCCTGGGCCTACGGCGAGGAGCTCAGACAAAGGACCGCCATCTGGTGGTCAACCAACAGTCAGAAGCTGGCCTTCTATCGGTTCGACGAAAGTCAGGTTCCTGACTTCTACCTGGCGCTCGATCTGACCACTACTCAGGACAAATTAGGCGTGGAGCCGTACCCCAAGGCTGGCGGAACGAACCCGGTGGTGGATCTCTTCATCTACGATGTCAAGGCCAGGACGACGGTGCGAGTGGACGTCCGCGACGGCCAGCCCTGGGACAACAATGTGGTGGGGCACTACGTGTATGGCGTCGCCTGGTCCCCCGATGGGGCGCAGCTTCTCCTCCACCGCACGAACCGCCGACAAAACATCCTCGAGTTCTGCGCGGCGGACCCAGCCACCGGAAAGTGCAGGGTGATCGTCCGAGAGACCTGGCCCGCCAGTTGGGTCGAGAACTTGCCCCCTATGCGTTTCCTTCAAGACGGGCGCCGGTTTCTCTGGACCTCGCAACGTTCCGGGTGGAAGAACATTTATCTATACGACCTGGCTGAAGGTTTGTTGCGCCCCCTCACGGAACATGGCTTCGACGTCGGCAACGTGGTGGATGTGGACGAACGATCCGGCGTGGTCTATTACCTGGCCGGGAGCGGAGACAATCCCCTGAAGCCGCAGTTGCATCGCGTCGGCCTTGATGGCCAGGGGGAGCGACGCCTAACCGATCCGGCCTTTCACCACTCGATCGCCTTTTCTCCCAACCACCGCTGCTTTCTCGACACCGAGGAAACTCACGATTGCCCTCCGTTCACGACGTTGCGAGACTGCGAAGGGAATGCGCTGGAGAAGCTCGCTTCGAGCGATTCGACGAAGTTCCACAAGCTCGGCTTGAGGCCAGTTGAACTGCTCCGCTTCAAAGCGGCGGACGGGCAAACCGATCTGTACGGCATGCTCCACTTCCCCTCGAACTTTCAGCCTTACCGGAAGTATCCTCTATTGGTCACGGTTTACGCGGGCCCCGAGACTTCGGGCGCGCGCGAGACCTTTACGCTGCCGGCTGCCACCACGGAATATGGGTTCCTGGTTGCGTCGTTCGATTCGCGGAGTGCCCCCGGGCGCGGCAAGCGGTTCCTGGACTCGGTTTATCAACACCTGGGACAAGCGGAGATAGACGATCAAGCCGAGGGGGTGAAATCATTGTGGTCACGCCGTTACGTGAACCGGCGACGGGTGGGGATTTACGGAACTTCATACGGCGGCACCGCAGCGGCAATGTGCCTGATGCGGCACCCGGACGTGTTCCAGGCCGCTTGCGCCTCCTCGCCGGTTACGGATTTTCGGAATTATGACACCATCTACACGGAACGATACTTGTGGATTCCCCAGGAGTGCAAAGCGGCCTACGACGCGGCGAGTCT
>Ga0326727_10007194_pt1 | contig 29687 bp, 16 predicted proteins | sample MB2enrmetagenome_FD_207643 | JGI IMG/M metagenome (GOLD analysis project Ga0326727, IMG submission 207643) | Lab enriched peat soil microbial communities from McLean, Ithaca, NY, United States - MB29MY | ecosystem: Environmental > Terrestrial > Soil > Wetlands > Peat | place: USA: New York... | reverse complement strand
CTCACCCACCCCCTCCCCCTGCCCTCTAGGTTCCGAGCTTTCCTGATTCCTGTTCCCTGTTCCCTGTTCCCTGGCGGGGCTCCGCGCCACCCCCTATAGAAAACGCAAAACACGGGCTGTGAAACTGTGCGGCTTGGAACTCATCCATAATCATTCACTTACAGCCAAATCCGCGCATCGACACAGAAACTGTGAAACCGTGCGCCACAGTCCCGAACTCCCGCATAGGCGCTGGATCCCCCAGAGCCGGGGGCCCCGCGGACACCGGAGCTCCCGGCGAGCGGTCCTTGCTCGCTGGGGGTGAGGTTAGGTCTTGGTCCGTGGGGTGGAGAGCCTGCCCTGAGCTTGTCGCACCGCCGCCAACACTGCCCATCACCGCAGCCCGAGTGTTATCCTGTCGCGTCATCACAAAAGCACGAGGAGGCTGAAGTGAAACGAGCCATCATCCTTTTAATCGGGGCATCGGCGTTCGTGGCCGGGTGCAGCAACCAGTCGCCCCAGATTCACATTCCGCCCAAATGGCAGGGCGCTGCGTACCACCTTTCCTTTGGCGCGGCGCCGGCCAAACCCAACACGTCGGGCCTCACCATTCCGCCCATTCAGTACGTTGCCAACCCTGACGCGCTCGAGACCAGAGCCGACCTGGTGGTCGAATTCGACTCCTCGGTCGTGAAGACCAAGGCGCCGGTGATGGACCAGATGGCCATGGGAGCGGTGAGTATTTCCGGCTCCGAGGGCACGCTGCCCGCCGACTACGTGAACAGCGCCAGCACGCAAATGGGGAACATGCTGGCGGCCTACTGCGTCCGGGGAAAGGTCAAGGTTTCGGTCGCTCTGACCCGCTCGTCGCTCCCCATGAACCCCTCAGACGACCAGATCAACTCGAAGCGCCTCTCCGACTGGACGCCGATCGTACTCGACTTCAAGAACCCCCACCCGAAGTGCTAGCCAGTTGTCAGTCGTCAGTGAATAGTCGGGTGCCCCGGGTCCCTCGCATTTGGGGACCCGGGTTCTCCGCCGTCTCTCTTGTCAGGTCCCTCAGTCCCTACGTCCCATAGTCCCTGCTTCTCCCCGTTCCCCATTCTGGGATGGGGCATGCGCTCTCGACGTTCGTCGCGGACTACCATAAAGAGAGTGATCTCAATTGAAGCAGTACAACCCGCGGCAGCCATTGCCGAGGGTGCGGTGCGTTCCGCCGACGGAACGCGCATCGGATTTCGCCGCCTGGGCGTGGGGCCGGCGATCGTGATGGTGCACGGCAGCGTCTCCACGCACACCGATTGGATGCCCGCGGCCCGGCTGCTCTCGAGCCGCCATACCTGCTACGTAATGGACCGGCGCGGACGGCGCTCGAGCGGCCCGGACCGCGCGCCCTACGCCATCGAGCGCGAGTTCGAGGACGTTTGCGCGGTGCTCAAGGCGGCACAACAAGACGCGGCCGGGCCCGGAGCGGTGCTGGCCGGCCACTCCTACGGCGCCATCTGCGCCATGGGCGCTGCGCTGCGACACCCCGTTCCAAAGCTGATTCTCTACGAGCCGCCGCTCTCAGTGGGAGGGCCTGTGGCCGGCGCGCCGTTGGCCGAATACGCTCGGGCCGTCGCCGCCGGCGAGAACGAGCGCGCCATGGAGATCGGGCTCGCCGAGTTCACGCGGCTGCGCCCGCATGTCCTCAAGGCCATCCGCGCCTCGAAAGGCTGGCCACGGCTCTGCCGCCTGGCGCCCACTTGGACCCGCGAGTTGGAAGCCACGGACGCGACAACGTCGGCCGAGCCCTATCGCGCGCTGCGCTGCCCGGTGCTCTTGCTGGCGGGCGCGATCAGTCCCGACCATCCCTACCACGACTCCATCCGCGCTCTCGCCGCCGTGCTGCCCGGCGCGCGCGTAGAAGCGCTGCCCGGCCAGGACCATCTCGGCCTGCGCGGAGACCCGCACCTGGTGGCGCGGCTGATCGCGAATTTCCTGGCCTGCTGACGAGAGATGAGGGAGAGCGAAGTGAATGGCCGGGACGGGCAGATTTCCGCCCCAGCGGCCAGGACCCGTCGCTGGGGACCCCTGAACTGCCGAAGGCTCGGCTCAAGCCTCGCACCCCTCGCAGTCAACATACCTGCTCCGTGCTTGCGCGCTCCGCAACGTTGGAAAGATCGGTAGCGCGAAGTACCCATGCGAAACGCTCCCGAACAGGCGCCCAAGTCCAGGAATGCGAGGAGCTGGTTACATTTTGGGCTCCAGGTGGAGGTCCGGTAGATCTGAATGGTCCCACGGGCAGTAGAATTTGAAAGAATCACTGGCGATGAAGAAGACAACCGTGTAAAGAAACTTTGCACAACGGAGTCAGATCGAAACGCGGACGAAGTATCCCGCTGCGAACGATGCGAATCAATCACTCTGCAGATGCTTCACAGTTTTGATCCAAGGCTTCTGAGGAACCACAATGAATGAGATGCGGAATATAGTCGTGGTCGGTGGATGTGGTCACGTTGGACTGCCTTTTGGCATGGTGTTAGCCGATCACGGCATGCAGGTAGTCCTGCTTGACGTGGACGGTCCAAAAGTCGCAGCCATCAACCAGGGGAAAATGCCGTTCCGTGAAGCTAGGGCCGATTCCCTCTTATCCAAACTCATTGGCAAGTCCCTCCATGCCACCACGGACCCAGAGTGCCTGCGTACCGCGGACGTGGTCATTTCCATCATTGGCACACCCGTGGATGAGCACCTCAACCCCACGGTGACAGCGTTATATCGCAGCCTGGACGATTTGATCGAGTACCTGCCCGAAGGCGCGCTTCTGGTTCTAAGGAGCACTCTTTATCCTGGAATCACTCGCCTGATCAAAGACCGCATCGACGAGCGGGGGCGCAAGATCCACCTTGCCTTCTGCCCCGAGCGTATTGCCGAAGGAAAAGCCATCGAGGAGCTGACAAGCCTGCCTCAAATCATTTCCGCCTTTGATGAGGCAGCTCTGGCCAAAGCGCGCGAAGTATTTAGCCGCATCGCTCCTGCGCTGATCGAACTGGACCCACTGGAAGCAGAACTGGCCAAACTCTTCACCAATAGCTGGCGGTATCTCAATTTTGCCGCTTCTAACCAGTTCTATATGTTGGCCCAGAGTTATGGCTTGGACTTTTACCGCATTTACGATGCGGTGACGCAGGAGTACCCCCGCATGCGCAGCTTTGCGCGCGCCGGGTTTGCCGCTGGCCCGTGCCTGTTGAAAGACACTCTGCAGTTGTCGGCATTTTCCTCCAATCACTTCTTCCTCGGCCACGCTGCCATGCTCATCAATGAGGGCTTACCGAATTTCATCGTTGCGCAGCTCAGGGCTGGGGGATTGTCAAAGAGCACAGTGGCCATTTTAGGGATGGCATTCAAGGGAGATTCCGACGACACCAGAAGTAGTTTGTCGTACAAGCTAAAGAAGCTTCTCCAGGTTGAGGCGAGAAGAGTGATTTGCACCGATCCGTTCGTCTCCGATCCCGCGTTAGTCTCGCTTGAAGAGGCCGTGGAACAGGCCGATACGATCGTTCTTGGCGCACCGCATTCTGCCTATCGCGATTTGCATTTTCCGGCCGGCAAGAAGGTCGTCGATGTCTGGGGCTTTTGGCGTCAGAACAAGGACCGTGCTAAGGCGGAAGAGGGGAGTAAATGAAGATTCTAGTTACCGGTGCGGCCGGCTTCATCTGCGGTTATTTGATTCAGGAACTGCTCGACAAAGGCCATCAGGTAGTTGGCCTCGACAATTTTAGCAAGTACGGCCGTAGCCAGAAGTCTTACGACCTGCATCCTGGCTATCGATTCGTAGAAGGTGACGCCAAGGACGTTTCACTGTTAAAGGACCTGCTTGCAGATTGCGATCAGTTTGTTGCAGCAGCAGCCATGATTGGTGGAATCTCGTACTTTCACGAATTTGCCTACGATCTGATGGCAGAGAACGAACGCATCACGGCGGCAACCTTTGATGCGGCTATTGATGCTTATAAGAACCACAAATTGCAGAAGATCACCGTATTGTCCTCCAGCATGGTCTTCGAGTGCACCTCCGAGTATCCAACTCCCGAAGGAGCTGAGCAGAGATGCCCTCCGCCGCGTTCCACATATGGATTCCAGAAACTGGCAACCGAGTACTTTGCCAAGGGAGCGTGGGAGCAGTACCACCTGCCATATACGATTGCCCGCCCCTTCAACTGTGTGGGAATTGGCGAAAAGCGCGCCCTGCGCGATGTTGATGTGTACAGCGGCAACGTGAAGCTAGCCATGTCGCATGTCGTTCCTGACATAGTGCAGAAGGTGCTCAAGGGGCAGGACCCGCTGCATGTTCTCGGGAAAGGCAATCAGGTGCGGCACTACACCTACGGGGGAGATTTGGCCCGCGGAATCCGGATTTGCATCGAGAATCCCCACGCGTTCAACCAGGACTTCAATCTGTCCACCCCCGTGCGCACTACCGTACTGGAATTGGCAGAGGCAATCTGGGAGAAGGTGCATCGAGGCGCCAAGCCCTTCAGTTGCGTCCACGATCCAGCCTACGAATACGATGTGCAGGAACGCTCACCTGCGGTCGCCAAGGCCGATCAATTGCTGGGCTTCCGCGCGGAGACCTCTTTGAGTGACATTCTTGACGAAGTTATCCCCTGGATCAAGGAACAGATTGCTGTCGGCCAGATCTAGGGAGGGGCGGCACAGGGGAAGCAAAGAGGAAGATGTCTTGGCCAGCGATGGATTAGAGATTCGCACAGACGAGTTGACGATTGTCATTCCCGTTTACAACGAGGGCGCCGGATTCGAGGCCTTGTGGCGAGAGCTGTCCACTCAACTGCAATGTCCCTTCCGAGCCTTGGTCGTTTACGACTTTGATGAAGATAATACCGTTCCCGCGGTCAAGGCTGTGATGGCGCGCGGCGAGCAACGCATCGGCCTGGTCAAGAACGAGATCCGCCGTGGCGTGGTGGGTGCGCTCCTGACCGGGTTTCGTCATGTCGAGCGCGGCCCCTTGTTGGTGGTTATGGCTGACCTCTCCGACGATCTAGCCCAGGTCGGACGGATGTTGGAGTTATATCGCCAGGGCTTTCATGTGGTCGTCGGCAGTCGCTATATGAAGGGCGGACGGATCGTGAACGGACCGATTGTCAAGCAAGGGCTGTCGCGCATCGCGGGAGTAAGTCTCTGCTGGCTGCGCGGCATTCCCACGCACGACGCTACGAACGCTTTCAAAATCTACGATAGCGCGATGTTGAAGCGCTTTTCTCTTGAAAGTCAGCACGGTTTTGAATTGAACTTGGAAATCACAGTCAAGGCATTTCTGGCCGGCTTTCGCATCGCCGAGATTCCCTCGGAGTGGCGGGACCGCACCCAGGGCAAATCTAAGTTTAAGCTATGGGCATGGCTGCCGCATTACCTGCACTGGTATTTTTATGCCTTCAGGCCTAAGAACAAGATTGCCTTAGCCCAGGCCGATCATCGCGTGAATGCTAGAGGACAAAAGTAACTCGACCTCGGGCCGTCAAAGTTATTGTGAAAACACCGTGGATTGCGTATCGCCGCAATCTACGGTGAAGGTGAAAAACTGCCGATGGGCGGGATATCCGCGGAGCATGTCGCTAGCCAACAGTTGTATTCTCACGGCGCGTGAGAAACGCCAGGGTTAGCAGCGCGTTCGTAGATGTCGCAGGCATCTGCATGCATGTCCGCTGCCGGGGGCAGACCGATGTCCCGAAGAAGCATCGGAAGACGGAGCTCATCCCGGCCCTCATCGCAGGCCACCAATGCTGCTATGTTCTGTGGCCCTTCATTGGATATTGCGCGTTCGACCGGTCCACTGTCCGAGATTAATTCCTTTCTGCCGAAGCTCGTGTACATAATGGCTCGGCGATGGCTCTGGTACGGAAACTCCGACGACCAGTCCAGCCCGAGGATCACAATCACGCTATCGGGCTTCGTTGTATTGTCGACCAACGCAGCTGCCGCAGGCCGGCCTGGAGCATTCTTGCTCTGAATCGGATAGTAATGAGTGAGGTAGCAATACCCGCAGGCTGCCATCTCGAGAACCAGCAGCTCTACGCCGATCCATGCCCCGGGCCCTCGGATCTTTAGGACCGAAGCGATCAGCACCCCGATAGCAACCACCAGGAAAATCGCGTCGGAGTAAGGGTAGTACTCATGCTGGTAATGCAAATTGAAGAATGTTAAGGTGGTGGCTACGTAGAGCACGAGACACGCTACAGCAATCCAGTTCCAGCGCCCGCACAACCAAATGTAAACCATCAGAACGACGGCAGCCGTGACGATACTGCCGACGTGGAGATTGGCAGCGATCAAGAAATGGATGTAGTTTTGGAATTGCAATCGCTGAGCAAGCGTTCCGAAGTTCCATGCGGTTATTCCCTTGTTGTTGCTTGTGAGGTAAACCCCGAATGGATTCTGTGCTTTAACTTCGTCTGCGAACCTGGTCCAACACCACGTAACCGCTACGGGAAACACCACGCAGAGGGTGGCAACCGCCGCGGCAATACTGCCTTTGAACTTCCCGCTCTCGCGGTCTCTCCATAGACCCCAGGCTGCCAGACTTGTACCGAGGGCAAAAAACGGTGCGAATGTGGTCACCTTGACGAGTCCCGCGAGAGCACCGAATGCTGCACCGCACATGAGGTGGCGGTATTGCCACCTTCTTTTGCCTGCCACCAGCCTGAACATCTGATCCGTATACATGAGCGACAGGAATAGCGCTGTCGATTCGATCATGAACGCCCTTGACCAAAAGATGTAGATCGGGCTCATCGCGAACAGCGCCAACGCTGGAACCATCTGCGTACGCCGCAGTCCTATATGCGAGAGAATGGACGCTAACGGGAAGAAACAAAGATAGTAGAAGAGGATTGATACGAAGCGGCCGGTCTGGTCCAGGCGTGTGGAGAAGACTCTCGCAAGCACTGCGACCATGCCCTGATAGAGTGGAAACTCGAAGGGCACCGACCATGGCGGCCCCAGTACAGGCGTTTCATAGTGGAAGAAGCTGCCACCGTGCAGTATCGAATCCGCTGCGATTGCGGTCTGCGCCTGCCGGAAGCCATGAAAATCGAATATGGTGTTATAGAATCCTACGCTGGTTGCGTATAAATTGAATCCCAGGCTCAGAAGGCCTAAGAGCCATACAACCTTTTCGACTGCCGTAGAATGCGGTTCTCCCCGCTCCGCTCCCGTCCCGGTCTTGCCAGTTGTATGCATTGTGCCTGATCTTCACCTTTATCTTGGAATCATTGTTCTGAGCAGATTCACTTGAATTCTACAACTGCGAACAGATGTTGCAAGACCATAGCTGCATTGGCAGCAGGGCAATCGCATGAAGGCGATGCAGCTGGGTAGCCACTCCCGGCGGTTGCGGGAAGATGGTCTTTTGTCTTCAGGAGGTTTAGATGGAGTCAGAAGACAAGTTGCGGCTGGCCGATCTTCGTGGGTCGGTTTTTTCCTGGCTTTGGAAGAGAGATGAGGAAATAAGAAGATGGTCGGGACGGGCAGATTTGAACTGCCGAGAGGCTCGGCTGCGCCTCGCACCCCTCGCAGGCAATTCTCGCGGCAACTGCTTTGCAGTTGCCGAAAGATTGGGGCGCTTCGTGGGTCGGCAGTTCTTTCCCGCCTTCGCGAAGCTTCTTGGGGAAATTGAGAATGGAATTGGTCGGGACGGGCAGATTTGAACTGCCGACCCCTCGCACCCCAAGCGCATTCTCTGATTTTTCTGCCGTTTACTGTGGCATCCTGCAACTTACTGTACGACTGATCCTTAGAGGTATTTTTGGCGCATCAGATGGGCGCGCGGAATGCCGCCACTTACCCTCATTTTTTGTCCAAGGTCCCCACAAAAGTCCCCACAGTTTTTCGGCCCGATTTTGCACTCAAAAATCGCACCAGGATGCCCATTGAGGCGGTGGAACTAACAGGCGCGTGGGAATGGTGAATGCGGGCCATGGAGGGGCGCTGGCGCGGAGGGCAGGCCATTTCTGGCGCTGGTGGAGAATGCTTGCTGTTGAATGGTCCCGGCCTCTGGTTGCTCCCCGTGCGACTTCTCACAGATCGGCGCGGCCAGCTCTCCCGGCGCGGCTCTGGCGGCGGTGGAATTGCGGGGTCATGGCATGGCGATTTCGTAAGAGCATCAAACTCGGACCATTCAGGTTGAACCTGAGCCTGCTTTCACGCCAGGAGCAAGGGCCAATTGGACAACTGCTCCGGGAGGTCAGTTGTCCTAGGTCCCCAAGGTGGAGCTCAAAACAGCACAATCCATGCCCCGGAATTGGCCTAGACTGAGTTAGGTACAAAACCCATGACAGACCTTGAAATTCATCGATGGATTGACTTCTTCGAGCGGATTGGTGAGGTATATTACCGCACGAATCTGTTGCCGCAATGGAAGACATACGAGGAATGTAAGGAGCCATGGCAGGCGATAGCATTCTTCCTTGAGGGATATGCCTTTGAGCGACAAGGGACAAGTCCCGGCTTTGCTCACGCAGCCGTGGATGCTGTGAAGGAAAACAGTGGCCGGTTGTGCGGAAGCTTCAACGACTTGGAACATCATATATGGGAAAACTACAAACGGAGACTCCACTACAAAGGCTTCAATGAAAGGTTATGCCCACTGAATCCCGATGAGTCGGGCGAGCGGAGATCAATTCTCGTGCGCCTCCGAGAGGCCGAGTTGACCAATCTCGTCTTGCGCACCATCTGTCTCCTGCAAAGCGATGTGCGCAGCGCCCACAACTTCACATCGTCCATCCGGGGAGTGGGGCCAAAAATCGCTTCATACTACCTCCGCGACCTCAAAGAGGTTTGTTCAATCACCACCAACAATCTGCGATACCTTCTCCAGCCAATTGACATCTGGATTTGGCGCACCGTTCACATCATGCAAGGCCATGAGGAATTGCCGCGTCTCGGGCAAGTGGTAGCCGGGGAGATAGAAAGCGCGGCTCAATTTGTTTTGAATTGTTCGCACAATCACAATCCTGAGCGAGTGAACATGGGCATATGGTATTTCGCGGCGATGGTGTGCGCGAGCGAATACCGGCATGGCGCGCTCCTGCGGAATCTGGAACCCGCAAAGGGCATGGAATGAATACGTCCAATATCGGGAAAAAGAAGTGGGGCGAATTGCGTTTTTGAAGTTCCAGCTTGAGGATCCGAGTGAAATGAGGACCGTGTGACGGCGGACCTCCAGGCCGTGCATGAGCGGGTGAGTCAGCTTGCGCGGTAAGAGCTAAGAACGCAAGTGAACGAGATTTTGAACTACGGGATGTATGGGTAGGAGGGATTCAGTATGAAAAACGAATCCACATCCCCCATCCTGCGGCGCTTCTGGCGTTCGCGTGCCTTAACCATCCACCGCTGCCCAGTCCACGGAATCTGCAAGCCCGTTGCCGGTCGGCCCGGCAAGTGTCCCCATCCCCGTTGCGTGAAGACGCTCCGGGCTTCAATGCTCACTCGGCTGGTGATCGAATAGTTGTGGAACCAACCCACGGGCAAACGGCCTGCCCGATGGCCCGCGAGCACGCCTATGGTCATTTGTGCGCGATTGCGGGCCGCTCTAAGGGGCTGTACGTGATTACCGGCAGACGAATCGAAAGACTATCCGGTGACCTAAAAACGCTTCTTTATGGCGGCTGGAGGCGGCAGAATCGTCGGCTGATTTGACGACATTTTGAGATCGAAAAACGTCTCGAGATTCTGCCGAAGGCTTGTCTCTGAGGGATTACGGAGCTGCCCGACGTAGTTATTCAGATGAGTCTGAACCTCAGCCAAAAACTTGGCCGGGTCAATCACAATCGACCCAACGTCGCCGGTAGTCACGTCCAACATGAAGCCCAAGGGCGCGGTGTCTGCGCGGACTATCAGTTTGTGCTTTGTGCCGCCCTCGTGAAAAAGTCCGCAACGCAAATGGCTGTACACATTATCCGCGATGTCCTCCGCCAACTGGTCAGCACCCGCGTAGCCATTGTTCTTGAGGGTTGCGGGTAAATTGAGAAAAACGCGCAGGAAACCCCGCCGGAAAAACACCTTCGAGTGATGTTCACTCGACTTGCCAGAATGATAGGATTCGATTGGTTCAAAGTATGCGGTCACCAACGTCAAGACCGCGAATCCGGCATCCTTGCGAAAGACGTATTCTCCATCCAGCAGCGCGTGGGCGTGCCGGAGAAGTCACCCATTCATCCGGTCCTCAAACACATCGATCTTGTCTTCCAAGGCGCAGCCCGGCTGAAGCCTGGAGTCAAGATTTTGCGGGCTGATTTGAAGCGGCATTGGTGTGGCTGCGCCCATAGAGATTATTTTAGTCTAAGGGCTGTCAGCCGCGCAGGCCGTTCGGGGCTGCTGAAAACGTGGCGGTTACCCCACCCGCACCGTCCGCCGATGCGTCATAGAGACTTGTGGGGCCTTGGCGGGTCATCCTGGACGCTCCCGAAACTCGGATTTAAAAATGTTCACGTATAGAAATCTCCTACTGTGTGCTCTCCCAAGGCACTGTTTAACTTCTGACCCCGCCCCGGTACCTTTTCACTCCGTCCGGCTTCCCGGAGAGGGTGCGGGCGGGTATACTCCACGCTCCGTCTTGAGGTCGAAGACGACGGCGTGTTGATTTTTCCCTCCGCGCCGCATATTCCCAGAATCGCGCGCTGAGCGCCGCAGGTGCCTTTCCCCCGAAGGGGGCGGAGGTTTTCGCCTCGGCGCGTTCGATCCAACATTTTCCACAAGGGGCGCTGTTACCACAGGCTATCCATACAGGTACTTCATATAGGTATGCAGGGATTCCTACATCTTCTTCCGAATCAGCACATTGCAGGTGATGCGTAGACCATTTATGCGCAAATGTTGACCAAACATGCGTGGAAAACTCGATTTGGTAGACCATTTATGCGTGAACGGATAGACCAAGTATGCGTGGAAAACTGGCCTAATGCACACCGCCTTGTGGATCGGCACAAAGGATCTGCCGGAACGCCTCCACAACGTAGTTCTTGCCCCTTCCCTCCATGCGATGAAAGTAGTTGCGCATGCGGTCTGCCAGCGCGCGCCGCCCATCCTCATGAACTAAAGCAGACTCATGACGCAGCCCCTTCCGCCTACGCCAGTGAGACAGGTGTCTCTGTGGTAGAACATCGTTGAGGGGGGCAGTGCTGCATTGACAATTTGAATAGCCCAATGATGCGGGAATCTTGCCGTCTAGACTATTGGGCGAAAGGCTTCTCAATTCTGGCCAGGAAGATGTACAAAAGCTGTTAGCAGGTGTGGTGTATTTTGTGCCGTAGGCACCTCAGAATCAGTAGTAATTGGTCGCATTCCGGCACAAATGGAAAAGAGGACAAATGGTTGTAAGCTGCTAATCTGTAGTGACCTATCTCAATAGGTAGCAGTTCGCAATGGCACTGCCCGCTTGGCTGTTAACCGAAGGGTTGTAGGTTCGAGTCCTACCTCAAGGGAGAGAGAGGGATTCGAAAGATTGGCAGTCTTGGCATTCTTAATGTTTCTGACCTCATCACAAGAACCTACTAAGTCTAATGATGTTATTCTGCAAAATGCGCAAAAACGCTCATTGTAAATATTAGCGCAAAAACCTCTTCATTGCGCGTGATACCCCCGCAAATACCCCCACTCCCAGAAAGTCCTTAGGGGAGGCGCGTCGGTTGAGGCCCGGCATTGCCGTTAGCGTCGCGAATTTGCACGTTCAACATTGCTGGCTCTCGCATTCCCCCTGCGCGTTCTACCGCCTCTTCCCCTGAAGCCGCGCCAGCTCCTCGCGAGTCTTCGTATCCCCCGGGTTTATCGCTAACTCTTCTTCAAAAGCTCTGATGGCCCTCTCCGGCTGTCCCAGCCTTTCCAAGGTCAAGCCCAATGCGTAGTCGTACTGAGGAGCCCTACCATCCATGGCGATTGCCTGCGTAAAACTTTGCTCAGCCGCCTCCATCCGTCCGATGTTGAACCGTACTGCACCTAGCTGGAATAGCTTTGCTGGCGTCGGACGTAATTGACATGCCTTCGCCAGAAAAACCTCTGCGTGCACCCGGTCCCCCTTGTTCAAATATGCCTCACCCATATTGTTGTTGTCTGGGTAATTGTCCGGGTCTATCGTGAGCAACTTCTTCAGCAGTGCGATTGCTTCGTCATCTCGCCCCGCGTCTATCAGGAAAGCGGCGAGGTTATGCTGGACTGTCAAGTCGTCAGGATTTCGCTCCATAGCCCGCGAGAATAGAGTCACGTTGTCCGCCCACATTCCCGCTTGCCCATAGCTTTCCAGCGCCATCAAGCCAGCTAACACAAGGACAGCCGCACCCTGCACCCATGGAATTCCCACCACCTTACGGCTGTTCCGCCCGAGGCGGCTGATAGCCATTGCCAGCAGAATCGCCAGTCCCGCCGAGGGTACGTACAGATACCGGTCCTGAACAAAAGCACCTTCCTGTAATGCCGGCAGATACAGGGGCAGTAACAGAAAGACAGTAAACCATATGATCGCCAGCAGGAACACACGCCCACCCTCGCTAGTGTCGTCCGCGCTGCGCGTAATCTTCCATGCTTTTCGCGCCAACAGCACCAAAGCGATGCCTGCAGAAATCACCAGCAAAAGTGGTCCAAAGAAATTCGTCCAACTCGGCTCCGTTACGGGCGGCGTGTCATAAAATGGGCACAGATGCGTCGGCCACAGCAGTAGTCGGCCGTATGTTGCCACAACCTTGGGCAGCGATAGCACGAGAGTCCATGTTCCCAGCGGCGTAATCGCAGCTACCACCCTCTTCAGCACCAGATAGCGTATACCCGCATACATCAGCGCCAATGCCACGAATGGAAGCGTTCGCCGCAGCGCTATCCAGGTTCGTTTCGTTCGTTCCTTCTCATTGGACCAAAGCCAGGCATAGGTAAACACTATTGCCGGAAACGCGATCGCGGTCTCCTTCATCCCCAACGCCGCCGCATAGCACACGAATGCCCCCGTGTTCCATCCGTGCGTCTTGCTCCCCGCGCTTTTCGCCATGCAAATAAGCGCTCCCAGCAGCGCTGCCGCCAGCAGCGCCTCGCTCACCGCGGAAATCCATGCAGCCACCTCTACATGTACCGGGTGCAGCCCGAAGAACAACGCTGCGAATGCCGCAGTTGCCCACTTGCGTACCAGCAACAGTGTCAGACTGAACACAAGCAATGTCGCCAGCATGTGCGCCATTACCGTCGTCAGGTGCCAAAACGAACTGTTAAAGCCGAATAGCGCGTGATTCACGCGCAACCATATCAGAAACAGTGGCCTGTAAAACCTCACCTGGTACGACGCATCCTGGCTCCACAAGCTGTTCGTGAAATAACTCGGTAAATAACTCCAAGACTGAATTCTGGGGTTGTTGTTAATCTGTTGTAAGTCGTCAAAAACGAACTGATAGCGCAGTGTTCCAGCATATGTTAGAAAGGTCAGTGCCAGTGCTGCCAGCGCAGCGACCCAGGTAGCTGCCTTCGTCTCAGGTGTTTCCACAGACCTCACGAGCGCCGCTGCTCTTTGTGCCTGTACCGCTTTCTTCTTGCTCCGTCGTGCCGCCATCCAAGATCACCAAGCTGTCTCTAGCATAGAGCCTGCAATTTCCGATATTAACTTTGTTAATTCGAATCAGTGCAAGCCGATATTGTGAGAGGAGAAATCGACCACACATCCGCCGTCAGAACAATGCCTTTCGACGAGAAGAATCGTCGATTAAATCTGCTCCCGCATAGTCACCGGCCACTCCTTAGAACTCGATATGGTCGGCTGAAGAACACCCTACCAACCAGGCTGCAGTAGGGGTAGAATTGGCATTAACAATAGGCTACACCTTGTCGTTTGAGAGCAACTAGCGCTCGGGCCGGCCATCGCCAGAATTGTGTGCTGGGTATGGGTAGAGATTTAGAACGAGTTCCTGTTTGGATTCGGCGGTTGTTCCTGCTGCTGCCCCTGCTGCCTGCATTGACTTCCGTTTCAGCGGCGCAGATCAAGTGGGACCGCTACACCACGGCGGACGGATTACCCTCAAACCGCATTTTGTCTGTCGCGGCTGACTCAGATGCCGTTTGGGTCGGCACCGATCATGGACTCGTCTTGATCCACCAGGGAAATATCCGGACGATCTTCACGACCCAAGACGGTTTGGCAAGCGACGTTGTCACCGCGCTGTCGTTCGACGGTTCCACCGGGGATCTGTGGATTGCGACCTACGGCGGAGTTAGTTGTTACAGCGCGGGCACCTTCCACAATTACACAGCACTTGCCTCAGGCCTGGCCAACGATGTCGTGTTCGATATCGCTGCCAAAGATGGATTTGTTTGGGCAGCGACAGCTACGGGGCTCAGTCGCCTAAATCTGCGCACGGGTAACTGGACTAACTACGACGAACGGAACACGCCCATGATCGACCCGTGGCCGACCAGAATCGTCTTTGCCAACAAAGCAGCATATATCGCAACCTGGGGAAGCGGAGTCCTGGAATACGATCTGGCGGCCGACCACTGGGCGCAACATCGACACAGCCAAACGGACAATCCAAACACCATCAGCAACGGCACATCCATTCGCGATTTCGTCACCGGAGTCGCCTTCGACGCTTCTTCGAATACGCTCTGGGTATCCAGCCACGATGGCCTGTTTCGGCAAAACGAGCGCTCGCTGGAACATTATGATCCAGAGAACTCCGGCCTCGCTTCCGGATATATCAACGCAATCCGCCTTCATGGCAACGAGCTATGGATTCTCACGGACCGAGGAGTCAGCATCCTCGATACGAAGACCGGCCTGTGGACCGCCTTCCTTGGTTCTGCCGCTTCGAAGGGGGCTCTTCAGCCGGCATCAGTTAAAAGCCGCAATGGGAGCGCTTCCCCCACGTCCCTCGGGCAGGTATTCGATGTTGCTTTCGATGGCGGTGAAGTCTGGATGGCGACGGACAACGGATTGTTTCTTGGCCACCGCGACGTTCTGACCGATCACGCGGTCCTTGCCTCCAGCGAGCTTCACATGGGCTTGTCTGGCGGCCCTGGCCATCTCGCTCAACCCGCTTCAACAAAGCATACTAAGCAAATCGGCGGCAGCCACATCGTGAATATCGGATTATATGCGCCCGTCGACAATAGCCCCGACGCCTTACGTGGGCTGGAGATGTACCACGGGGCACAGTTGGCGGTTGAAGAGGCCAACAGCCGGGCCGGGCAGCAGAGCAGCGCAGGGAAAGCGATATGGGCCTACGCGTTGAAGGTTCACAACGACTCAGATCCCTGGGGAGCCTCTACAGTCGAACCCGTCAAAATGGCGATCGATGAGAATGTCATTGCCGTGATCGGGTCCATCGACGGCGCTGCCACGCATACGCTCCTCCGCATCTCGTCTGAGCTGGGCTTTCCGGTCCTGAATACGGCTACCGGCGATCCGACGATTCGCGAAACAGGTACTCCCTGGCTTGTGCATCTTCTGCCCGACAACCGGCAGCAGAGCCGGGTGCTCGCCAAATACATCCTCGGCCAGAGACGGATGCGCACGCTCGGCATCGTCCGCGAGAACGCCCGCTATGCCCGCATCGGCGCGGAAGTGCTAAAGGAGGAGATTGGCCGCAGCCGGCAGCTCTTGTTTGTTGAGGCGTCGTTTCCCTCGGGCGCAACAGATTTCGCGAAACAGATACAACAGATTCGGGATGCGCATGTCGATGGGATTGTCCTCTGGTGCCAACCGGAAGAGGGCGCGCCCCTATTGCGGCAGTTGCGCGCGGCGGGCATTCACGTTCCGGCCTTTGGGCCGAACGAACTCGCCTCGCCACAGTTGATCTCGCTGGGCGGAGCCGCGACGGAGGGCTTTGCCGCGGTGAGCACGCTTAATCCCAACCGCGCCGGCCATGATTACGAGCAGTTCCGGCGGCGATTCCTAAACCGCTTCGGCGAGCCGGCCAGCGACTACGCTTCTTATGCCTACGACGCGGTTAATCTGCTAATTGCCGCCGTTGAAAAAGCTGGTCCGGATCGCGACAAGGTCATGGATGCCCTGCGCGCTTACCGCGCAAGCGAATGGGAAGGAGTCACCGGCAAATACCTCTTTGACCAGCGGCCAAATAGTACTGCCTCGCTATCTATGGCGCGGGTTGAGGGAGGGCGATTTGTTTACTGGTTGCCGTTAAAATGAATGCCGGTGGCAAAAGCAACCTCAACCCAACAACCTTCCTAAGTCCCATGGAAGATCGACAGTGCGAAAAACTCTGGATACTACCCTTCAATTAACCCCGTCTAATCAGCTGCCTCGCGAAAATAACCTAGCCGCGAGGTAGCCCCAGACGACGGCGCAAACCACGCAGACAGCGGCAAATACATACACAGGCGTTACATCGTTAGCGCCATGGATGGCATCGCTCTCTAGGTAAAGATAAGAGACTCCTAGCAGGGGTACCAAGGCCAGGGCGACAATCCACGCCAAACGCCCTGGCCTATTAGCCATTGTGGAAGCCGCAACTTGCGCACTCGCGACAGACGATGCTGGCCGAGTGTGAACATTGGAGGCGCGGACGAGATACACACTGGCCATGACCGCCGCAACACCGAGAGAGCGGACCATAGGGTTGTGGAGTCCGAGGAAGAGACCCACTCCCCCCGCCGTGAGCAGAAGAATGGCAAATATAAATAGACCGTACCTCTTTTTTGGCGAGCCATCATTTCCGAACGAAGTCATTGATGACATGCCTCCTCTGCATTATGGGTCACGTCGAACGCTTTCGATGCCAAGTCTCCGAGCGTAGCGGCCCAGCGTTCCATACCTGGGATTTTGCTAGCAGCTGCCGTAGTTGCGAGATTCACAAGACTACTCCACACAAAGTTCTGAAGGGCAGTCGTATTTCCTTGGGCGAATGCGTTTAGCGTACCTGCGGCTAATGATGTCACGGCGCTCGTCGTTCCGAAAAACGCGGTCAGCGATGCGAACGTAATTGTAACCGGTGTATCGCCGCCGAAGGTGATACCCTCGCCAGCGCCGGACGCGGCGGTTCCCACACCGGACCCGAATGCGAGCCATCCGGACTCTGTCGATGCGTTATCGAAAAGAGTTGCCAGCTGTGCCGCCGTCTGTTGGGCTGCCGTGCACTGCTGCTGCTTATTCTTGTCCATCCCGACGCAACTTCCATCGGGCATCGAAAAACCGCCAAAGCAGGCCTGCGGCGTTGGCTTCTGCTTGTCCAGCCCGAACGGGTCCCTGAAGTCGAGTGGATTGTCGCCGGCGTAGGCATATAGGTTGATTCCGCCTGCCAGCCCGGTCGGGTCTTCCGAAATGAACCTTCCCGTTTGCGGGTTATAGTATCGGGCCCGGTAGTAGTCGATGCCCAATCCGTCGCTCTCGCGGCCGGTGTAGGTGTAGGGGTTCGCATTCGATCCCGTGGCGCTCAGCAATCCGTACGGGCCGTAGCTGTATTGGTCGACCGGATTGCCGTTGGCATCCATCAGCGCAACCGTGCTGCCCAGCGCGTCGGCCAGGTACGAGTAGCTCCCCGTCCCATCTGTGCGCTGGAAGTGCTCGTCCACGCCGCCTGTGAGCATGTTCGCTGTCACACTGCCGCCCACCCGCTCCTGGACTGCGTTGGCCCCGTCGTAGAGATAGCTCGTTGTGGTAGAGAGTAGCGTGTGGCTCATCCGCCTTCCGAGCGGGTCGTAGCTGAACGCGGCCCCTCCGCTATTCGCGGACGCCAGCCGATTGCGCACATCCCACGTGTAGCTGTTTGTCCCATCCGAGAGCGTGTTGCCATTCAGGTCGTAGCTCATAGACACGCCATTCCACTGCGTCAACTGGTTGTTGGCATTATATTGCGCCGAAGTGACCGCCGCTGGCAACTGCTCCGAGGCCAGGCTGCCGCTCACCCCCACGCGCCGGCCTGCCAGGTCGTAGCTGTACTCCAAATCTGCTAGGCCCAGGGCGCTCCCCTGGTAGGCAATTCTCGTTAACTGCGCTGCTGCGTCGTAACTGTATGCAGCCGTTATCCCGTTAGGCAGAGTCAAGGAGGTTCGCCGGCCATCGCCATCGTAACCGAAATAGACACCAGTACTTCCCTGAGAGATTGAAGTCAGGTGTCCGGCATTGTCGTAGCCGTAGCTGATCTCGGGCTGCCCTGGCACGGTCATCGTCTGGCGCCGCCCATCCGCACGGTACGTGTAAGAGACCGTACCCTGCGGCGTCGCCTCTGAAAGCAAGTTGTCCAATCCATCGAGGTTGCGTGCGATCGATCCACTGGCCGAATCAACGATATTTGTTAGCCGGTTGCCCCCATCGAAGGTGTTGGTCACGGTGCTTCCGTCGTTGAACGTCACCAAAGTTAGCCGATTGATGCCGTCGTAGGTGTACTTCGTCACCTGTCCTTTACGATCAGTGACCTGAATCAAGTTTCCGTTCAGGTCATATTGAAAACTGGCTTGATTGCCTAGAGCATCTTGGCGGGTCTGCACTTTGTCGATATTGTTGTAGCTCCAGGTCGTAGAGTTTTGTTTTGCGTCGGTCAGCGTCAGCAGATTACCGTTCCCGTCGTAGGTGAATGACGTCTGATTGCCGAGCGCATCCGTGACGCTTGTCACGTTATCGGCAGGATCATAGGCAATACGGGAAACATGGCCAAGTGGATCAGTTGTGCTTGCAACCCGCCCCGCCGCGTCGACGAAACGCGACGTTGTTCGACCTAATGGGTCTGTGACGGAGACAAGATCGCCGGCGTTATAAGTGAATTGCGTCTGATTGCCCAGCGCGTCTGTCGCTGTGATCGGCTGCCCTGCGGTGTTGTAGGTATAGGTGCTCGCATTGCCTAAAGGATCTGTAGCCGAGAGAAGGTTGCCAACGCCGTCGTAGGTAAAGGCGTTCGTGTTTCCGAGCGGGTCGGTCACCGCGGAGATCTGAAAGTACTCGGGCGTGTAAGCCAGAGTCGTGGTGGCTGCATTGGATGTTCCGGCGAGCTGCGTGATACTCGTGACATCTCCCATCTCGTCGTAGGTGTAGGTTGTTGTTCGATTCAACGTGTCCGTCGCGCTCAGAAGGAGACCTGTGCCTTGCTGCCTGTTGTAGGTGGTCGTCTGCTGTTCTGGCATGCCGAGAGCCCGAATGTCACTGGTCATGAAACCGGATGAATTGAATGTGACCTGTCGAATATATCCGCGAGGGTCCTTCACCGTTGTCTGCGTCACATTACCGTTGGTGTCCAGAGTATAAGATAAAGTGTACGTTCCTCCATCTGGGCCGATCTGTGTGCTCACCATGTTGTTGGCGTCGTAAGAGTTCTGAAGATACACGATTCCCTTTGGATCTTGGATTGAGACCATATTGCCGTTCGTATCGTAGGTGTATTGGGTTACGCCGCCATTCACATCGGTCGCTGTAGCGAGATAACCAGCCGGGTTATAGGTGTAAGATGTAGTGCGACCCGTGTTATCCTGTGCTCCCACAATCCGATTGGTAACGGTGCTATCGTAGGTGAACGCAATCCAGCGTCCATTGGGAGACGCAATCTGAGTAAGACGGCTGAAGACATCACGCGTGAACGTTAATGTATTGCCGTAGCGGTCGGTCATTGACGTGGGCGCAGCTTGTCTGGGGTCAGTTGAGTCCGTGGAATCTGGAAAGAGAATCGTTGTTCCATCTTTCTTTCTTAGAGTCCAATATCCGGAAGATCCCCCTGCGGACAGCACCCAGGAAAGCGTGGCTCCATAATAATCTGTTCCGGTCGAGGTTGCGACATACACGGCGTTAGTGAAGTCGCAATATCCGTTGGTTCCCAAACAGGGAGATGTTCTAGTGAAGTGCACGCGGCCGCCGTCTGCAAGAATCAAGTCTTGGTACGTGTATCCTTCTGGCGTGTACTCGTCATCGCCAACCATAAACATGTCGTAATCCATGTTCATGCCGATTCCGAAGTCCCTGGATACCGAATCGTCTTGCCTGTACGTGCGTCTTAAAACTAGTGGAATAGTGTCATTCAGCTCCAAGTCGGTTTTTCTGTAAACGAACAGGCCGCTCTGCAAGTCGGCTGGGTCGCAACATTGAGGATTCCCTGGTTTTGGGCTGACTGCGGGGGCATTCCCCGGCTGACCGACCATCGCACCATCAAAAGACCATATTTGAGTCCCCTCCTCCGGCTCGATCGTCTTTGCATCGGAACTGACCCTGCCATGACCATAAACGTACCATCCCTTTTGCGCGGGGTCGTAATTCCAGAACGCATACCGAGCGCCCGGCTTTGCGTTGAGATAATTCTTGTAGTAGATCCTGGCTCCTTTAGCTCGATTAGTTTCGGCCGGCGACCACTGCCGCCCAGAAGCAGTGAAGGTCGCTCCGCCAGGTTGAATCGTGAAGTACGTTGGGAACTGGACGCCTCGTTTGAGAGGGAATGGCGGCTGATTCATAGGAATGGGCGTGATCCCTATTTGCGTCACGGTCCTTCCGCGTGCATCATGAATTTCGGTTCCTGCCGGGATATGGAGTTCGAGTCCAGGTATGGTCGGGTTGGTGATAACAACATCTTTAGTAGTCGGTGAAGGTATCGAGACGACATGCTCAGTATCGAGTGCAGGCATCCAGAAGGTGTAGTTCAGTGAATTAGTTTGGCCTGCCTTTAGATCCACTCCGACTCTGAAGATTCCATAGGTGGCGGATTTGGTGCTGGCAGGTCCACCATCCACAAGCATCACGTGGTGGCCTGACCCCACGTTCTGAACCAGGAAACGTCCCGTATTATCTGTTATCGCGCTTTGTGAGTCGAGTTCGACAAGGACGTTCGGCACTGGAGACCCATCAAGCGCAAGAACCTGGCCAGCCAACGCCGTAACGCCGGGTGCCGCCGCCAAGGGCCGCATTTTTCGCCATTTGGAGTCCAGGGGCGGTACAGCGGTTTGAGCGGCACCCTGATCAGTTGTTTCCGGGGAACCCGTCACCGTTGAGCCAGACTCGCTCCCGATAGAGCCGGTTTCTTCCGCGATGGCCGTTGTGAAAAGAATGGTTGATTCCGGCAGAGCCGAGCCCGATCTATCCACCACGCCGGAAACGTGAATGGTATATGTATTCCCATACTCCAGGCCTACTTGTGGAGTGATGAATGCAAGCATCCCCTCTTCCGCAGGAACGACAATGATTGGTATTTCGCCTGCCGAATTTTGCAGTGTGATCGATTTGTTGTTCAGACTGAGTACATCGAGAGCCTTCGAGAACCGCAGAGCGATAAGGGAATTGAGCGCAATCCCGGTCTCTCCATTCTGCGGGATTGACGCGACTAGGCCGGGTGCGGAATCCTGGACATCTGGGAATCGGCTCACAAGGCGTACGCTCGGGGCATCAGGGTCGATAATCTCTCCATCATTGATTGTGGCGCCGTTTCCATCCTGACCGCCCCACACCAAAACGGTTCCGTCCGGAAGAAGGTTTGCGGTATGGCCGCTTCGCGGAGTTCTGAGGTTAGCGATTAGAGTCGACACCTGTCCCGAGCGATAGTCCAGAAGTTCAATCGAGCTCAACGTCCTGCCCTGACTATCTATGCCTCCTGCGATCAAAACCCGCCCATCTGTCAAGAGAGTAGCCGTGTGATGGGCTCGAGGAACGAAACCTGCAACCGCGACATCCTGAAAGATCTGGCGCGAAGTATCGAAGAGTTCCGTCTGAGAAAGCACCGAACCATCGTCCCCGACACCTCCGAGTATCAGCACATTGCCCGTTGGAAGGACCGTAGCGGAATGAAAAGCGCGCGCGTGCAGGAGCTGCCCAGCAGTTTCAATGAGTGCGCCCGTCCGCGTGTCTTCAATGATGCTTGAATTGATTGGCGCCTGGGCTTTCAACCCACCAACGAGAAGCAGCCGACCATCTGGCAGCAAGGTGTCAGTCTGCCCCGCAATTCCTGCAACACCTTCTGCTGAATGTGATGTCCGAAGGTCGACTTTTTGGGGACTGCGCCCAGTGCTTGCCGCAAACGCGACAGCTGTACAAAATCCGATCGCCGCAACCCCGATAAAACGTAAGCTCATGCGCACTCGATTTCTCATTGTTCCTTCCCGAAACCCTCGCACCTTTCGATCTTTCTTGGACATGACTTAGCCTTCTTTCAATCAGGTCAGTTTATTGCAAGGAGAATGTGAGACTCGCGCTGCCGGTGTTGACCGGATCATTTGTTGTTGACGACGGAGTAATGACTATGGTGTAGGTTCCAGTCTGTTGTAGGCTGACCGGGCCAAGAGATAACGATGTCGGCGGATTGGTCGCAAAGAGAATGTTCGTGTAGCTAATCTGACCGGAGGTCAGTTCTGAACCGTCCGGATTAAGAATGCTCACGCTGACTGAACAGTATGCAATTACGTAGCATGGGCTAAACTTATAATTCGAATTGGATAACCCAATGCTGAGGGACTGCGCCGCGGTACCTGTAAACGTGAGCTGCATGTACTGCTGCGGCGAGTTGATTGTGATGGCAGGAGGCGCGGGACTTGTTGTCGAAATGGAACCCAGCTGCTCATTGAATAACCAGACCGTCACACCTGCCGCCCCCAAAGACCCGCTCTCAGGCGTGTACACAACGCTATAGGTCCCGGTCGATGGAAGTGTGAGAGGGCCAACGAGATATGAGGTACCTCCTGGCACGCTTGTCGAACTTAATGTCGAGCCGTCCGGATTGAGAACGTTAAATGTACCAGAGGTGCAAGATCCTTCAGACACGCCCTGTTGCGTGCAATTACTCCAGAGAACGCTGGCCATTTGGTTCGCCGTCCCTGCGAAAGTCAGGTTTGCCGATTGACCGGACGCGTTGACAATCAGATCCGCTGGAACTCCAGGTGACAGTGTGCCCGTCGGTTGCTGGATTTCGTTGACCGTTACATTGATGCTTCCAGTGCCGCCAACTTCTGGGGTGATTACCAATGTGTAGGTTCCCGAAACTGTTAGCAGTGCCGAATTCATGAAAAAAGCACCCTGTCCGCACCAGTTGTCAGATGCCAGCGGTGAACCACTGGGCGAAAGAATGGTCGCCGTTACGGAGTAACAGCCTCCAGGAAATGAAGAATTCGCCAGCTGAACGCTCACGGTTTGCCCAGCGACTCCACTGAATATGCGCTGTGCATTCTGGCCAGCACTGGTGATCGTCACTGTTTGAGCAACCCCCGGGGCGATAGTGGTTGGGGCGACCGACGAGAGATTCAGTGTCAAGCTGCCCGCGGAGGTTGTTCCATTTGTTGCAATCAGAATCGTAAACGTCCCAGAAGTGGCTGGAGGAACGGTCTCAATCAAGGTGCCCCCTGTCCCGAACTGCCCTTGAGACAAAAGCGAACCATTCGGATTCAGGATCGACACTGTCCCATTTGCGATGGTCGACCCGGTTATCTGAAGGTTTATAGTCTGGCCCGAAGTGCCATTGAATAGAACTAAACCAATGTCTCCGCTCGAATTGATAGTTCCAGTGAACTGCCCCCCGACGTTCATGCGTCCAGTGAAATCTACCTGAGAAGGTGTATACGGCGAAGGAAGGATGAAGAAGTCCCCTCCAACCGCAGTTCCCATGGGTGTCGATACCGAAATAGGTCCGGATCCTGCATTTCCAGGCGCGAAGTACGCAATCAGGTCCGTCGGGGTAGCTGAATATACAACTGCTGATTGCCCGTTGACCTGCACACGATCGTTCGATGCAATGTCAAACCCAGATCCGGTGATTTCAAATGCATCATCGTCATTTGCCATTTGCGGACTGTAGGAAAGAATAGCCGGCACTCCGGAACTCGCGGTCACCGTAAAGGATGCACTGCTCGTGACGGTTCCGTTGGGAGTGCTCACAGTGATCGGCCCAGCTGTAGCCCCGGCCGGCACAGAAGCAATTAATTGCGAACTTGTCGCTGAGTTTACGGTTGCCGCTGCTCCGGCCAAAGTGACCGAGTCCTGTTGAGAACTGCTGCTGAAGTCCGTTCCAGTGATCGTCACGGATGTGCCAATTGGCCCACTTTTAGGAGTGAAGTCGAGCAACGATGTTTGACCTGGGGTAGTAGTTGCGATCCCAACGATGTTGCCGACTGCATCGTATGAGTACGCCGCGGATCCTTTCTGCGAATCCGTGATACCGACGAGACGCCCGACCTCGTCGTAGGTGTAAGTGATGAGAGTCTGACTTGCGAGGCTGAAATTGGCCGTTGATGTGTTCCCCGCTGTGACTGCCACTCCAGACTCTTTGACCGTATTGTATCCAGACGCAGAAACCTGAATGCTATAGGTCGTTGCGCTTAAGCTGGAAATCGAATAGGCCCCCGCACTGCCACTTGTCGCCACGGCGACCGAATCCGTCCCGCTCCATATGGTCACAGTTGCGCCGGCTACTGGCGTCACACCGTCGGATTGGGTAATCGTCCCGGCAATGGTTCCAGGGGAGCCGAGTTGTACATTGATGGCAGTTGGTTGTCCGACCGTCACAGCGACCCCCGGGACGATCGTTGTGCCAAATCCAGCCGCGCTTATTAAAAGATCGTAGTTTCCTGCGACGAGATTGGAGAGAGTGTAGGATCCGCCTGCCCCCGAGCTTCCGGTCTGGATGAGCGCATTTGCCTGGAGCGCCTGAATGGAAGCGCCGCTGATTGCTGAACCATTGCTCGCGTTTGTTACGACGCCGGTGATGGACCCCGTGCCTACTGTGAAAGGCATGCTGTTGCTCGGTTGGCCAGCTATGGTAACGATGACTGTGCACGTGACCGCGCCAGTCGGCACGGGAGCCACAATTCTGTTTGGCGACCATTGTGTGGGGACAGCCGCAACCTGTCCGAAGTAGATCGTTGAAGTGCCTTGAGTCACGCCGAAGTTTGATCCTGAAACGGTTACTACAGTTCCTGCAATACCCGAGGAAGGCGTAAGGCGGTTGATTGCTGGTGTAACCGAGAATACACCGGCACTTATCGAGGCACCGTTGACCATGATCGCAAATTGACCAGTCGTCGCGCCGATCGGCACAGTCGCGACAATACTGGTGTTGCTCCAGTTTGTGATTGGGGCCGGAACTCCATTGAAGTCAACTGTGCTGTTACCTTGTGCGGAACCGAATCCTGTTCCGGTGATCGTAACAGGTGTGCCGATCCCCCCCGCTGTCGGAATTACGCTCGTCACGGAGGCTCCAATTGTGAATGGATAGCTGTTGCTCGCCACTCCGCCGACCGTTACGATAACGGATCCACTCGTTGCCCCGACCGGCACCGGTACGATAATTGCTTGTGAATTCCAGCTCGTTGGAGAACTGGAGACGCCATTAAATGTCACGGTTCCCGAAGATTGTGAATCGCCAAAGTTGAAACCGGTGACGGTGACGCTCGTTCCGGGTGCTCCATTCGACGGACTCAAAGCGAGGATTGTTGGAGTCGAGATGACCGTAAACACCACTCCGTTGCTGAGTGTGGTCGAATTGTTCGATGGATTGTACGTGGCGACAACGACGGGACCAGTTGTAGCTCCGCTGTTGGCCGTCCCGCTCCCGGCCGTGGTCGATCGTTGCGGAGGCGCCGTTGCCTCGATCGAAGTTGGTGTCCAATTCGACACGTGCGCCGGCTGGCCGTTGAAGGTAATCGCGGAAATCTCATTTGCGTAGGCGCCGAAGTTTGTTCCCTCAACTCGGACTGAGGTTCCGGCAAATCCAGACGACGGTGCGATGCTGGTAATTGCTGGCGTAACAAGGAACGGTTCGCTACCGCTCGACAATCCTCCGACCGTAACGGTCAGGCTCTGACTTCCGGTCCCAATCGTGGCTGGAATTGCGAATTGGATCTGATTCGCACTCCATGCGCTCGGTGTCGTTGGAACGCCTCCGACTGTTACGGTGCTACTGCCCTGCGTGCCGCCAAAGCTGTTTCCCGAGATTGTCACAAGCGTGCCCACAGGCCCGCTAGTCGGTGAAATTGAGTTGACGACCGGAGTTGTCCCAATCGCATAAGCAGCAGTGACAACGAGCGATTGTGAGTAGCCAGTGGCTGTCGCCATCGCCTTGATGGTTTCACTGGAATTGACTGTGAGCGGGCCGTTCACCATCGGCGAAGACGAGGTCGGCGTCGAACCATCGGTCGTGTAGTAGATTGTCGCCCCGGAGGTCGAGTCGCTGATCGCCACCGTTTGAGGACTCGCGTAGGTCCCCGCAGCCGGACTGAAGGCCGGGGTCGCAGACATTGGCGGAAGCGAATAGATGGCAACTCCGGTTACTGACTGCACGTAACCCGGGGCCGTGGCAATTGCTTCCACTGTTTCAGTGGGACTCACGGCAATTGGCCCGCTATACGCAGTTGAGTTTTGGGTCGGAGTTGTGCCGTCCGTTGTGTAGTAAATCGTGGCCCCAGGCGAAGCATCGGCAATTGAAACCGACTGCGTGCTTGAATAGATTCCGGCCGGGGGATTGAACAGCGGAACAGACGCAGGACCAACTATTTCCGCAGTCAGCCCTGTCGTTGCCGATGTGCTTGCCGCATAGTTGCCATCACCTGAATAACTGGCATCTACGTTGTGGGTTCCACTTCCATAAGGAGAAATCCCCGTAGCCGTCGCAGTTGCAGTTTCAGTAAGAGTTGACAACTCGACGTTGAGACTGTTACTGCCACTAATCGTGGCCGTCCAATCCGAACTTCCGTCACCATTAAAGTCAGCAACAGCGACACCGGACGCAGTGCCGATGTTAACTGGTTGAACTGTGCCCAACGGATACGGAAAAATGAATGTGCCATCGCCATTTCCTAAGAACACATTGGCATAACCAATTCCCGTCACGATCACGTCTGGTTCCCCATCGCCGTTAAAATCCCCGACGGAGACAATTTGGGGGTAGTAAGTCACGCCGCTGAGATTTGCTCCCAGCGTGAATGCCCCATCTCCATGTCCAATCAAGATGTATATCGCGGCAGCGCCCTTGTCGACCACAGCTAAGTCCGGCTCGCCATCTCCGTTGAAGTCTGCGACTGCCAGGGAGCTTAACGATGCTCCGAAGGCGATGGGGCTCGTAGGTGCGACACGAAAGGTGCCATCCCCATTGTTTAGAAGAATCTCGATCCAGCCCTGTGTGGTGAAGTTGGCCGCGTCAGTGTTTGCGGTAATGGCAAGGTCGAGTTGTCCGTCATTATTAAAGTCCCCCGCAACCATCGCTGTGATGTCGGAAAATAGGTTCGGCGGTGCACCCGCCGACTGGAAAAAAGTACCATCGCCATTGCCGAGGAGCACCGTTACAGTGGCTGAGCTTATGTTGCCAAGGGCCAGATCCAGGTTCCCGTCACCGTTGAAGTCTCCCGCCGCCATTGCGTACGACTGGAACGAAGGAATTGAACTTGGGGGCGCGGGACCGAAGGTTCCGTCGCCCTTCCCCAAGAGAATCTGCAGAGAGGCAGCATCGATCGCCAAATCGGGCTCGCCGTCTCCATTGAAGTCGCCCACGACGAGTGCTGTCACTGTGCCACTGACCGAAATGGGGCTATTAGGAGCGGGGCGGAATGTGCCATCGCCGTTTCCAAGTAGGATAGAAATGGTTTGATCACCGGCGTTCACAATGGCCAGATCCGGAATTCCATCACCGTTAAAGTCCCCTGTTGCGGTGATCGACGGCTGATTGCCGGTCGACAGCGTCTGAGAATTTGTAAATGAAAGCTGCGGCGCAGCTCCAGCCAGAGATGCAGTTCCCAGGACAGCATTTCCGTTGCTTGGGTCAAGAAAGGACACTGTCCCAGTAGGAGCAATTGTCTGACTTCCGGTGCCAACGACAGTACCAACGGCTGTATAGTTGCCAACTGAGCCGGAAATTGCGAGAGATGTTGAAGTCGGATAAGTCCCCGTAACGCTCAATGCTCCCGCTACGGAAGGACTAGATGAAAATATCGTGGTCCCAAGAAACACTGCTTTGTAGCTGTGACTCCCGATTCCAGGACGGAGGCTCACTGTTGCCGTCCCTGCGCTGGTCAATTGTGCAGTGCCGATACGGTGAACATCTGTGCAGCAGGGAGCCGTGGCGTCGCAGAAGTTTACTGTGCCTGCTGTTACAGCCCCTCCAACCGACGCCACAGTAGCGGTCAGAGTCACTGTTGTTCCGACGGCAACGGAGGCGACGGCGTTCCCAGAACTGGTTATAGACAATGTTGTAGTCGTTGCCGATTGCGCAGGAAGAGTATAGGTCGCTACCGCGACTGGCGACGTCGTTGACCCAAATACGGCAATTGCTTCGACTGTCTCTGTCGAGCCAACTGAAAATGGACCCCTGTATAGCGAGGAGGATGTCGTAGGGGTAACACCGTTTGAGCCTCTGGTTACCGTATAGTAAATGCTTGCATTGAGCGATGCATCGCTAATCGTGACTATCTTGGGGCCGGAGTAGGTTCCACCTGCAGGAGAGAATGTTGGCGTCACTGGCGCGGGCGTGATTGTATATGTGGCCGAACTCACAGGACTCGCAGCATACCCTGGAGACGTGCCAATCGCTTCAATCGTTTCGCTTGCACTCACTATTATTGGGTTTGAATAAAGAGCAGACGAAGTGGTGGGTGTGGTACCGTTAGTCGTGTAGTATATAGGGGCGAATTGGTCCGAAATAGTAACCGTTTGCGGTCCTACATAACTTCCACTCGCGAGAGAGAAGTCGGGTGACATGGCTTGAATCGTGTACACCGCAGTTGTCACAAGTGAGTTCAGATAGCCACTGTCAACTGCCATCGCCTTTAATGTTGTATTGAAATATATGTAGACCTGCCCCGAATAGACATTTGAAGAGGTCGTCGGACTCCATCCATTTGTCGTGTAATAGATCGTTGCATTCGGATCGGAGTCACTAATTGTCACTGCAGGTGCATTGGAATAACCGTAGGTGCCACCCGCCGGCGAAAAGCTTGGAACGGGTACAGCAGGCGTGGTTATGGTATAGGTGGCACTGCCAACCGTACTAGTCAAATACCCGGATGCGGTCGCAATTGCCTTAATTGTCTCCGAGGAATTCACCGGGAGCGTAGACGTATAGACAAGGGAAGTTGTAGTTGGCGTAGACCCGTCTGTCGTGTAGTAAATCGTCGCCCCGGAGGTCGAGTCACTGATTCTCACCGTCTGCGCGCTGTTGTACGTCCCCGTCCCGGGAGAGAACGTCGGTGTCGCCGCGGGCGGCGTGATGGTGTAGGTCGCAGAGCCCACCGCCGACTGCGAGTAGCCCGAAGCGGTGGCAAGCGCCTCTACGGTCTCCGTCGAACTAACGGTGATCGCGCTGCCGGTATACTTCGTCGAACTGGTCGTCGGCGTCGTACCGTTGGTGGTGTAGTAGATCGTCGTACCTGTGGTCGCATCCGAGATCGTCACAGATTGCGCGTTGTTGTAGGTACCGGTAGCAGGCGAGAAAGTCGGCGTTGCGCACATGAGTGTGTAAGCAGCAGATCCAACCGAGCTATTCGAGAAGCCGGTTGCAACCGCTATCGCCTCGACGGATTCAGTAGCACTGACGTTGATTGCGCCGGTATACTTCGTCGAACTGGTCGTCGGCGTGTTCCCATTGGTCGTGTAGTAGATCGTCGCACCTGTGGTCGCATCCGAGATCGTCACAGACTGCGCGTTGTTGTAGGTGCCGGCAGCAGGCGAGAAAGTCGGCGTTGCGCACATGAGTGTGTAAGCAGCAGATCCAACCGAGCTATTCGAGAAGCCGGTTGCAACCGCTATCGCCTCGACGGATTCAGTAGCACTGACGTTGATTGCGCCG
>Ga0326727_10007192_pt1 | contig 29691 bp, 20 predicted proteins | sample MB2enrmetagenome_FD_207643 | JGI IMG/M metagenome (GOLD analysis project Ga0326727, IMG submission 207643) | Lab enriched peat soil microbial communities from McLean, Ithaca, NY, United States - MB29MY | ecosystem: Environmental > Terrestrial > Soil > Wetlands > Peat | place: USA: New York... | reverse complement strand
CAAAAGCCCGATCATCATTCGGCGTGCGACTGCATCGACAGGAGCCGACCTAAAAACCGACTCCCGTAAATGTCAAACTGCTGCTGCCACCCCGGCAGAGCCGGGGGAACTCCCGTTACATTAGAGAGATGATGAAGCACGCCCTATTGAATGCCGAGATCGGCAAGCACCTTGGGCTTGGCTTCGTCCACGGCCAGCAGGTTGTGGCAGGTCGCGCAATCCTGAGGGATGCTGGCGCCGTCCTTGGCCGCGTGGTCGCCATCGTGGCAGCGGAAGCAGCCCGGATAGCTCATGTGGCCGATGTGGTTGGGGTGCGTGCCCCAGGTTACCTTCATGAAGGGAAAGACGTTCTGGCTGTATAGGATCGCGAGCTGCTCGCCCGCTTGCTCGACGAGCGCGGCCTTGGCGGGCAGCACCTCGGGATGCTGGGTGCGATAGAACTCGGCAAGCTGCTCCGGAATCTTCGCGCGCGCCTCGGCCTCGCTGGCGTAGTTGGCCTTGAGCAGCTCCAGGCCCTGCTTGTGGACCCAGGGCAGATCGGGGCTGACTCCGCCCTCGGCCATGGCCCGGTTGAGCGCGTCTTCCGGGGTGACGAAGGTGTGCGCGGCGCGGTTGTGGCAGTCGATGCAATCCATCAGCCGGCGTTCGCCCTGGGGCGTGGCGCTGCCCAAAGCGGAGGCGGCAAAGACGGTCTCCGAGCCGTCGGCGTTCCGCTTCTGCACCCAGGGAATGGTGGTGCGCGTCGGGTCGGTGGCGATGTATTCGATGTGGCCCAGGTGCACGCCATGAATGCCGGTCAGGTGCGAGAGGCCATCGAGGCCGCCCAGGTGCAGCACCAGCACCGTCTGGGTCTCGGTATTCTTTTCGTCGTCTGCAAAGGTGGACTTGACCAGCAGCTTCTCGCCCACGAAGCGGGCGGGCGTGTGGCAGCCCTCGCAGATGTACCGGGCCGGTCGCAGGCTCTCCACCGGCGACGGAATGGGCGTGGGATAGCGATCGAAAGAGACCTCGAGAAGCTGCTTGGTGCCGTTCACCTTGGCGGCAAAGTAGGAGGAAGCGCCCGAGCCGATGTGGCACTCCACGCAGGCCACATGGGAGTGCGCGGAGATCTTGTAGGCCGTGTACTCGGGATGCATCACGTGGCAGGACTGGCCGCAAAACTGCGGCGAATCCATGTAAGCCGAGCCGCGGTAGCTGGCCATGGCCACCACCAGCAGGTTGACGATAGTGGCCACAAAAACAATATCCAGGCCGTGGCGGAAGATGCGGTCGTTGAGATCGATCTTGGGGAATTCGGCCGGAATCTGGCCGGCTTTCTGGAGCTTTTTGCGGCGCGCAAACAGGCCCACCGGGATGAGCAGCAGCCCGGCGATGAACAGCGCCGGCAGAAGCAGGAAAAAGATGATTCCCAGGTAGGGGTTGTCGTTGGGCCGGCCGAAAAGTTCCACCAGCCAATAGCCGATCATGGTGACGCCGGAGGCGGTGGTGATGGCGCCGCCGGCAAGGCTGATGGGGTTGTTGCCGAAGAACAGAGCCGGCCGCACCCAGCCTTCACGGAATCTCTGAAACACTGACACCTTGTCCCCCACGTTCAATCCAATGGCCCGCCAGGGAGGGCGAAGTCGCGATCATGGCGCTCCAGAAGGCATTGTACACAGCGCCGATTTCATGAGGGAATCGGCCGCCGGCAACCGCGGCTTTGGGTACACCTGTCGCGGCTTCGCTCCAGGCGGGCCTGGTTCGACCTGCCAGTTCGATCTGCTGCTACTTCAGGCTGCGGTAGAAGGCCACCGCGTCTTTGATCTGCGCGTCGGTGAGTCCCGCGATCGGCTTCATCTTGCCCTTGCCGTTCTTGACGGAGGCGAACATCTGGTCCGCGGTCAGCTTCTTGATATCCGGATCGGAGACCGGCTTGATCCCCATCGCCTTGGCCATCCCCGCACTGGGGGTGCCGGCGGCGCCATGGCACATCTGGCACTTGGCTTTGTAGGTCGCCTCGCCCGCGGATTGGGCGAAGCCCACGGCGCCGGCCAGGAAGACTACGGCGGCCAGCACCAGGAAGGAGCGAATCGTCTTGGTCATGCAGAAAACTCCTCAGAGATCTCCACGGTCATTGTACGCGGGACCGCGCAGGTAGCGTGGAATGTCTCACGCGTTCGGCCTGCGGCAGCAGTTGCCCCCGGCCGGGACAGTCATCCAAGGGCGAGCAGAATCGTCTCCAGCAAATTGCCGCAAGGCCGCGCAAGCGTAAAAAAGGGTGGACTGGCAACCCCCAGGCCCCGGTCCACCCCAAGAATCTTCAGACGGCCGGCGGCACCGGTCAGAACTCGTAATGCAATCCGAGAGTTACGTTATTCGCATGGAAGTTCCTTGGCGCGGTCTCCCCGGCCGGCGATATGTTCATGCCGGTCTGGTAAGGCAGTGTAGAACACGACACGGGCGTTACGGGAGCCGTGGGCGTGGGGTTCGTGGAGCTGCACAGCTGTGCGCCGGAAGGACCGCCTTCGCCGTAGCCGTAGAAGTTGTACTCAGCCTTCCAGGTCAATCCGGGATGAAGCGTCCATGCAACGTTAACGAAAGGAGACTGATATGTGGACACCAGGGAACCCGCGACTTCGCGTGGATCGTTATAGAAGCGGCTGCCGTTCACCGCACTGATGTTGTAGCCGATGTTGGATTTGAAGGTCTTGACCGGCGACAAGGTCAAGGCCACCGACCCAAATTGCGTGGGGGCATGCATGAAGTCCAGGGCGGGCCCGAAATCGTAGCCCGACCTGCCGGCGCTCGTAGCTGGACACGACGTGCCGCTGGGGGTCGAGGCGGCAACAGGCACAGCGGTAGAAGCACCCCCCAGGTAGCAGATGTTGTCCGCCATGTATACGTCGCTGTAGGCGTAATTGAAGTCGATGCCGTAGTGATCGTTCGGGAACAACTGCCCGCTCAAGCCCAGGACGCGGCTGTAGTCCACGTGATCGAGCGGGCCGGCATACGCAACGTCCCCTGCCGCCACGGCAGCCTGATCGTTGTTCGTGTTGTTGTGATGCTCCATGTCGTTGTACGCGCCGGAGAGCACGGCCCAGGGTTTAGGCCTGAACATCGAATGTACCCGGTACTGCTTGGTCTGCCGCGGGGTCATCGGGGTAAAGGCGTTGTCGGCGTAGAACATCTCGATGCTGCCGTTGATGCTCCAGTTGGCGGTCGGACGCAGAGCCGCGCTTAGGATTCCGCCGTTCTCGTCTATCTTTACGGTTCCGTTGGTAGTCGCGTTCACGGGCAGCGGAACGTCGCCGGGATTGCCGCCGGGATCGACGGGAGCAGTGGCAGTAGCGGCGCTGAACGTGTTCTCCGCAATCATATGCGCGCGGTAGCGATAGGCGAGCGAGAGCGTGATGCGCGGAGTCGCTTCCCAGGCTCCAGTCAGGTTGTTGGTCAAGAACCGCTGGCCGAAGTAGGCCGGCATAGGAACGCCGATGGCGCCGCTGCCCTCAAATGTGGAGGCGCCCGCGGCGGCTGTCACCGTGGTCAACGTAGGGTAGTTGATGGTTGCATTTCCTGTAGTCAAGGCGGGCGTCACCTGAGTGGTGAGGCTCGTCATGGTGGTCGTTCCCGGCTGGTGGACGTTGGAGAAGTCCACCTGATCGGAGAGGCTGAACGTCTTCATCGCCTGCCAGACGATGCCATAATCGGCGGCGACCACGGCCCGGTGCGCCGACGCAGTGCCCGTATATGCAGTGGTGCGATTCGTTCCGTTCAGACCCTGGTAGCTGTCGTAGTAGTTGGGCAGGTTCATGTTCGCATTGGTATAGCGGAGATCGCCGTTCATGGAGATGTTGTGGATGCTGGAGCTTTGCAGCCGGAAGATCTCCGTGGGATAGAGAATGCGGGTTGGCTGCGTGCGCAGATAGCTGGTAGTCACAGCGCATGCCGCATTGACCACCGGCAAGCCGCCCGAGGTTTGCGGCGGCGAGAGCATTGGGTTGCCGCCCATGCTGGCCGTGTTGCAGGAACTGCTGGCGTAGGGCGTCAGGCTATCGTAGTTGGCAAGAAGGGCCACCAACGTTCCATTCCCCTCCTGCACGTCGAAGTCGCCGGGAGCCATGGTGAAGTAGGAGTCCGCCTTGTAGTGATCGACCTGTTCTTCGAAGGTCAGCTTGGTGTCTTTGACAGGCTTCCAATCGATGCCGCCGGTAAAGTCGTCGGTACTGTTGCGCTGATACTCCCGGAGCAGAACATCGTGGGAGCTGGCGAATTGATAACCGCTCGGGGTCAAGCTCGGTCCCTGGAAGATATTCTGCGAGTAACCCGCGCGAAGCGTCACGTTCGAGAGGGGCAGGATGGTGAGGTGGGTATCCGTCATGCGGCGCACGGTGTTGAACAAGAACGGCGACTGGTTCACCTGCGGCCACGCCAGCGGGGTTGTCGAGCCGGTGACGGGAATCGACTGCCCACTGGGAATATTCGGGTTGCCGAGCAGGTCATAGTCGAAGTACTGGCGGTCGCGACGGAACATTCCCGAAAACTCGTAGATCTTCCCCTTGGAGAAGTCCAGCTTGGCGAAGTTGTACGGATCGCCGCCGAACCCGCTGCCAAAGGCCTTGAGAGAATCGACAAGGTCATGCTTGGTGCCGGGGAGCGCATGTATCTCAAAGGTCTCGCCAAGCACCCGCGGCCCGGACTGCATGTTGACCAGGGTGCCGTACATAGCCCCGCTGCCGGTCACATTCGCCATGCGCCCGCCTAGATCCACGCTCTGATGGGACGCATACCCTTCCGGGACGCCCATCCTTGCATCCGGCGTCGGAATGGGAGCGGCGGGCGTTGGATTCTGGGCGACAGAGATGCCCGCCATCATCAGCAGTAAAACGGCGGCTCCAATGCCCCCGGCGATGCGTTGGACCATCGCCAAAGAGGGCTGTTGCTTGGACAGCCGGGAATACCAGCCAATCTTCTTCATAGGAAGCCTCACGTGAAAGACATTGTTGCTGACATCGAAACCTTGAACTCGCGTGCCACTTTCGTGCGGGATTTGCGCCGCGCCTTCCGAGAGTGCTGGAGGGCGCGGCGCAAGTCCGTGATTCCTACCTGAGGAACGCCGCATTGATGTTGGACCCATGAATGTAGGTGTGGCAGCTGGTGCAGGGCTGCAGTTCGTCCGATCCAGCGCCCATTCCGTGAACCGTGGCGTTCGCTACCCGGCTGTGGCACTGGTTGCACAACGTGTTGATACTCGGCATGTTCAACAGCCGTGCGTTCTGAGATCCATGCGGAGTGTGGCACCCCATGCATCCCTCCGCCTTGACCGCAGCGTGCTCGTACACGTAGGGCCCACGCGTCTCCGCGTGGCACTTGGTGCAGATCGCATTCTGATCGGCGGTGGACTTCAGGTTGTTGTTTCCGAAGGTGCCGTGAGCGTCGTGGCAATCGCTGCACTTGACCAGGCCCTCATTCACCTTGTGGTGGAAGGGCATGCTGAACGCCGGCTTCACGTCGTTGTGGCACTGGAAGCAGAGCGTAGGCTGAGACGCCTTGAGCAGCGTCTCCTCCTTGCTGCCGTGAATGTCGTGGCAGCCGATGCAGCTCACATTCGCCTTGGCGTGCGGCGAGCGGGTGAAATTGGGATGAGCCGCGGCATGGCAACCCAGGCACTTTTCCTCCACATCCTTGGCGCTTGCCTTGGCGGGATTGAATATTTTGGTTACGTCGCCGCCGCCCTCGACGTGTGCCTTGCCCGCGCCGTGGCAGTTCTCGCAGGTGGCTCCGTTGCTGCCGTGCATCAGGGCCATCTTGGTGTGGGGATTGTCGGCGAACTTCTTGGCCACCTCTTCATGGCAGGTGGCGCAGGTGTCGCTGCCCACAAAATCCCCTGGCGCGGCTTCCTTGGCCTGAGCAACAGCCGCTTTGGCGCCCGGCCCGGCGTTGGGCGCCTGAGCTCCGAGAGCAGCGACGCAGACCATGCCGGCGCCCAGCATTAACACAAAACACCCTCGCAGCACCGGCCGCTTCCCCGGAACCGCACCGATCGGCAATCGCGCTACAGGCCTATCTTCATGCATGAAAAATACCGCCTTGTGTGATCTCATCGCCACCTCCGAACACAACTGTACCAGCGTCCAGGGCCTCAACCCGGCAACTCCCCGTCGGGAACGCCGGAAAGGCCGCGGGCTTGCCGGCACAACGTTTCGGAAGGAGCCCTTTGTGCGGAGCATCACTTCATTCGCTGAATGTTACGTTGATCGTGGCGCCGCAAACTGTGACACACATCACATACTGTGAGGGTATCGAGTCGTGGCCTGGATTTCCTGTTTTCAGGTGACATGGATTCCAATCCCGTGCAAGATTGCCCGCCAGATCCCTGAAATTCCCTGCCCCGCCGTGTTCGCGAGCCGCCGCCGCAACCCCGCGGGATGCGTGCGCCGGCGACGTTTCCCTGGTTTGAACGGCAGGATTGTGGCCGTTTGCTGTGCAAAACTGGACACTTTTCGCAAATCCTTTGGAGTCAACCGCCATCCTCTGGCGCCCGCCGGCGGGCGGAACTTGAACCGCGTCTCCGCTCCCGAGCGGCCCGGCGGCTGGTGGAGGTACGAAGCCAACGGCGGCTCTCAAAGTTGACGCTCGATGGAGAAAAACCGGGACTGCCGCGAGATCTGAGAGACGTGAGGCCCATCACATCCATGGGGGCGGTTGCTCCGGCAAACTTCGAGGGAGAAGGAGCCTCGTTTCCGGGAGGCCCGGAGCATTTTCAGCTCGCCTCCGATCTTCGCGGCGGGAATGCGAGGCCGTGGAGACGGCGGAGGCGAAGCCGCCCGATCGGCGCCGGAAGGGTAACACCATGGCTGAAGCAGAGAATGCGGCAGGATCGTACACGCGGCAGAAGCACCTGAACCGGCAGGTTCCGGTGGGGTGTGCGGCCTGCGCCAATCGCCGCCCCGGCTGGTTCTGTTCCCTGGGCACCGCGGTTCTGGCAGATCTTGAGCTGGTCACCAGCACCATTACGTTGCCGGCGCAGGCTTCTTTGTTCACGCAGGGCGAGGACGCCCGCTGCCTCTATTTGATCTGCGGCGGCTATCTCAAGCTCATGGCCGGCCGGCTTGAGGATCGTCAGATGATCGTCCGCGTAGCCGGACCCGGCTCGATGCTCGGCCTGTACGCGGTTCTCTCCCACGGCGTCTATGAGGTTTCCGCCGAGACTTTGACGGAGGCCCAGCTGCGCCCGGTCGAGCGGGAGCGGTTCCTGGGCTTCCTGCGCAGCCACAAGGAGGCGCAGATGCGCGCCGTGCAGTGCATCTGCCAGGAATACCGCTTTGCCCTTCAGGACGCCTGCCGGATCGCCCTGACCGAGACCGTGGCCGCCCGCCTGGGACGCCTGCTGCTGGAGCTGGCGAATCAGATCGGCGAGCACCTGGACGACGGTGGCTTCCGTTTCCCGCTGCTGCTGACCCACGAAGAGATGGCCTCGATGGCCTGCACAACCCGCGAAACCGTTACCCGCACTCTGGGCCAGTTCCGGAAAGACGGCTGGATCTCGATCGAGGAGTCCCTGGTTACCCTTCACCACCCCGAGCAGTTGCAAATGCTGCTTTAGGCCGCGACGGCTTTTTTGCCGCTTCCCACCGGCCTGCCTCCCGAGTCAAAGAGCTATCATTGAAATTGTCAGCCCTCAGTGCCCAGCTTTCAGCACCGTGCGCGGGCAGTTCGCCGGGCTGACAACCGGCCGCCGATCTGGGGAAAAAACCGTTTGAGTGGGAGTTCATTCTGCGTATGACGCGTTTTCTGGCTTGCTTGTCCTGTGTTCTTTTCTCTTGCTGCGCTGCTGTTGCCCAGGTTTCCACTCCATCTCCCGCCGCAACCTCCGCCCAGCCCAACGCCACCTCCGCCGAAAGCCCGGAGATACGGGAGTTCCAGAAGCTTGAGGACGCCTGGTCCGACGCCGTCAACGTGCGCGACCAGTACGCACTGGAGCTTGTGCTATCTCCTGTGTTCGTCGATATTTCCGCCGCCGGCGACATTACCACCCGCAATCAGCAGGTGGCCATGATGGTTGCCGGCGAGGACAAGACCATCCATCTCGATCAGCGGGTGATCACCGTGCGCATGCTGGGAGACACCGCCGTGGCCAACGGAACCTATGAACTGCGTCATAAGGTTGGCTCCAGCCAGGCGGACGAGAAGGGCGTCTTTACGCACGTCTTTACGCGCACACACGGCGGCTGGCTTTGCATCAACTCGCAGCGCACCGTGCTGCGCACGGACTCGAACGCCAAGTCCAAGAAGCAGTCCAATGCCGAGCTCCCGTTCCACGTTCCGCTCTTCGGCAGATAGCGGCAAGGGCAGCCATTGCCCCGGTTTGACGGGTTCGCTCAGGGAGCGCCGGAGGTTGAATCTCCGCTTGCGGATCCTTGGATGGACGGTCTTCTGCGGAGACATTTGTAAGAAGCAAAGAAAACGCCGCCCATTTTCGGGCGGCGTTTTCTTCGATCCAGGAGACGGGAATCAGTTGCTTTCCTTGGTTTCAATCCTCATTCCATAGAACGATTTCCGCACGAAGAACATCGACACCAGGAAGAATGCGACTGCCAGCATGTGTGTGAGCAGCGGCTTGTCCGCACTGAGCGTCACCGCCAGCTCGACAGCCAGCAATCCGAACAAGGTCGTGAACTTGATAATCGGGTTCATGGCCACCGACGAGGTGTCTTTGAACGGATCGCCGACGGTGTCTCCGATCACGGTCGCGTCGTGCAAAGGTGTCCCTTTCTGTTTCAGCTCGACCTCTACGATTTTTTTCGCATTGTCCCACGCGGCGCCGGCATTGGCCATGAAGATCGCCTGGTACAGGCCGAAGATCGCGATCGAGAACAGGTAGCCGACGAACAAGAACGGCTCCATGAACGCGAACGCAAGCGTGGCGAAGAAGACAGCGAGAAAGATGTTGAACATTCCCTTCTGCGCGTACTTGGTGCAGATCTCCACCACTTTCTTGCTGTCGCTGACCGACGCCTTCTCCGCGCCTTCCAGGTGGATGTTTCGCTTGATGAACTCGACCGCGCGGTAAGCGCCGGTGGTGACCGCCTGCGTGGAAGCGCCAGTGAACCAGTAAATCACTGCCCCGCCGCAGATCAACCCGAGCATGAAGGGCGCGTGCAGCAGGGAGAGGTGATCGACGAACAGGGTCAGGCCGTGGGTCAGGGCCATGATGATCGAGAAAGTCATCGTGGTTGCGCCCACCACGGCGGTGCCGATCAGCACCGGCTTGGCCGTAGCCTTGAATGTATTGCCGGCTCCATCGTTGGCTTCCAGCAGGTATTTTGCGCGTTCGAACTTCACGTCGATTTTGTAGTCCTTCTTCAACTCGGCTTCGATGCCGGGAACATTTTCGATCAGCGACAACTCGTAGACCGATTGAGCATTGTCGGTAACCGGCCCGTAGGAATCCACGGCAATGGTGACCGGACCCATGCCCAGGAAGCCGAAGGCGACGAGGCCAAACGCGAACACGGCCGGAGCGAGCATCAGGGCATCCATCGACCCGCCTATGCTGCTGAAGAGATAGCCCAATGCCATCAGCGCGACCATGCTGAGTCCAAGCCAGTAGGCCGACATATTGCCGGCCACGAACCCCGAAAGAATGCCCAGAGAAGCGCCGCCTTCCTGCGCCGATGTAACCACTTCTTTTACGTGGGCAGAGTTGGTTGAAGTAAAGACCTTGACCAATTCGGGTATGAGCGCTCCGGCCAATGTTCCGCAGGAGATGATGGAAGCCAGCTTCCACCAGAGTGAAACGTCACCGTTGAGATTTGGGATCATCAGGTAGGTGACGATGTAGGTCAGGACGATGGAAACGATGGAGGTGATCCAAACCAGCGAGGTCAACGGCGCCTCGAAGTCCATCTCGTCGGCGTTCGCGTATTTCGCGCGAGCGATCGCTCCATTGAGGAAGTAGGCGGCCGAGCTGGAGAGCAGCATGGCCACGCGCATGACGAAGATCCACACCAGCAGTTGCGCTTGCGTGGCGGGACTCTTGACGGCCAGCAAAATGAACGTGATCAAGGCCACGCCGGTGACGCCGTAGGTCTCGAAGCCGTCGGCGCTGGGGCCGACCGAGTCGCCCGCGTTGTCGCCCGTGCAGTCCGCGATGACGCCCGGGTTGCGCGCATCGTCTTCCTTGATCTTGAACACGATCTTCATGAGGTCGGAGCCGATGTCGGCGATTTTGGTGAAGATGCCGCCGGCAATACGCAGGGCCGCGGCGCCCAGCGATTCGCCAATGGCGAAACCGATGAAGCACGGGCCCGCATAATCGCGCGGGATGAACAAAAGGATGAATAGCATGATGAGCAGCTCGACCGAGATCAGCAACATGCCGATGCTCATGCCTGCCTTCAGCGGAATCGCAAAGCATGGATAGGGTTTTCCCTTCAACCCCGCGAATGCCGTCCGTGAATTCGCAAACGTGTTGACGCGAATTCCAAACCACGCCACCCCATAGCTGCCCGCGATACCGACTAGCGAAAACAACAAGATGATCGGCAGCGTAACCCAGATCGGTTTATTCGGCACTGGCGCCAGCCAGCCGAAGTACAGCGAAATAATGACCGCGATGAAAGCCCAGAGGAGAAGAATGAACTTGCCCTGCGTCACCAGATAGGTTTTGCAGGTCTCATAGATCAGTTCGGAGATCTCGCGCATCGAGCGATGAACCGGCAGGTTTTTCAGCTGCATATAGATGGCCAGGCCGAACAGCAGGCCGCCAACGCAGAACAGCAATCCCCACGTCAGAAGGGCATGCCCGTCCAGGCCGAAGAAGTTTGGAAAACTCACTTTCGTCAAATCCGGCAGCACCAGGTTGGCTTCGCCTCCCCCGCCCGCGTGTTCCGTCTGCGCGTAAGCGAATGTGGGAAGCAACAGGCCCATTCCTAGAACGGCCGCCACGGTCTTCGACCGGCGCTTGAGAAACGCCTCGGCGCCCTCCTTGACGGCAGTGGGGATCCTCTGCATATCCGCAGTTCCGCTGCCGGAGCCGATGACCTGGCGCGCAAACAAAAAAGCCACCGCGAGCGATGCCACGCTCACAAACAGAAAGAACTCCACCCAATTGACTACAGTCACAAGTCCTCCCAAACCACGGTTTGAAGCCGAATGACGAACGACTCTGGAATACGCGACCTCTCAGAGCAGGGGATTGTCAATCGCAGCCTATCATCCGGGGGGAACGCTGTCGAGTGATTGCAGTCACAGCAGAGCGGAAGCGGCTTCCAGAACCGGGATGCAGCTGCCCGAAACGAAACCCCGCGAGGGGAATACCGACAGGATTCACGGCTCGCTCAGCCAGAATTTCCGCGGCGCAAGCAAGGGACTGTCACGGCGCACAAAAACCACGTCCGTCTGGAAGAGGACCCCGTCGATTTCCCTCCTGAGCTGGCCACAGAAATCGAAGACCACAAAGCCTTCTTCACTCATAAAGGCCACAACCTCAGCGAATAGCGGAGCACCGGCGTTATAAGGGAGGAGCGACACCTCCGTGATCACCACTTCCGCAAGCCCGAGCGTGCGTCTTCCGCCACGCAGGACTTCGAGTTCAAATCCCTGCACATCCAGTTTCAACAGCAACGGAGGCTGCAAAGCGGCGCCCTGGACCACATTGTCGAGGGTGTTCATGGGCAGGGCAACCACCTGTTTCTCGAATGTGGTCAGCTCGGGAAGAACAGAGGAACCAAACCCGAGTTTGTAAAAAGTGACAGCGTCTTTTTTCTCAGGTCCGAGCAGGGCGATTAAGTACTCGGAGCGGTTCCCGATCTCACGCAGAGTATCGCGGAGCGCCTGCTCGTTGTCGGCATCTGCTTCGAACATCAGGATTCGCGAAGAGGGGAAGAGTCGAGATGCCATGCGCGCCCATCCGCCCACGTTGGCGCCAACATCGATGATGGTGACGGGGGAGAATCCCATTTCTCCGATGCTCTTCAAGAATCCGGGCATGGTCGGGAATCCGGCACGGAACTTCTCCCGATCGGTCATGCCGGACATGCATGTTCTAATCAGCAGATTCCGAGCCTTTTGCGGGAGCGCCTTCCACGTCAGCCTCATCATCTTCTTGAATAGCGCACGAATCATGCATGGCAGATTACCACAAAGCCGAGGCCCAGTTGTCGCCAGTTCGGCCGGAAGCCGCGCCACTTCTCGATCTCTCCATGGAGCATCTGCTCAAAGAGCGGCTCGACGATGGGTTTGCCTGTTCAGTACAGATTCGGTCCCGCAGCCGCGGCGCGCGGCAATTTAGAATGAATGAGAACCGATAGCCGCTGAACGGAGAACGCTTGAAGAAGAGGCAATGGATCCTGGGTTTGGTGGTCCTGGTGGCGCTGGTCGCGCTGGGGGTTTATGCGCAGCACAAGCATCCCTTCCACTGGCACACGTTTGTGGAGCAGTTCAGGCTGGCCGACTGGCGCCGGATAGGCATGGCCCTGGGCTGCATCTACCTGGCCTACGTCTTCCGCGCCTTTCGCTGGGCATTGCTGCTCAAGCCCAACAAGAAGGTAGCGCCGCTTTCGCTGCTGGGGACGCAGGTGATCGGCTTCACGGCGGTGGCGCTGATCGGCAGAATCGCAGACCTGGTGCGACCCTATCTGGTGGCCAGGAGGATGGGTTTACCGGTCAGCACCCAGATCGCAGTTTACATTGTCGAGCGGCTCTTTGACGCCGGCTCGATGGGCCTGTACTTTTCCTTCGCCATTCTCCTGGCTCCGGCCGGCGCGCTTCCACATCCCGAGCTCTTCAGGAAGTTCGGCTACTGGGGGCTGGCTGGCACCGTGCTGGGCGCGCTGTTTCTGGTTGCCGTGCGCCTGGCCGGCGGCGTTGTGGCTTCGTTCTTCGAGGGCTCCCTCGGCATGTTCTCCAAGCGCCTGGGCCATGCCGTGGGAGGGAAGATTCGCAGTTTCCGCACCGGCCTGAACACGCTGCGCACGCCCGCCGATTTTGCCGTCACGCTGGCTCTTTCGCTGGCCATGTGGGGACTGATTACGCTGGCCTATGTGGAAGGGACAGAGGCCTTCGTCGGCGGCGCGCAGCGGTCGGCGGTAACCCTGGCCAAGTGCATGGTGCTTATGGTCGGCGGTGGCGCGGCCAGTGCCGTTCAGTTGCCCGTGCTGGGCTGGTTTACGCAGATTGCCGCGCTGGAAGAGATATTGAGAAATCTCTTCGGCCTGTCGCCCGAGACCTCCATGGCCTGCGCTGCCACGCTGCTCCTGATTACGTTCCTGAGCATCGTGCCGGTGGGCCTGATCTGGGCGCGCTTCGAACATGTGAGCCTGCGCAAGGTGACCGTGGAGAGCGAGCGCGTAGCCGAAGAGCTGGCGGTGGAGGATGCGGCCGGCCAGAACGCCGCATCGTAACGCTTGCCGTTCTTAACGAATGGCGTCCAAGGTCAAGCCGAGGGCTGAGGCGGCGTAACGCTCTCCCCCACCGGAAGCGCGGACCTGGAAAACCGGATCGCGTTCGGCCCCACCGCCCCGCCGGTCATCAGCATGCTCATCGCCTGCTCCATGGTCATGCCCGTCTCGGTGACGCGGTCGATGGGAAGTATCTGCAGGAAGGCCGAGGTGGGGTTGATGGCATTGGGCAGCAGCACGGCGGCCAGCAGTTCGCCGGTGGTCTCGTCGGTGAGTGTGCGGGTCAGGAATCCGATGCTCTTTTGGCCCCCGATGGGAAAGTCGACCAGTACCACGCGCTGGCTGGACTCCTTTTTGACCATCATGCTGTCAAGAAGCTGGCGCACGGAAGTATAGATCTTTGCCACCACCGGGAGCCGCTCCAGGGCGGCCTCAAAGAGCGCAAACGCCTGGCGGCCGATCACCAGCGAAGTCACGCGGCCCACCACGTAGAGCACGACCAGAGTGAGGACCACGGCCAGCAGAGATTGCAGCCAAGGCTGGCTGAGCCACTCCGCGGGAAAGATGGCGGCAAAGAGCTGCACCACAGGCAAGCCGGCTTTGGCAAGGGAGCCGAGCAGGAAGCTGAAGATCAGGTAGGTGACGAACAACGGTCCGATGGTGATGATGCCGGCCAGGATGTTGCGTTGCAGGCTGCGCAGCGTACGGGTAACGACTGGGTTCACGCACTTCTCCTACCTACGAGGATACGCGACCGCGGACCTGGCGCCTGTTCAAGCTGTTCAAATTGTTCAGAACAAACCGCCTCCGGCGTTCGATCATGGGCCGGGAAGCGGAAGAAAAACGCGCCCGGGGTGTGAAAATCCCCTATTTTTCGGGATTCCCTTATAGAATGCAAAAAAGAGGATAGGCATGAGCGATTCACCGGTTCTTGGCGAGAGTGGAATGAACGACCCAGGCCGCCGGATACCGAGCCGGGGCGAACCGCGTCTGCGCGTGGTTGGATCCCCGCTGCCGGTCGGGCTTCCGGGCCCATCGCCCCAGCCGCCGGCCAGGGGCGATGCACAGCGTCCCACGACTGCCCCTCCGCCGCCCCAGCGCGCGTTGGCCAGGACGGCGCCTTCCGGAGAGCGGCCATCCGGCCTGCAGCGCGCCGCCAGCGCGTTGCGCATGGCGCTGCCCTTCGTCCAGCGGATTCTGCCCCTGTTGGACGGAAACATCGGCACCGCGGTATCGAATGTTCTCTCCCCTTACCCGCAAGTGCAACCGCCCCCTCCGCCGGTAAACCTTGAGCCCGTCGAGGACGGCCTGGCCGAACTCCAGATGCAGCATCGGGCTTTGCGCAACCAGTTTCTGGAGCAGAATTCATCCCTGAAGCGCGTCGAGGAGCAACTGGAGACAGTGCGTGAGGCCAACGAGCGCAACACGCAGGAGCAGCAGGAACTTCTCGACGATCTGCAGGCCGTCCGCAAGAGGGTCAATCGGTTTGCGCTGCTGGCTTTGGGGCTGCTGGCTGTGTCTGCGCTTCTGAACGTGGCCCTGTATCTCCACATCCGGCATATTCTGCCCTGATCCCCGAGGGTTTGAATCGCAGGTCTTCATGTTCCGGCCACGCACCGCCGGAAATGCCCGATGCTTGGCCTGAAATCGTTCAAGTCGCCGCTTTCGCGCGAGTTCGGCTCACATTGCAGCCTGAATTGTCTTTCCGTTCAGAGACGCTTTTTTGCGCCGTCAACCGGTTTGTTGTTTCCGTGAATACAAACTTGGTGGATTTTGCCGCCTCTTTGGGAGTTGGTGATTTGGATCATTGCCAGCCGTAATTCCGGACGGTTACTATCCCTCACAGAGTAATCAGGGTCTTCTCCACGCGGCCCCTTCATACGCCACTATGCAGTTGTTCCCAAGTTCACAGAGCTTCACCAACTAGCGGCGCTCACCGGCGTGCGCAAACGGAGTGTCTGGTCATGGCGTGGTATGCCTACTGCATCGGTGAAAGACAAGCATTTCCTGCAATCGCCCGTCATCGCAAGCCTGTTGCGATGGAATCACTCCTGGGAGTGAGCGGCAACCAGGTCTTTCTTTATCCCGCCAGCGAGCTCGCCGTGGTGGTCAGCGAACACAACCCCGCGGAACCCCTGAATCAGAAATCCGGCGTGGATCACGCCCGGGTGGTCGCCGACTGCTTCCACCACTCGACGGTGCTGCCCTTCCGCTTCGGAACCATCTTCAGCGACGACGAAAGCCTGCGCAAGTCGATCCGCTCCAACCAGCGCCAGTTTCTGGGCAACATCGAAAAGCTGCGCGGCAAGACCGAGATGCACCTGAAGGTTCTGGTGGACGACTGCTGCGGGCGGGCAATTGAGAAGCATCTGGCGGCCGCGGGCTCGAGCCGGGGTTATCTGGCCAGCCTGCGCGAGAATGCCTCCCGCACGCGCGACCGGCAGACACGCGCGCGGGCCGTAAGCTTCCAGATGCACCGGCTCTTCCTGCCTCTGGACGAGGAGGTTAGCTGCCGGCTCACCGAAAGCGGCAAGATGGTGCTGGACATCGCCCACCTGATCGAACGCAAGAGCGTGGAGCGCTACCTGAGCAAGTTCGCGGCTACCAGCGCCATGCTGCGGGAGTGCCAGATGCAGCTTTCCGGCCCCTGGCCTCCCTACCACTTTGTTCACCGCCTCACCCGCCCAGCTCATCCGCAGACGGCCGTCGCGTCATCGGCCCCGGCCGCCGCGCCCGTTGAAGCGCAGGCGGCGCTCATGCCGGAATCCCTTGCGGCGATAGCATAGCGACCGGTTTTCCTCTTATGAGCTGAAGCCCCGGCCATGGCCGGGGCTTCGGCATTCCACGCGCCGTACATTGGCCTCAGGGCGCGCCCGTGCTCTTGCGTCGGCTAAGCACGAAGGAGCTGCGGCGGTCCTTGCTGGCGCGGTCAATCTTCTTCCAGAAGCCCACGAAGTAGTCGATGGCGGAGATGGATGAAACCAGCACTGTGAAGTAAACGGCGGCGATGGCGATCCAGTTGACCGGAATGACCAGCACGCCGAACTTCCACTGATCCCAGTGGTGGGCAAGGATAGCGGAGACGACAGCGACGATCTGGGTGACCGTCTTCAGCTTGCCCAGGTCGCTGGCCTCGATGGTGAAACCCTCCGACGAAGCGATCGAGCGCAGCCCCGAGATGAGGAACTCGCGCCCGATGATGACCACCGCGATCCAGACCTTGACCACCTGGGGGTTGTAGGCCACCAGGGCAACGATGGCGCTGGTCACCATGATCTTGTCGGCGATGGGGTCCAGGAGCATGCCCATGGTGGTGATCTGCGAGCGCTTGCGGGCCAGGTAGCCGTCCAGGCCGTCGGTAATCGAGGCCAGAACGAACAGCACCGAGGCCAGAATCTCCTGCTCGCCGTGCTGCCCGCGCCACGGAAAGTGCGTCGACAGAATCCAGAGAAACAGCGGGATCATGACGATCCGGCTCATCGTGATGGAATTGGGAAGATTCACAATAAGTCCTTTAGTATCAACACGTAGAAGACGACGCACTCTTTCAGCGGAGAAGGTGCTGGAGAATCGCTGAACTCGCCAATGCTTCTCCGCATGAAAACCGCCGATCCCACTACAACCACTGTAACGCCATTCACGCAGCGCTCGCCAGACCACCGCCAACCCAATGATCCGCAATGGAAGCGCCGCCAGAGCCTCCACATCTGCGAAGCGGGTAAACGGCCGTCTGTGCAGCGGACACCATCAGGTCTTCGACGCACGCTTTCTGCGCATGGCGCCGGCAGGACTCACCAGACCGGCGCCAAACAGAGTTGGGACCGGCTCCGGGCGGGGCAGCTTCCAGCTTGCCGACCGCACAGCCCCTACTTCGCCGCTCCCGATACTTGCCGGTCGGCTGAGAGGTCCAGCGCATATACCGTTTGCGTGGCTGTCAGAACCAGCAACTGCCTCTTTTCCGGAATGAACCGGGCCGCCAGCGCATCGTTGTCCAGCATCACGTGCGCGAGTTCCTTGCCCGTGAAGACCTCATAGACCGTCAGTTCCTGAGGCCGGTTGGTGGCGGCGATCAGGCCCAGCGCGGTGTCGCCCGCAACGGCGCGACCGAAGAAGCCCAGCAGCCGCGCGCCGTCCTGCAAGCGGTAAACCACCGTGTCGTTGGCGTTCCCGTGGACGGCCAGCAGATCGCCGTAGAGAGCGGCGGTTCGTTCGTCGGCGCGGCCGGAAGCTGTCTCCGGAGCTACCACCAGGCGCTCGGGAGCGCCGGTGCGGCGCGAGACGACCTCGATCACCAGGCCGCGCTCTTCAAACTCCTTAAACTCATCGCTGGTGCGCACGGCCAGCTTTTTGTTGTGGTCCAGCTCAGCGCCGCCCGTCAGGCTGCGCCTGTCCATGAAAAAGAGAAGTTGATCGCCGTAGGTGTCCAGGAGTGCCGGCGGATTGTTGGGGAATCGTCTCGACCAGAGCGGATTGCCAGTGGCCGCGTCAACGGCATCGACCTCCACATTGAAGTGAAGCTCCTGATCCGACTCGAGGGGCTTGTATCGCGCGATCACGCTGCCATACTGAATGTCTTCCGTCGCGATGGCGATCGTGGGAGTCACTTTACCGATCCGCCGGTCGATGCGCGCATCCCGGGCCGGCTTCAGTTCGTGGCCGGCGACGCGCGCCTGCAGCTTGTCCTGGCCGTCGAACTGCGCGTTGCGGAAGGGGCCGGTAATGGAGACCTGCTTGCCGGTGCTCAAGTCCCAGACGGCGCCGCGGGCACGATTGGAGATGGCCAGGTAGCGCCCGTCGGCGCTTAAGGCGCCTGCCTCCAAAGAGACAAGCGGAGTCACGGGCAACAGCATCGTCTCCATGTTTCCGCCGAGCGGCCCGGTGGAAACTCCTCCGCGCTCGGCTTCCGCGGCCAGTGTGCCGCCGGCCAGGTCGACCGCATCGAGCTTGAACGAGGGACCCGCCGGCCCGCCGGCCGGATCGAAGAGGGTTGCCGCCACATCCCCGGTTGGACCGGTCAGCAACCTCGGTCCACGGGTGACCCCGGCCATCCATGTGCGGCCCGCGATGAATGTGTTGAGCGGAAAGCCTTCAGAAAAGGTGGTGTAACACATCTTGAAGGTGTCGCGCGGGCCGCCTTCCTTGAATCCCCAGTCGCACTCGAACGCCAGCTTGCCGGAATCGACAAAGGCCATGCGGCTCTCATAGAGGTGCTCAAGGGAGTTTCCCAGGCTTACCGTCTTGCCCGCTTGCAGGTCGAAGCCCACCGCAGCTGTTCCCGACGCGGCGACAAAGTAGCGGCCGTCCTGGCTCCAGGCAACGGCGGCCTGGCGCGGCTCCTCCACGGCGCGCGCGGCTACGTCCTGCGCCTGGGAGCTGAAGTTCGCCCGGTAGAAGTCCGTGTTCTCATACAACATCCTGCCGGTGCGCAGGTCGCTCAGCTTCAGCCAGCCAGAGCTTCCGCCGCCGCCGAGCCTCAACCGCACGTTTTCGTAGTTGCGGCTGAAGCAGGCAAAGGTGTACCCGTCGGGCGAGAGGCTGTCCTGCAGGCAACCGGCGTAGTCGGCGAAGTCGTGAACGCGCACGGGTTGCCCGGCAGCTACGCTCCAGTCCTCGAAGCGCAGGCCGTGGTAATAAAACACAACGTCGGCCGAGTCGGGCGTGAACTGCGCCATCTCAGCTCCCGGAGCGTCGATGGAAAAAAGCAGCTTGAGCGGCGCGCGGCTGAGCACGTGAATCTGCATCTCATCCTGCGCCAGCAGGAACCTGGCGTCGGGGCTGAGGCGCACATTCTCAAGCGCCGGGTTCATGGGCGGGTCCAGCTTGATGGCCTTGAGTCCAGGCGTGGGGGCCACCGCGGGGCTAATTACCTGACGGAACAGGAAATCCTGGAACTCCTTGAACTCCGGACGGTCCTGCGGTTGGGCGTTGGCGCAGCCTGGGGGAAGCGACCTGACCATCTTCCGCGCCATGCGCACGCGCATGCTCATGGTCGTGGTCAGGTCAAGCGCATCGGTGAGGATGTTGCCCCTGAAGCCCTCGTTCAGGCTCGCGCGGTCGAAAATCGCCGAGAAAGCCTGGGGCGCATAACCAGCCTTCACCATGGCGTAAAATCCCACCCGGTCGGCCAGCAGTTCGTCATGCTCCCGGTCTTCGACGCTGAGGCGCGGATTCCATTTGTATTCGAGGACGTCCGTGGGAACGTTCAGCATCCTCTGGAACTTGTCGAGAACATCGGCTTGGCCGCCGAGCGATTTGACGCCCATCAGCTTGTTGAAAGCAAGCGTGTAAACCGTGGCCGTATGGCGGGTGTAGATGCGGCCGATCTCGTGGGCCAGCACGCCGGCCAGCTCATCTTCGTTACGCGCATCCAGAATCAGCTTGCGGCTGACGTAGACATGGCCCCCGGCCAGGGAGAAGGCGCGGACTTCGCCCGACTCGAAGACGCGGAAGGAATAGCGCACCGGCGTAGGCGGCAGCTCGGCGAGCAGCTTCTCGCCGAGCCTGGTCAGGTATGCGCTCTCCGCGGCGGGCAGCAGCAGGTAATCAGGTTCAATCCTGTCGGCCTGGGCATCGCCCAGCCACTGCTCTTGCTCGGGGCTGAAGATGTTGGCGCGGCGGACGGCCAGCGGAGGCGTGGGCAACGAGCATCCGCTGGACTGCTGAGCCTTAGCCGCGCCAGGGATACTTACCGGGAATAGAAGAAGAGCAACTGCAAGTATTTGCCGTTTCATCGCGCCAACTCCACAATGCTGCTTGGGCATTCATTCATAGGACGGCCCGTCCCGGCCAGCAGTTACTAGAGAAACAAGAACAGCGCGGCCTGTCTCAGGGCGGCTCTTAAAGCGCTACACAAGGATGCTGCGCTCAAGGAATTCGGGTTTCGACCAGTCTCCCTGAGGTCTCGACTCAGCCGGCATCATGCCGCGCAGATCGCCGCTCTTGTGAGCCCGCTTCAGACCCCGGCCGCAACCTTGCTCTTAAAGTAGTCGAGCGACTTCGCCAGGCCTTTCTTGAGCGGGACGCGCGGTTCCCAGCCCAGAAGGGTGCGGGCTTTCGTGATGTCGGGGCACCGGCACGAGGGATCGTCGACGGGCAGCGCCATCATGCGCATCTCGCTCTTCGAGCCGGTGACTTCCAATATTGCCTGCGCCGCTTCGAGGATGGTGAACTCCTCGGGGTTGCCGATGTTCACCGGCAGATGTTCGCTGCAGCGCGAGAGGAGCAGGACGCCTTCGATCAGGTCGTCCACATAGCAGAAGCTGCGCGTCTGGCTGCCGTCGCCGTAGATGGTAATCGGTTCGCCGCGCAGGGCCTGCATCATGAAGTTGGAGACCACGCGGCCGTCGCTGGGATGCAGACGGGGCCCATAGGTGTTGAAGATGCGGATCAGGCGGGTGTTCACGCCGCGCGCGCGATGGTAGGCCATCACCAGCGCCTCGGCGTAGCGCTTGGCCTCGTCGTAGACCGAGCGCGGGCCGACCGGGTTCACATGGCCCCAGTACTCCTCTGTCTGCGGATGCTCGAGCGGATCGCCGTAGCACTCCGAAGTGGAAGCGTGCAGATATCCGGCGTCGTATCTGGCTGCGATCTCGAGAGTGTTCTCGACGCCGACGGAACCCACGCGTAGGGTTTCGATGGCCAGGCGAAGATACTCCGGCGGGCTGGCCGGAGATGCAAAGTTGAAGACGTAGTCCACCGGACCCGGATCGAAGGGCTGGCAGATGTCGCGCTCTTCGAACTGAAAGCGCGGCTCGGCGGCCAGGTGAGCGATGTTTTCGCGATCGCCGGTCGAGAAGTTGTCCACACCGGCAACTTCATGGCCCTCCGCCAGGAGCCAGTCTGTAAGATGAGAACCCAGGAATCCGGCGGCGCCGGTTACGAGCATGCGCATCGTTAATCTTTCGTACTCCGCAACTCAGGGATGCGGGCCCGTTGGACTATCCTTCTCAGTGGCCGGGCGAGCGCCAAGGGGGAACCGACGATCACTCTGCCATCCTTCGCGGCGGTTAAAGCACTCCGCTGCGCGGCTTTCCTTGCTGCGCCTGATAACTTGCCGGCCTGCCCACGCTGACATAAGTAAATCCATGGTCCAGCATCTGTTGGGGTTTGTAGAGGTTGCGGCCGTCGATCACGATGGGAAAGCGAACCGCATCGTTGAGCCGCACCAGGTCGATCTCCGCGAACTCCTTCCAGTCGGTCAGAATCAGCACCGCGTCGGCGCCCTTGGCCGCTTCGTAAACGCCGGCGGCATAGCGCAGCTTGGCCGAGGGCGGCAGCACCGATTTGGCGCGCTCCATGGCCGCCGGATCGTAAGCCGCGACCATGGCGCCCGCTTCCAGCAGCCTCTTGATAATCTCGATGGCCGGAGACTCGCGAATGTCGTCGGTATTGCCCTTGAAGGCCAGACCCAGCGCCGCCAGCCGCTTGCCGGGCAGGGTCCACAGCGCCGAGAGCACCTTGTTGAAGAAGATATCCTTTTGCTTTTCGTTGATCTTGCGAACCTCCTGGAGCAGCTCGAAGTTCACGCCGCGCTGCTGTGCCACCCAGTGGAACGCGGCCACGTCTTTCGGGAAACAGGAACCGCCGTAGCCCAGGCCGGCGTGCAGAAACCCCGGGCCGATGCGCCTGTCCAGACCCAGGCCGGCGGCAATGTCCTCGATGTCGGCGTCCACGGCTTCGGCCAGGTTGGCAACCGCGTTGATGAAGGATATTTTCAAGGCCAGGAAGGCATTGGAGGCGTGCTTGATAAGCTCGGAACTCTGCGCCGAGGTGATCAGAAGCTTCGCCGGGCGAGCGGCGCTCAAAGCCCCGGGGAGCGCGCCGGGCTGGCCGTAATAGCTGCCCCCGACGAGCGGCTCATAGATGCGCCGGACCAGGTTGGCGGCGCGCTCTGTGCCGGCGCCCACCACGATGCGGTCGGGATGCATGAAGTCGATGACTGCCGTGCCCTCACGCAGGAATTCGGGGTTCGAAACCACATCGAAGTTCTGGGGATCGACGCCATGGCGGCGCAGCACGCGCTGGATCCACTCGTTGGTGTACACCGGGACAGTGCTTTTTTCCACGATCACTTTGTAGTTGTTGATGTGCCGCGCGATCTCGGAGACCACCGCCTCGACGAAGGAGAGGTCGGCGGCGCCCGCATCGCCCTGGGGAGTGCCCACGGCGATGAAGATAGCCTCGCTCGCTTCCACGGCGCCGCCCAGGTCGGTCGTGAACTCCACGCCGCCGCCCCGGTGCCTGGCCAGCAGTTCGGGCAGGTGGTCCTCGTAGATGGGCACACCGCCTTCACGGAGAGTCTTGACTCGGGCCTCGTCATTGTCGACGCAGAGGACGCGATGACCCATTTCGGCAAAACAAGCGGCTGCCACAAGTCCCACATATCCGGACCCGATCACGCAGATGGAAACTTGATCTTGCATAGGTTCGTGCTTTCCCCTTCGCTGCTTCCTTGGCGGTTGGCGGCCGGAGAAACCCCGGTCCGGTAGGGCTTTCGAGCCAGGTTCGAGACAAATCAGGATCGCATGGAGGACCGGCCGAAGAACATCCGGTCCCGACGCAACCGTTGAAAACGGACCGCGCAGCCCATGGGCCCGGTGAGCGCTCCTTCTAGGCTATCCGCTGGGTGGAGGATCGGGCAAACCTGCCTTGCCTGTGGATTGGCGGTTCGTTGGGTTTGGGGGCCAATCGGAACGAACCCGCTTCGAACCGGGCCGGTTTGTCCGGGGCTGGATCAACGGTCTGGTAGAGTGAGATTACGGCTGGCGATGCGGCGTTGCTCCGGTCGAACGCAGGCCTGCCGAGAGGCTGGATGGTCTCTTGTTCGTTTGTGGAGGGCAGGGACGACTCTCATGGCTATTCCTGGGCAACTGCCGCTTCGCGAACTGGCTCCATTTCGCATTGCGCCCAGGTTTGTGGGCCGGGTCTGGGGTTACCTGGATCTTCGTCCCTGGTTTGACTGGGTCACGGAAGGTGGTGAACCTGTCGGAGAAGTCTGGCTCACCGGGGACGAGTGCCTGGTGGCGACCGGCCCACATGCCGGAAAAACGCTGGGCTGCCTCTTCGGCGAAAGCTCCGAGGCGATGCTCGGAGCGGGCGCGCCATCGCCCGCCTCGCCGCTGCTGATCAAGGTCATCTTTGCCAGGGAGAAGTTGAGCGTACAGGTGCATCCGGACGACCGCCTGGCGCAAAAGTATGGCCAGCCGCGCGGCAAGAGCGAATGCTGGTACGTGCTGGCAGCCGGGCCGGGAGCGCAGGTGGCCGCCGGACTCAAGCCGGGAGTCACGCTGGACGAGGTAAAGGAAGGAATCCAGGCGGGCACGCTGGAGGAGAGCCTGAACCTGTTGCCGGTGGCGGCCGGAGAGTTGATCTTTGTCGATGCCGGGACGGTTCACGCCATCTGGCCGGGGTCGATTCTGCTGGAGACCCAGCAGAACTGCGACCTGACTTACAGAATGTACGACTACGGACGCGGGCGCGAACTGCACATCGACAAGGCCCTTGAAGCCACGCGGCTCACCACCCGCGCTGGCAAGGTTCCGGCCAGGGTGCTCGCGGATCGCGCCATTCTGGTGGATGAGGAGTACTTTCGCGTGGAGCGAATCCCCGTGGATGGGAGCCGGACGAGCGCCAGCCCGGCGGATGAGGACAAGGCGCATCGCGGACTTGCATATCTGTTTGCCGCCGCCGGGTCGGGCAGGATTCACAGCCCTTGCAAGAGCTTCGAGCCGGTCGAACTGCCGGCGCGGGGGATAGTGGCCGTTCCCGCTGCTGCGCCTGAGTTCCTGATCGAGGACATGGGCGGACTGGACCTGATCCGCATCGCGCCTAACTGGCCGGGAAGGTCCCCATCGGGAGAGACGCGACGACGGCGGCGGAGCTTTTGCCTGGAAGGCTTCGGCTGAGGAGTGCGCAACTCCTGGCTGCGGGGCGGGTTCAACTGCTCAGGTCGCTGATTGCCGCCATCGAAGAAGAGGGGGAGAGTCGTTATTCTAAGTGAGGATGGCGAGGAATATCCGGGCCGGAATTCTGAGCCGGAGGCGAATCTCCTCGTGGATTCAGAGCTTTGCAACCTGGAACTGCCGATGTAAACTGGCCATGGAAAGGCTCGCCTCCTGAGGCGTCCTGCAGTTCTGATGGAGGCGCACCATGCGTTGGAAGTTCGTTATAGCGGCCCTCTTTCTTGCCGCGGCAGTGCAAGGCTTTCCCCAGACCGCTCCGGCCGGCACAGAAGGCGCTTCGCGACTCTTTGTCGGCGCTGGCGTTTCCGGTTACAATGCCGACTTCTATGGGAACTACCTCATGGAAGGCGCCACGGTGTGGTTCGATTTCTACCCCAATCTCGGTCCGGCGTTTTTGCATGGGTTGGGCATCGAGGGGGAGGGCCGCGACATCTGCTTCGGCCGGCCGTCGGACCAGCCCTCGAATCTCGCCGAGCAGACCGGCGGGGGCGGGGCGATTTACAGTTGGCGCCACTTCCACCGCTTCTCTCCTTACGCCAAGTTTCAATGGGAGCATGCCAACATCGACTTCGATTTCGGCATTCCCAACTACGGCCACGACACCAGGGATCTTTATGCCGGCGGCCTCGGGGTCGATTACCGGCTCTCGCGCAATCTATGGATTCGCGCCGGCTATGAGCAGCAATACTGGCAGAGACTCTTCCAAAACGACAAGGTTTCCTATCCGACGGGGATCATACTCAAGCCGAACGGTGTAACCATCGGCGCAGCGTACAATGTCCATTTTCGTCATCGGCACTGAAGGTCCGCTTCGACCTCCGCTGGGCCGCGCATTCTCCTGAAGGGCTGCTCTTTCCTGGGAAACGCCCACTCCTTCGATTCCTGCCAGGCTTGGCGGCCCCGCGGAATGTGTGCTCTTGTACTGACTTTTAACGGTCTTTTGTGCGCCGCGTCCAATTCGCATCCAGGTTTTCAATTAAGATGAGAGGCGCTATGAACTTCCAATTCGCACTGCCCCAAGAGCTTCGCGCGGCTGTGGACCTGGCCGTCGCCGACTGGCAAGCCAACGACAAGATTGACCGCTTCTGGAAGAAGGACGCCAGCCTGTGGACCTCGGAAGGCGAGGAGAACTGGCTGGGCTGGATCGACATTGTCGAGCGCCAGCAGAAGGATTTGCTGAACCTTGCCGAACTGGGCGCGGACGTTGAGACCGGCGGATTCAAGACGGTTCTGCTGCTCGGCATGGGCGGCTCCAGCCTGTGCCCCGAAGTGATGGCTGAGACCTTCGGCCAGCAGGCGGAGTTTCCCGCGCTGCGCATCCTGGACTCGACCGATCCGGCGCAGGTGAGGGCGGTTCGGGACAGCCTTGACCTCAAGGAAACACTCGTCATTGTGGCCAGCAAATCCGGCTCCACGCTGGAACCGAACATCCTCAAGCAGTATTTCTTCGATCAGATGCAGGATGCCGTGGGCGCGGAGGAGGCCGGCAGCCACTTTGTCGCCATTACGGACCCCGGCTCGAAGATGGAGCAGGTGGCCAAGGACGGCGGCTTCCGGTACATCTTCTATGGCGATCCTCAGATCGGCGGGCGCTACTCGGCGCTGTCGAACTTTGGCCTGGTCCCGGCCACGGCGGCCGGCCTCCATACCGGCAGACTCCTGGACGAGGCGGCCAAGGCCGTGGCGGCGGCCAAGCAAGCGCCGGGGGACAATCCGGCGATCGAATTGGGCCTCATCATGGGCACCGCCGCCAATGCCGGCCGCGACAAGCTCACCATCTTCACCTCGCCGGAGATCTACGACCTGGGCGCGTGGCTGGAGCAACTGATCGCCGAATCGACCGGAAAGCTGGGCAAGGGAATTACACCGGTTGACCGCGAGGCGATCGGAGCGCCGCAAGTCTACGGCAGCGACCGCATCTTCGTTTACGTGAAGCTGGCCGGTTCGGCCGATTCGAGCCTTGACGCCAAGGTCGCCGCTCTCGAGGCCGCGGGCCATCCGGTGATAGCCATCGAAATATCGGACCTCTACGAGATCTTCGGGCAGTTCTTCACCTGGGAAGTGGCTACGGCCGTGGCCGGCTCGGTGATGGGCATCAATCCCTTCAACCAGCCGGATGTGGAGGCAGCCAAGATCGAGACGCGCGCCCTGACCGCGGCCTACGAAAAGACGGGCACGCTGCCGGAGCGGGAGCCGGTTCTGGTGGACGGTGGAATAGGAATCTACGCGACCGAGGCCTACGCGGCCACGCTAAAAGCAGCAGCGCCTGCCGCCACGCTGGCCGGGTATCTGCGCGCGCATCTCAATCGGATTCACGCCGGCGACTACTTTGCCGCGCTGGCCTTCCTGCCCATGTTTCCCGAGCACGAGGCGGCCATCCAGGGCTTCCGGCACAAGGTGCGCGACGCCAAACGTGTGGCTACCTGCCTGGGCTTCGGCCCGCGCTTCCTGCACTCCACCGGGCAGGACTACAAGGGTGGTCCCAACGGCGGGGTATTCCTCCAGATCACCGCGGAACATGATGTCGAGGCGGACGTCGATGTTCCGGGTCAGACTTACAGCCTCGGCGTGGTCATCGACGCCCAGGCTGCCGGAGACCTGGCGGTGCTGGAGTCGCGCGGGCGGCGGGCTCTGCGCGTTCACCTGGGAGCCGATGTGGCCGCCGGGCTGGCGACGCTGGCAGCGGCCTTCGACCAGGCGCTGGCGTAAGGACAGAGATCAGAGATCAGGGATCAGGGGCTGGAGAGGTCGTTGCCGATTAAGCCCGCGCCTCCCTTGGGGCGAGTTCGCAGGCACCCCCGCGATCATGCGAAGTTATCCCGTGCCGCAGGAGTTGCCTTCTGAGTTCCGGCTCTTGTTGCGCGGCGCGGAACTTTTTCCCGCCGGCCGGGTTTTCACCGATGACGGCTTTCGCCAAACCTCGTCTAAGTGTTTGAGCCGGAAGCAGCACCTTCGAGCGTTCGTTCCAACGGCACAGCCTCGATCGGCCGCTGGAACCACGCTTCAGGCGGAGGAGTGAGATGAAGATGAATCGGACCTTGCTGAAGAGAGTTGTTCCCCTAATTCTGATCTGGGCCGGATTGGTTGCCCTGTGCGCCGTGGTTGCGGTTGCCCAGGCGCCGGACCAGAACTCCGTCACGGTTACGGCCCAGCCGGCCGGCCAGCGCACCGATGGACAGATCGAGATGGACGTGGTGCATGCCCTCGATGCTTCCAAAGCTTTGAAGAGCGACCTGATTACCGCCGCTACCATCCAGGGCGAGGTCACGCTGTCGGGAACCGTGTCGAGCGAGGCCTCCAGCGAACTGGCGGAGTCGATCGCCAGCCATGTGGCGGGCGTGACCAAGGTCCACAACAACCTGAAGGTCGGCAATCCGCAGGCGGCCCAGGCAGCGCAGCCGGCAGCCCCCGGCGAACAGCAGATGGCGGACAGCCAGGCGGACGAGTCCATGGCGCCCGTTCCTCCGCCTCCGCCCGCGGTCACGGATGGACCTCTGCCGGCTCCCGGACAGAACCCGGATCAAGGTCAGGCGCCTTCTTCGCAGGCTCAGCCGCAGCGGCCTCAGTGGGTTCCGGCCAACCCGCGCATTACTCGTTTGCAGCCTCCCGCGCCGGCCTATGAAACTCCCAAGGGGCCGGTGACCATACCCGCGGGAACGCTGATCCAGGTGCGGACCGCCGAGTCGTTGAACAGCAAGAGGGCCAAGGACGGCGAGCCGGTTCAGTTCACCGTGATCCGTGACGTGGCCTTCGGTGCGCTGGCGATTCCGCGCGGCGCGACCGTGCATGGGGTGGTTACCGAAGCCAAGAAGGCCGGCGACCTGGGCGGGAGCCCGGTGCTGGCGCTCAAGCTCACCTCGCTGGATCTTGGCGGGCAGAGCTATCCGCTCAGCACCGACGAATTCAAGGTGAAGGGACCGAACAAGGCCGGTGAGACGGTCGGCAATGCCCTTGTCGGCGCAATTCTTGGGTGCGCTATCGGCGGCGCAGTGGGCCGCGGCGAGGGCTGCGGTATCGGCGCCGGCGCTGGCTTGGCCGCGGGCACGGCAGCAACAGCAGCTACGCCCGGACCGGGGGTTTGGATTCCCGCCGAGGCGCTGGTGATCTTCCACCTGAATACCCCGCTGACGGTTACGCCGGTAAGCGCGCAGGAAGCGGCCCGCCTGGCGCAGGGGCTTTATCAAGGCGGGCCGAGCCTTTACCGGCGCGGCTATTACCCTTACGGCTACCCCTATTACGGCTCTCCGTACGTGGCCGGCGTCTATACCTACGGTTATCCGCCAGTCTACTACCGGCCTTATTACATGATTGGCGGGTATTACTACTGGCGGTAAGCCGCGCAGGCGAGCCCGGCTCACCGCCGGGCCGCTTTCACCGCTGTGGTGAGCGCGGGACCCAACTAAGACCTTCAAACCCGATGCGAGGGGAATGACCGCCGACATCGTCCTCCTCGCCGCTCACAGCATCTTGTTGTCGATGGCGGCCAGGGTCGTGTCGGCGGCCGCGCGGCTCCAGCCGATGCGCAGATCCTTCACGTCGCGCAATGCGAAGGCGCCGTCGGCGTTGCGCGGAGCCGTGACCGCGAAGAAGTCGGCGCGAGTTACATCGGTGAGATAGAACGCGGGACGCGCGTCGGGAGCCGCGTTGGCAATCTCCACGTGGCTCATCTCCACATTGCGCACATGGCGGAGAAAGAATCCCGAGGCGGGCATGGGGCCGAACATCGACGGCTCCGGATACTTGTTCTCCAGCTCCGGCGGCTGAATCTTCGCATCCTCGGCCGTCGCGCCGCCCGCTGTCTCGATATAGATGTTCGACAGCTTCACATCTTCGATGAAACTGCCGGGAATGCCGCTGAGAATGGAGCTGATTCTCTGCGGAGCGCCGTAGCAGGCGAGATTGCTGATCATAACTCGCTTGAGCGTGCCCACCCTGGTGGTTTCCCTGGGGCCGCGCAAGCGCTCTCCCAGGCGCATGAAGATCGGCCCGGAGACAAGATCGCGCATGGTGGTGTTGGTGATGGCGAAGTCTTCCAGCAACGCGCCATCGACCGACTCCAGCGCATAACCCTGGCAGCCTTCGAAGACGCAGCCGGAGATGGCGACGTTGATAAACCCGCCGTTGGATTCCGTGCCGAACTTGATGCGGCCGGTGCGCGGCGCGCGAAAGTCGGGCGCGAACTTCTTGAAGGATCCGTCGAGCACCGACCCCAGCTCGTAACACCCGGTTACCCAGCAGTTTGAAATGGTCAAGTTCCTGGTGGGCCGCGCATAACCCAGGGCATAACTCGACTTGGGGCAGATGCCGTCGTCCCAGGGCGAGTTGACGGTGCAGTTGGAGACGCGCGCGTT
>Ga0326727_10007191_pt1 | contig 29692 bp, 25 predicted proteins | sample MB2enrmetagenome_FD_207643 | JGI IMG/M metagenome (GOLD analysis project Ga0326727, IMG submission 207643) | Lab enriched peat soil microbial communities from McLean, Ithaca, NY, United States - MB29MY | ecosystem: Environmental > Terrestrial > Soil > Wetlands > Peat | place: USA: New York... | reverse complement strand
TGCGTGTAGGCCGCCGCGATCCGCACCTGCTTGGCGCCCGCCGTCAATTGGCCCGCATCGAGCTCCGCGTGCTGTCCGTTGACGTGCAGGCGACCGCTGAAGCGGTCGAAAGGCTCGCCTTCGAGCATGCCGGAAGTAATCTCGAGATCCGAATCCACCAGCGGATTGCCGAGCGTTCCGGCAACCTGGGCGGTCGCGCCCAGCGTTCCCGTAAGCGGTACCTCACCCGCGCCCGTCAGCGGCGCGACTTCCGCGATAGCGGCATGGCTCATCGTGGCGTTGCCCCAGATCTGGCTGTGCGGGCTGGTTCCCCAATGATCGAGCCCCAGCGCCGCCTGGAAGCGGGCCTGCATCGCGCCGCTCGCGAGGCTGGCATTCCGCAGGTTCACGCTATCGGGCGAAGCGGTAACGTCCGCATCGAGCGAGTTGAAGGTCGCGCGGCCGGCGGCGAAATTAGTGGCGCGCAGGTGGCCCGCCGCGGTGGGATGCGCCAGGCTGCCGGTCACCGTGCCCTCGAAGCGCACGCTTCCACGTTCCAGTTTCACGGAAGCGGATGCGGGGTCGATCCCCACCGCGGGCAGCACATCGCCCAGATCGCGGGTTTCCAGACGGACCCGCAGGCTGCGGCCGATGGCGCCGGAGAAATCGGCGCGCGAGGACGGCAGCGACAGCATCGATTGGCCCAGGTCCAGAATGCCGCCGCGGGCATCGTAGGAGCCTTCGATGCGGCCGCTGACCGGCGCACTCCCTGCCGCCGGCGTCACCGCCAGGCTGGCTTCGGCGCGCAGTTCGTTCTTGCGCTGGAGCGAGCCTTCCAGCCGCACGGTCCCGGACACCCGGCCATCCCAGGGAAGCCGCGCGCGGCTGTAGACCGCCACCACACGGCTTGCGAGCAGCCCCGCGGTCTGGCCCTCCACGCGGAAGCGATCGAAATCCGCGAGCCGCGCCTGGCCCTCGAACGTGCCACCCAACGCCGCCAGGTCCAGCCCCTCGAGATCGAGATTGCCGTCGCGCAAGGTGGCTCGCGCGAGCCGGCCCTCCACGGGAGCCACGCCGGCCACATTGGCCGCCAGCCGCATCCCGCTCAGCTCGATGGCCTGGGGGCTCGCTTCGAGGCCGCCATCGGCGCGGATGTCCAACATGCGCACCTGTGAATCGCGATACTCCAGGCCGTAGACGTGCAGTTTGCCGAGTACCGAGTAATCCCGGCCGCCCGCCCATTGCGCCTCGCCGGCCAGCTCCAGCCAACCGGTCTTCAGCCCGGTAGCGTCCGCGAAGCGCGCCACGTCCTGGGCGGCCACGCGCGCGTTGTACTGGAAGCGGCCGCGCGGCGAAGCCAGGTTCTCGATGCCTCCCACAATATCCAGACGGGAGCCGCCGGTGGCCAGGTTCGCCGCCACGATCCCGATGCGCTTGGCCGCCATCGTAACCGTGGCGCTCAGGTCTACCGGCGCGGGCACGCGGCCGCCCAGTTGGATTTCGAGAGGCCTGACCGCGAGCGAGCCGCGATAGTCGCGCGCGACGGTTTCATAAGCCAGTGCGACGTTCAGGTTCCGGCCGCGCACGTCGAAGGGTGTCGAGCCGTGCGATTCCACCTCGAACACGCCGCGCTCCAGGCCGAACCGGCCGATCGCCAGTTGCATGATGGTCTCGACCGTGTCCGGTCCTTTCCGGCGCTTCACCTTCGGTTCGGGGATATTCGTGCGGCCGTCTGAATCGACGGTCAGATAGACGTGCGGAGCGGCCACATCCAGGTAGGCGATATCCACGGCGCGCTTGAGAATCGAAACGATCTTCAGCCCGATGGCGATGGAGTCGGCGTGCAGCAGGGGAGGTCTGCCGGCTGGCTCGGTGCCGTGCAGGGTGAAATCGCGGATCTCAACGCGCCGCCGGCGCCAGTCGAAAGCCAGCGCCCCGATGGCCACGCGCCCGCCCGTGGCCGTCTCCACCGCGCTCACCAGCCGCGCGCGCACCTGCTCACGAAACCATCCGCTTTGCAGGACGATCACGGCGGCGCCCGCGGCGAGCAGCAGCAGCGCCGCCAGCGATCCCGCGATCCAGGCCACCCGCCGCCGGCTCACTGGAACGCCTCCGCATGGTACACGATGGCGGTGCGCCGCTGGGCATCTTTCAGCCAGGCGTCCATCTCCTGGTCCTCGCGCTGCCCGAGGAGGGTCTGTTCGATCCCGGCGCGATAATCTTCCAGCCCGACCGGCTGGCCCGGATGCGCGGCCTTGGCGGCCGGCTCCACGACCTTGGCGAAATACTCCTCGATATCCTGGTCGCTCACCTGCACCGCGGGGCGGAAGCGGATCTCGATGAACCGCAGCAGCGTGCGCTCCCAGAGCAGCTCGTCTTTGAGGTCCTGTTCGGTGAGCCCGGCCGCCTGCAACTGGCGGCGAAAATCCGCGGCGCCGAAGTGCTCCTGCTCGAATTTCTCGAGCACCGGCGCCACTTCTTCCGGGGAGGGCAGCGGGTAGCGGCTGGCTTCCAGTTCCGTGCGGATGAGCTGCTGCTCGACCATGCGCCCGGCGGCGGCCCGCTTTCCGGCCGGGCTGAGGTCGGGCTCGGTCCCGTTCAGGAAAGCCGTAACGCGAATCTCGCGGATCAAATCGCTTTCCGTGATCACTCGATTACCTACGGAAACGGCTATCCGGTCGATGATGACGGCGTAACCCGCCGAACCAAAAAGCGCCATACACACCATCGAAGCTATCCAGCTTCCACGCCCTCCGCGCGCGCCAGCCCAGGGGATCTTCGCATCTCCGCGGCAAATAGAAGTTCGCAATGGAGCGCGGCTTTTCAAAACGTCTGTCCTATCGACACAAAGAACTGAAAATGGCTTACGTTCTGCACCGAGCACAGCGGGGCCGGGGGCGCGCACGGGTCCACTCCCGCGTTGATCAGCTCCTGCTGGGTTCCATTGAAGCCATAAAAGTAAGGTGGATTGATGCTGTACGCCAGATCCAGCCGCACCGGGCCGACCGGCGTTTGATAGCGCACGCCGAACCCCACCGCATGCACCATGTAATCGAAATCCTGGAGATTGCGCTGGCTGGTGCGGAACGACAAATTTCCCAGGCTCGAGTAGACGTTGCCCATGTCGTGAAACAAGACGCCGCCTATATTTTCGCCCACCAGCGGAAAACGCAACTCCACCTGGTTAAAGAACAGGGCCGTGCCGCCCAGCGGAAAGCCGGTGGAAGTATCGCGCGGACCGGCTTGCTCGTCCGGGAAACCGCGGTCCGTCGTGTTGCCGCCGCCGAAAAAGCGTTCGGGGAGCGGAACGGCATCCAGCACATCGCCCGCGTAGTGGAAGGCGTAGATGTCACCGAATTCCGTGCTGCGCGCCAGCACCAGCCTCTTGCCCAAGGGGTAATACGTGGCGTTGCGCGCCAGGAAGCGGCCGAAATCGCGCTGCGATCCGAACGCGCGGTCGGCCAGCCCGAGATCGACGGTGTCGTAGATGCCCCGGTGCGGATCGAGGGGATTGTCGCGCCGGTCGTGCACCAGGTTGGTGGAGGCGATCCCCACGCGCACGGGCTGCGAAAGTTGCGGGATGAGAAACGGCGTGATCTTCAGGTCGCTGATGGCCACCAGCCGGTAGGTGTAGCGGTACAGCAGGGTGACGGACTTGCTGAACCGCTGCGACAACTGCACCGATCCTTCCTCGCGCTTGAAGTTGAACGTCCGCACGTCGCGCGAATGCTCGAATTGGGCGGTGAACGAGATGTTCAGGTTGTCGCTGCTGCGAAACCGCGGCCAGGAGTAGTTGAGCAGGCCGAGTTGATCGAGCGTCGAGGCGCGCGTGCGCAGGGTGATGCTGTGCCCCACGCCCCACAGGTCATTGCGCGTGATGTCGTAGGATACGCGCGGTGAAAAACCGGTGGCGCCCGCCGGTGCGTCGTAGCAGGTCTCGCAGCCCCCGATGCGGCCTAGTTCCGCGCCGATGCCTATCGCCATGGAATAGCGGTGCGCCTCTTCGAGGCTGTAGAGCACGTACTTTCGGGAGGTCTCGCCTTCGGGGTCCTGAATGGCCGTATCCACCCGCGCGAAGACTCCCAGGTCGTAGAGTCTCCGCTGGATATCGGTGATGCGGGTCAGCGAGAGCGGATCGCCCGGCTTCAGCGTGATGATCCGATCGACCAGCGCCGGGCGGGTGATGGTGAGGCCGCTCGTGACCACCTGGCGCACGAACTGCTCCGTGCCTTCCACGATGGTGAAGCGCAGATCCATGCGGTGCGGCTTGGCCGAAGGTTTGGAACTCCACTCGAAGGTGGCATTCGGGAATCCGCGGTCGAAATATTCCGCCAGGATGGTATCGCGGTCCACCGCCACGTTGAACTCGCTATACGGCTCCTCCGGGATGGACGTCAGCTTGGCCATGATCGCGGCCTTGTCTAGCCGCTCGATACCACCCACTTCGAGGCTTCCGACCAGGTACTGGGGGCCTTCGCCAATCGTCAGGACTACGGCGATATCGCCGCTCTTCCCCCCGTAATCATCCTGCACCCGGTGGGTCACCTTCACATCGCGAAAACCGTTGGACTGATACAGGTTCACGATGGAAGCTTCGTCCCGGTCGAGCATGGCGGCGCTGTACCGCCCGTGCGGAAATTGCAAAAACGTGGCGGGCTGGAGGAACATGCGCTCGCGAATCGAGGCCGTATCGAAGTACCGGTTACCCGCGATCGCGATCTTCGCCAGCCGGTGGCGCGTGCCGGTGGTGACCAGGTACTCGATTGCCGACTCCTCGTTCGAGACGCGCTGTTCCTTGAATTGCACCGTGGCTTCGAAATAACCCTGGGATTGAAAGTAGTCCCGCAGGTTGCGTTCGCCTTCCGCCAGCAGGTCGGGATCCACCGTGTGCTCCTCGAACACCGGCACGTAGCGCTGCAACTTCTTTTCCGAGAGCTTGACCCCCACGCTCCGCACATCGATGCGCGGCCCCGCGTCGATGCGGAGGGTGGGCGTGGCGCGGTTGCTCTCCTCGTGGTATTGCATGGATTCGAGCGAGACCTTGGCCTCCAGGCGGTTCTCCTTGAGGTAGAGCGTCCGCACCCTCTCGATGCCCTCGCGAACGCGCGTGTCCGTGACCGGTTTCCAGGTGTGAACGATCCAGCGACGGAACTTGGTGGCGCGCAGCACGCGTTGGGGATCCATTTGCAGATTTCCCACCAGTAGCGGCTGGCTCAGGCTGGCCCGCGGGCCGGGCGCGATCGTAAAGACGATGTTCATCTGCTGGAACCGGTTGTCCTCGTCGAAGCGCTGCTGGATATGGTTGCGGTAGAAGCCGTCGCTTTCGAGCAGCCGCTGCTGATTGGTTATCGCCTGCTCGACCCCGGCCTCGGTGAAAGGCTGCCCCAGATCGAGACGCGTGGCGTTTTCCAATTGGCCCCTGGTGGGAGGGATGGGCACATTGCCGCGTATCGAGACATCTCCGATGAACCAACTGTTCTTGGTGATGAAACGGATCAGCACGCCATCCTGGTCCGGTTCCGCGTCCACCTGAATATCCGCGTACCGCCCCGTGGCAAAGAGCCGCTCGATGGAGGCCCGCACATCCGCCATGCGCAGCGGCTGGCCTTTCTTCAGAGGCAGCATCGCATTTAAATCGCCCGTCTCGAGCGGCTGCACGGCGGGCTGAAACTGGACATCGAGCACACGCTTGCCGTCGAACTCGGCGGATTGCGCGCGCAGAGCCGGGCGCCGCGCCGCCGCGAGCATCAGCAGGACGTAAAAAGCATAGGCGAGCCGCGTCCGCACCATCCTCATGATAACGTAGGTCCTTCCGGGCAACTTTGATACCATCGGAGCTGATGGATTCCGCCGAGCGCCTGCGGTATTCACGGCAAATCCTGTTTCCGGGGATCGGAGAACGCGGGCAGGAGGCGCTCCTTCAGTCGCACGCCGCCGTGGTGGGATGCGGCGCTCTGGGCAGCTTCCACGCCGCGGCCCTGGCGCGGGCAGGCGTGGGTCTCCTCACGCTGGTGGACCGCGATTACGTCGAGCCCAGCAACCTGCATCGTCAGTGGCTGTTTGAGGAAAACGACGCCGCCGAAGCCCTGCCTAAGGCGGTGGCTGCCGCGCGGGCGATCGGCCGCATCAATTCCTCCGTGCGCGTGCGGCACGCCGTGGCCGACCTGACACCGTCCAACGTCGAGGAACTGCTGGGCGACGCCCGCCTGATTCTGGACGGCACCGACAACTTCGAAACGCGCTACCTGATCAACGATTTCGCCGTGAGCCGAGGTATCCCCTGGATCTACGGCGCGGCCGTGGGCAGCTACGGCCTCACCATGCCGGTAATCCCCGGGCGAACCGCCTGCCTGCGCTGCGTCTATCCCGAGCCGCCCGCGGGCGCGCAGCCCACCTGCGAAACCGCCGGGGTGCTGAATGTGGCCGTCTCCGCGGTGGCTTCGCTCCAGGTGGCCGATGCGCTCAAGATCCTGGCCGGCCACGCCGAGCTGGTGGAAGCGCGCATCACCACGCTGGACGTCTGGGAAGGCGGCATCCGGCAGATCGCCGCTCCCGCGCGCGATCCGGAGTGCCCCACCTGCGCCCGCCGCGAGTTCCCGTTCCTGGAAGAATCCGCCCGCCCTCCGGTGCGCTTATGCGGCCGCAACGCCGTGCAGATTCAAGATGCCGCGAGGTCCATCGATCTCGAAGCCCTGCGCGCTCGCCTCGAACCGCTGGGCGAAGTGCGCGCCAACGAATACGCCCTGCGCTTCGCCGCCGCGCCCTACGAGATCACGGTCTTCGCCGATGGCCGGGCGATCGTCAAAGGCACCAGCGACACCGGCGTGGCGCGCAGCTTGTACGCGCGCTACGTGGGATAGCCGGCGGGCGCTATTCGCGCTGCTAAACTGGGCTCAGATGCTCGAACCCCTCGTGGGCATGGACGTTGCCGATCTGGGTGAGGCCCTCGGCCCCGGCCAGCCGGCCTACCGCGCGCGGCAAATCTACCAGGCCATCTACCAGGCGCGTGTGGGCGGGATCGCCGAGATTTCCACGCTGCCCGTGAGCCTGCGCGAGGAACTGGCGTCGCGCTTCACTCTGGGTCTGCCCGAGGTCGAGCGGCTCTACGAATCTTCCGATGGGACGCGCCGCTACCTGCTGCGGCTGGCCGACGGCCGAACCATCGAGACCGTGCGCATGCCCGAAGGCGAGCGCGATACCCTGTGCATCTCGAGCCAGGCGGGCTGCGCGGTGGGCTGCACATTCTGCATGACGGCTCTGCTGGGCCTCGAGCGTAACCTGACCGCGGGTGAGATCGCCGGCCAGGTGCTGCGCGTCTGGGATGGCCCGCCGGCGAGCCGCCTGAACATCGTGATGATGGGCCAGGGCGAGCCGCTGCTCAATCTGGAGAATGTTCTGAAGGCCACCGCCATTTTGCTCGATCCCCAGGGGTTCGGCCTTTCGCCGCGGCGTATCACGGTTTCGACGGCGGGCATCGTGCCGCGCATGGCCGATCTGGGGCGCGCGCCCGTGCGGCCCAAGCTGGCTGTTTCGCTCAATGCTTCCACTGAGGAGATGCGCCGCGAGCTCATGCCCATCACGCGCAAATACCACCTGGAGGATCTGCTCGAAGCGTGCCGCGCCTATCCGCTGCGGCCATGGGAGAAGCTGACCTTCGAATACGTGCTGCTGGCCGGCGTGAACGACAGCGACGCCGACGCGCGGCGGGTGGCGCGCATGCTGGCCAATCTGAACGCCAAGGTGAACCTGATCGCGCTCAACCCCGGACCCGAGATTCCCTACCGCACCCCCGATCCCGCGCGCGTGGCGAGTTTCCAGCAGATCGTGCGCCGGTCGCTGCCGTGTTTCATCCGCAAGCCGCGCGGCCTCGATATTTTTGCGGCCTGCGGCCAGTTGAAGCGCAGCGTGGTGGCGGACTACTGAATCTGAAACCCGCCATATTCCCGCGGTTCGGCCTCTTCCTCGTCCACGCCGCGCACATCCGCCCAGCGAGGGCCGCGGTACAGCATCCCGGCCAGCTCGGCGAGCTTCTCCGGCGGCCCGGCGGCGTACACCTCGACCCGCCCATCGTCCAGGTTGCGCGCGTAACCGCTCAGCCCCAGGGCGGCGCCGGCGCGCTGCGCGAACCAGCGATATCCCACACCCTGCACCCTGCCGCGCACGAACCACCGCCGCGCCGAGTTTGCCCGACGAGCCGCACGAGCCATCTCAGGCGCCTGCTCCGTTCAGCACATCGCGGTAATATTCCTCGTACTGCGGAATCACTTTCTCCGTGCAGAAACGCTCGGCGGCGTTCCAGCGGCCCGCCTTGCGCATGCGGTAATGCAGCTCTTCATCGGTCAGCAGCGTCACCACCCGGGCGGCCTGCGCCTGGATATCGCCCACCGCCTCGAGGAACCCGTCTTCTCCATCGGTGATCAATTCCGGCACGCCGCCCACCCGCGTGGCCACCGGAACCACTCCGCAGGCCATGCCTTCGAGCGCCGCCAGCCCGAACGATTCCATCTCGCTGGGCATCAGCAGCACGTGCGCCAGCGGCAGCAGCCGCTCCACGTGGTTCTGCTTGCCCAGGAACGCAATGTGATGGTCCACCTTCAGCTCGCGCGCCAGGTGCTCGGCCGGGCCGCGCTCGGGGCCGTCGCCCACCATGAGCAGCCGCGCCGGCGCGCGTTGGCGCACCTCCGCCAGAACGCGGACGCAGTCCAGCACGCGCTTCACCGGCCGGAAATTCGAGACGTGGATCAGCAGCTTTTCTTCCCTCGAGGCATACGCCGCGGCCCCCTTCTTGGCGTCGTCCGGGCGGTACAGCTCGCAGTTGACGAAATTCGAGATCACGCGGATCTCGCGCGAAATTTCGAACGTCTCGATGGTCTGCCGCCGCAGATTCTCGCTGATCGAGGTGACCCCATCCGATTGCTCGATCGAAAAACGCGTGATGGGGTAGTACGAACGATCGGCTCCCACCAGCGTGATGTCGGTTCCGTGCAGCGTGGTGATGAACGGCAGCCGGCGCCTCGGCGCCAGGATCTGTTGCGCCAGCAGCGCCGAGATGGAATGCGGGATGGCATAGTGCACGTGCAGCAGGTCCAGATCGTACGATTCGGCCACTTCGGACATGCGCGAGGCTAGCGCCAGGCTGTATGGCGGATATTGGAACAGCGGATAATTGGATACCTCCACCTCGTGGTAATGGATGCGCGGGGTATCCGGATCCAGGCGGATCGGGTTGGCATAGGTGATGAAGTGCACCTCGTGCCCGCGCGCCGCCAGCTCCATCCCCAGCTCGGTGGCTACGATCCCGCTGCCGCCATAAGTCGGATAGCAGGTGATTCCGACGTTCACGGGGCCACTGTAGCATGAACCGCGCTCCCAAGGACTTTCAAATCGCGGGCATGTCAGAATGTACTGTAGCGAACCGTGATTGCACTCCACAGCGGCGAACAACTCGATCAGTACCGGATTGAAGAGTTGGTGGCGCGCAGCGGCATGGCCTCTATTTTCCGGGCCACGGACACGCGCACCGGACTCCCGGTGGCCATCAAAATCTTGCATCCCGAAATGGAAGCCGATCCGGTTCTCTTCGAGCGCTTCAAACGCGAGGAACAGCTCGGCCAGACGCTCGACCACCCCGGCGTCATGAAGGTTCTCTCGGATGACTCCCGCAGTGGCCCCTACATGGTCATGGAATGGCTGAACGGCCGGCTGCTCCGCCAGATCATCCGGGAACAGAGGCCCCTACCCCCCGAGAGGGCTATGCGCATCGCCATCGCCGTCTGCGATTCCCTGGATTACATCCATCGCAATGGCGTCGTGCACCGCGACCTGAAACCGGAGAACATAATGGTGGACGACCGGGACGGCATCAAGCTGATCGATTTCGGCATTGCCGGTGCGGCCGGCGCGCGACGCCTGACTTTCGGAAACCTGTCCCAGGTGATGGGGACGCCCGACTACATTTCGCCGGAACAGGTGAAGGGAAAGGGTGGCGACGGCCGCAGCGATATCTACTCGCTGGGCGTGATGCTCTACGAGATGCTGACCGGCCAGACTCCCTTTCCCGGCACCAATCCGTTCCTGATCATGAACGCCCGGCTGACCGGCAATCACATCCCGCCGCGCGAGCACAATCCCGCCATCTCGCGGGAGCTCCAGGAAGTCGTGTACCGCGCCATGGAGCGGGAGCCGCAGGACCGCTACTCCACGGCCAACGAGTTTGCCTGGGATTTGGAGCATCTCGACGAAGTCAAAGTCGCGGACCGTTCGGAGCTGCGGGATTGGAAAAAATCCGGCACGTCATGGCTGAAAAAGGCCCTCTTCTACGCGGCCATGGCGCTGATTCCAATCGCCATCTTTGCGCTCCTGATTTGGGTGGCCCGCAAGTAGCGCGCGCTCGCTCTCAGCCCGCGATATCGGTCCCCAGACACGCCGCCTGCAGTTGCCGCTTCAGGGTCTCCTGCATTTCGGGCGACAGCTTTTTGCCGCTCTGTGAAACGTAAAACACGTCGATCGCCCGGTGGCCCTTGGTATCGATGAGCACCGTATCGATATCGCAGGCATTGGATGAGAACACGTTCGCCAGGCTGTACAGCAGCCCCAGCCGGTCTTCCGCCACAATCTCGATGAGCGTCGCGGTTTCATGCGCATCGCTATCGAACTCGATCTGCGGCGCGATGGCGCGCGTTTCGGGACGCGGGAGCGGGCGATTCCGGAACAGCCGCCTGGCATCCGTCTTTCCCAGCGCGATGCGCCCCATCAAGTCCTGCAATCGGTCGGCTTCGGCCGGGTTCAACTGGAGCGTGCGCTTGGGGTCGGTGAAGGTGAACGTGTCGAGGATGACGCCCTGCGAGTTGGCAAACGCCTCGGCTCTCACGATATTCAGACCGAAGCTCGAAATCGCTCCGGCGAACGAAGCGAACAGCGCCGGCCGGTCCTGGGCGACCACCCGCAGTTCGTAGGCGCCCTCGATCGGTTCCAGATCGACCGCCACTCCCGAAGGCCGGCTGCGCTGATACAGACGCGTATGCGCGGCAATCTCTTCGGCCGTGTGCGCGCGCAGATATCGGGTGGGAAAGCCCTTGATGAACTCCGCGCTTTCGGGAAGAGCCGCCGGAAGCTCCTGGATGCGGTCGGTCTCGAGTTCCCGCGTCAGGGCGCGATACGCCGCGCCATAAGTCCGCCAGAGTTGATCCAGCCTCCATGGGATCATGGCTTCGGAAGAAGTTGCCGCGATCCCCGCGTAAGTAACCAACGCCAGCAGTCTCAGGCGCTCCACCGTCCCGATGCGCTCCGTGAGCCGGTGGATGGTGGCGGGATCGTCGAGATTGCGGCCGCTCGCCACATCCGACAGCGTGGTTTGCCGGTCGATCAGGAACCGGACCAGCTCCCGGTCGGAGGCCGGCATCTGGAGGCGCGCCGCCGCCTCGTTCCCCCCGGTGCTTCGGGCCATTCCATGGAACAGCAGGGCGAAGAGCAGCACCGCTGGATCTTCGATCTCCGAAAGGAGCCGGCCAAACCGCTGGCGAGACGGGTCCGCGGTCTCCCGCAGATCCGCGATCCGCTCGATCCCGAGCAGCGTGTGTTCGTCGATCGTGTAGGCGTGATCCGCATCGCCGGCCGCGACGCCTTCGATCGCGGCCCACTCGGGAAAAACCGCAGGCAGCAAATCCGCGCGCTGGAGAACGCGCAGCGCCAGGGGAGCGTGCGGCAGGGAGAGGATCGTCCCGATTGTGGGCCACCGCAGCCGCTCCCGCTCGCAGAACGCGGCCACGGCGCCGCGTGCGGCCATCAGGAGCCGCTCGGTCTCGGGAGCCGGCGGAACGCCTTCGCGGGCGATCCGTTCGAGCCGGCGAAACACGGCTTCCGGATCGGCGGCCGTGTCCTCGACGAGCGGCGCCCGATTGCCCGCGGCCGTCCTCGTGTCACAAGCGTCCATCGCGCGCCGCGCCTCGTGATAGACCGCCCGCGCGTGCTTGAAGTATTCGCGCATCCACTGGCCGGCCTCCCGGCCGCCCGCGAACTGCCCGGCGATGGCCTGTTGCGCCGCCAGATCGAGCCCGTCGCGGTTCTCCCTCGCGCGATAGTGCAGAAAGCAGCGCACGGAAGAAAGAAACCGGACAGCTTCGGCCAGCGGAGGGGCCGATGCGACCCGCTCCGGGCATAGCTTTTCGAGGTTCGCGATCAGGCGCGCGTCGCGCAGCCCCCCGGGCGACTCTTCCACGTCCGGCTCGCGGTGAGAGGGCGTGTTCCGATACTTTTCGTGGCGCGCGCGCGCCTGCGCGATGGCCCGCTCAACCATCTGCTGGCGCCGCTCCGCGAGCAGACCTCCAAGCTCGCGCTCGAACTGTTCCGCGAAGGCGGGATCTCCGGCCAGCGTCCGGCGGTCCAACAGCTTGAGGTGGAGATCGGCGTTCGGTTCGAGCGGCGCCAGGCACTCCGCGATGCCGCAGACTCTCTGGTTCGGCCGCACGCCCCTGGTCCACAGCAGCCGGACGAATTCGGCGACCGCCTCGTTCAGATCGCGCGGCGTATCGCCTTGCCGGACGACGACAATGTCTGCGTTCGAGTAAGGGAACAGCTCGCCGCGCGCGAACGTGCCGGCGGCGAGCATGACCACCGGCCCCGTGAGAAACGGAGCCAGCGCGGATTGAAAAGCCTCAAGAACCGCTTGTTCAACCTCCTGGGTCAGCGCGCGCTGGACGTCCGCGGCGCGCCCGGTTGCCTGGAAGTCTCTCTCGGTCTCCTGCCACCGGGCGCTCGATTCCAGATCTCTCCGCCCCTGCGCCGCTATATCGATCGCATTCGCCTGGTTCAAGTCTCCAGTATCCCCCACGCGCCGGCCGCGCGCATTTCCGGATTAGAGACCTTCCCAGACGTAGGCCGGGAACTGCCGCACGATGCGGAACCCTACGCGCTCGTAAAGCGCCACGGCGCCTGCGTTCGCCGCCGTCACCGTCAGGCTCGCCGCGCGGCAGCCCGATTGGCGCAGCGCCGCGAGCGACTGCCGCAGCAAGGCGTGGCCCACGCCGGTGCCGCGCGCCGCCTGTGAGACGCAGATCTGTGTGACGTGGCCGCACTCGGGGGCCACCATGCTGGCCAGCGAGAGGCCGCACAGCCGCCCGGTCACGGCCTCCAGGGCCACGTAAGAGGCCGGCCGGAAAAAGGTGCCGCAACCCGGATACTGCACGATGTTGTAAAGGAAGCGGCGCGCGCCCTCGGGGCTGCGGTACTGGTCGTTGATATGGCCATCGACGTGTCCCGTGTACGCTACGGCGATCAACTGCGCGGCCGGTTCCTGATAATGGTCGGACCACCTTTCGAGATACACGGGCCGGCGCACACGCCCTTCCGCCAGCTCGGCCGCGCTCAGATCGATGCGCATGAAATTGCGGCTGTATGTCGCGGCGTAGGGGGCGAACGGCACGGGGCGGCCCGGCGGGAACGCCAGCATCATAAGTTGCGCTTCGACGCGGCGGACCGATCGCATGGCTGCAATGGTTTCCAGAGCCGATCCCAGCAGGCGGTTTTCCCGCTCCACGGTGCGCAGCGGCCGCCGCACGTAAAGATCGCCGATCAGCCCCTTGGCCTCCTCCAGCACGTAGTAAAGATAGCCCGCCACCTGGCCGGCCTCGATCAGGGCGCAGCCGCTCAGCGCGCGCAGGCCCACGAATTTTCGCACCAGGTCGGCTGATTTCCGGAAATCCCATTCGACTTCCCCCAGCCACTCGGCCGTTTCCTCCTCGAGCACTGCTTCCAGATCGCGAACCGTGACGCGGCGGAGATCCACGATTTCCGCGGAGGAGTGAAGCGGGGCTGGAGATAGTCTGGCTGCCATCGAAATCGCTGCTATTGTAACCCGCACAGGGGCATAGGATTCAACATCGCCACCGTCCCACCCGCACATTCGGCCCGCGCGGCGCCCAACACTCCGGATCGCTGGGGCCGAAAAGCGCCAGGACCGGCGTTCCCACCGCCGCCGCCAGATGGGTAATACCCGAATCGTTGCCGATATATAGCCGGGCGCTGGCCAGCCAGCAGCCCAGTTCGTACAGGTCGTCTATCCGGACGGCGCCTTCGAGCGGGGGATCGTCCGGGCCGGCGCACCAGCGGACCGGCAGGAGCTTCTCAAGCCGGCGCGCCAGGGCGCGATACTTCTCGAGCGGCCAATTCTTGCGTGGGCTTCCCGAAAAGGGGTGAATCGCGGCGAAATCCGCGCGTTCAACCACGCAGGGGATCCGTGGAATGCCGTCGCTGGAACAGTCCGCGAGGGTGCGGACCTGGTCCAGGTAGAAATCCGAGGCGTGCCGGCCGGCGCCCTCCGGCGGGAGAGCCGGCAAAAAGGTGCATGGCACGCCCACTTCGCCCATCGCGGCCCGGAACTCGGGGCGGCCCGTGCCGTACCAGGAGACAATCCTGTCGAAGCCAGCTAAATCTCTGATGAGACTGGGATAAGGCTCGGTTACACCCAACAGGTCGAGGCCCGTGGACGCGATCGGTCGCACGCGATCAGCGAAGCGGACCAAGGGGATGTTGGCCGATGCGGTCCACACCTCCAGATATCCGGCGCGCAGGCATTCGAGCGCCGGCAGCGACACGATGAAATCCCCGATCGCACCCGGACGGATCGCCAATCGCCGCATCATTCCAGTATCGCAAAGCAGAAGTCCAGAGCCCTGTTTTATGCACAGGGGATGCACTGCGGCCTCCTTGTAACCTATTCGAAACAAGGTAAATAAATATTGAGGAAAAAGTGACTTTTCAGTCACAACCGTCTTGACGGGAACTGGCTTCGGGAGCATATTGGGGGAGGTTCCAAGAGGTTTGAGGAACAGTCAGCCTCCGGAAACGTAGCGGACCGCGAACGATGATCCGCAGTCGAATCTAGTAATAGAAGCGGGCTGCGGGGAGCGAGCGGAGATCGGGCGGATTCGGAAGGCGAGCGGGCTGGCGGCAAACCCTGTTGAACGCTTCGATCCGGAGGGACGTAATAGTCCCAAAGGGGAGTGGAGACAGGAGGCGCAGTCAGCCGGGTCGGGACGTGAATCCGCAACGGGCCCAAGCGATGATACGGCCGGCAACGGGGCAAACCGTCGCCGGTAGTGGAGCGGAAGGCCGAACGGGCGGTGAAGCGAACTGATCGGGAGTGAAGTAGCAGGTCGGGACCTTTGACCCCGGAATGGAGGCTCCGAAAGGGGTAGCCGTTGCGGGCGAGGGAAAGGCCGTTACGAACTTCCCGCTCTGTTCGGAAGAGGCAAGCAAGGCTGCGGCGGCCCTCGACGCTTTGATCCGGCAACCGGAGAAAACGGTGGCCGGGGAGTGGAAAGGCGCGACGCCCGGTGCTTCCGAATACGGCGCTCAGGGCCGGGCATGCCGGCGGTGGGCGAGGCTGGGAATCGGGTCACTTGGAACCATTTCTTTTTTGTCCTTCTTTTCGCGGCATCCTGCACGTGCGAAAATAGCGGTCGATGCCCGATGTGATAATCCCAACTGACACAACTGCCCAGGTGCTGGCGCAGAAGATCCGCACCCATAGCGCGCGTGTGGGAATCGTGGGACTCGGATACGTGGGGCTCCCTCTGGCCGTGGAGTTTGCCCAAGCCGGATTCGCCGTCACCGGAATCGATATCAGCGAAGCCAAAGTCCAACGCGTCAATGCCGGGGACTCCTACGTGGGCGATGTCCCCAGCGCTACCCTGGCTCCCCTGGTCGAATCAGGGAAACTGCGTGCCACCACCGATTTCGCGGCGGTTGCCGAGCTCGACACCATCAATATCTGCGTCCCCACGCCGCTGCGTAAGACCAAAGACCCGGATATGAGCTTTATCGTATCCTCTTGCCAGGAGATTGCCAACCACTTCCATCCGGGCATGCTCGTCATTCTGGAGTCCACCACCTATCCCGGCACCACCGATGAACTGGTCCTGCCCATGCTCTCGAAGCCGGGTCTGGAAGTGGGCCGCGATTTCTTCCTGTGCTTCTCGCCGGAACGGGTCGACCCGGGAAACCCCAAGTACCAGACGGTCAACATCCCCAAGGTAGTGGGCGGCTGCACGCCGGCCTGCTCCGAAATGGGCCGGCTGTTCTATTCCCAGGCCCTCGAACGGGTCGTGCCCGTGAGTTCCACGCAGGTGGCCGAGATGGTCAAGCTGCTCGAAAACACCTTCCGCATGATCAACATCGGGCTGGTCAATGAGATGGCCATGATGTGCGGCCGCATGGGCATCAACGTCTGGGAGGTGATCGATGCCGCCGCCACTAAGCCATTTGGTTTCATGCCCTTCTATCCCGGTCCCGGGCTCGGCGGGCATTGCATCCCGATCGATCCTTTTTATCTCTCCTGGAAGACCAGACAGGCCGGCATCGAGGCCCGCTTCATCGAGCTGGCCGGCTATATCAACGGCCAGATGCCGCATTTCGCGGTCGAAAAGGTGCAGGACGCCCTCAACGACCAAGGCAAGCCGGTCAAGGGATCGCGTATCCATATCATGGGCGTGGCCTATAAGAGGGACATCGACGATCTGCGCGAATCCCCGGCCCTCGATGTCATGCTGCTTCTGGAGCGCCGCGGCGCTATCGTCAGCTACAGCGATCCGTACGTCCCTTCGCTCAAGCTGGATAGCTTCCGCGCGGATGCCCTGCCGGAAAGCTGTGCCGCGGAAGCCGATTGCGTGGTGATCGTCACGGATCACTCGGCTTTCGATTACCAGGGCTTGCTCGAGCGGTCCCGCCTGATCGTGGATACGCGCAATGCTCTCAAGAACTTCTCGTCACCGAAGATCGTCCGGCTCTAATCCGTTCGAGCCGGTTGACAACGTTGTTCAAAGAGTACATGCTTTATTTTGGAGCGAGAGGTGTATCTATGAAGCGGGCGTACGTTTTGGCGTTGGCTTCGACGATGATCCTGTTGGCCGCCATCCCCGCGGCTGCGCAACCCGTGATTTCCGCGCGCTCGGGAGTGGTTTCGTATGGCGAGGGTGCGGTTTACGTCGGCAACCAGACCTGGCAGCCGAGTTCCTCCCAATTCGACGCCATCAAGGAAAATACCGTGGTGCGCACCGAGGCGGGGAGGGTTGAGGTCCTGCTGGTCCCCGGCTCGTTCCTGCGGCTGGGCGAAAACAGCTCCTTCCGTCTGCTGACCAACCGGCTCATCGATACGCGCCTGGAACTGCTGAGTGGCTCGGCTGTTCTGGAAGTCGACCAAGTCACCAAGGACGATAACGTCACGGTGGTTTCGGGCCAAGCCGTCGTTCAGTTCCCCAAGGCGGGTCTGTACCGCATGGATTCCGAGCCGGCCCAAATCAAAGTCTTCAAGGGCGCCGCCATGGTGCAGATGGGCGACCGGAACATCGAAGTGCCCTCCGCCAAGATGCTCGGGCTGTCCGGCGAGACGGCCGCGCTCGAGAAATTCGACACCGAAAATACCGACAGCCTGGATAACTGGAGCCACCGTCGCGGAGATCTGGTGGCCAGCGCCAACGTTTCGGCGGCCAATTATGCCCGCAGCACTTCGACGAGCCTCCTCGGTAATACCTGGGCTTGGAACCCCTATTTTGGGATGTACACCTACCTGCCTATGAGTGGGCAGATGTTCAGCCCCTACGGAGGCTGGTTCTGGAGTCCGTATACCGTGCCCTACGCCTATTACAACCCGCCGGTGATCATCACGCGAGGCACGGGCAGCGGATTGACGGGCAGCGGGTTGGTGGGCATTCATGCCCCCGGTCGCGCTCCAGGCCTGGCGACCTCCTCGGGTTCGACGGCAGCCATTTCGTCGCCCACGCGTTCCGCCTCCACGGGTTCGCCTTCCATGGGCCACGTAGGTGGGGCGCACAGATAGCGCGCGCCGGAATCTGAGCGGGCGGCCTGGTTAGACCGCCGCAGTTCGAAGAGGACGGTAGCGCCGGCTGGCGCGCACGCCGATCAATTCCGCCACATCCGCCAGAAGCGTGGGGAGATTCTCGGTGTAAATGGAAATCCGATGGTTGCCGGTTGCACGGCTGCGCCGGCCCGGCTCATAAGACCGGACGACCGCCGTGGCGGGGCGGTACGGTTTCACGCGCGCATAAGCCAGGACGTTGGGACCGGCCCGCCGCGAGCCGAATTTCGAATCGGTCAGCACCAATTCATATTCGCCTTCGTCCAATTTGGCGAGAGCTTCGGCTGGTGTGGCCGCCACATCGACGGCGTACCCGCCCGCTTGCAGAATGGTCTTCAGAGCGAGACGCGGGGCGAGTTCTCCATGAACCAGCAGAACCCGGGCGAGCTCGAGCATCGTGGAATTTCCGCCAGCAACCTTCCGGGAACCGACAAAGCTTGGCATTGGCTCTAAGATTAATGTAACCGATTATGACCTTCCTTTAACCCACGAATTTGCCCTCGCACACGAGAAAAATGGATGTTACCCTCCGATACTGACCGTACTATGCTGAACAAATAAACGAGAAGAAAGCCGATGATTATGCACTTCGCCGGCTGGCGGTCGAATGATGGCTTGCGCCGCCGATCTGCCGGCCTCAGCTAAGGTCTATTGCCCGGCGGGCACCCGGCGGGGACTCTCGCTGACTTTGAAATCCGCGGGAACCTCGAAAAGGGAGCGCGCCGGTTCGCTCCGGCTGATGTTGGCCAGCCGGGTCACGGTTTCGCCGGTACGCGGGTCGCTGCGCTTGGCCAGCACAACCGTCTGCAAGTCCGGTGAATACCAGGTTTCGTTAACGATCTGAATGGGTTGTTCGTTACCCATGCGCCCGACCGGGATGGTGATCGTGGTGCGGGTGCCATCGGCCGATACGCCCTCGATGGTCTGCCGGCCGAGCGATTCGGTCTTAATGTCCTCCCCGATCCGGGCTCCTCCGGGGCGCGGCCGCGGACCTCCGGACGAATTCTGGCCCGGCGCCGCGCGCTCCATTCCGCGCCCGCTCCCCCGCCCGGCGCTACTCCACGACGACTTGGAGGCGGTCCGCTCCTGCGGATTCAGCGTATAGTTCGATCCCGCCACCGGGTCGTTGATAAATACCACCGTCGGGAGATTGGCGCCGGCCGCTAGGCCGCCCAGCGAATTCAGGGCCTGCTCGCGCCGCGTGCGCCCTTCGCTGTCGCGGTACATGCGCGCTGAAGCTGTCTGGCGAATGTGATTGCCGTCGCTCAAGGTCTGGACGCGCTCGGTCACCAAGTCCGCCGAATACGGCGCGTTCTTAATCACGCGGGCAGGCCTGCCGGCTTCCGCGCCGAGAAACCGCGCGCCACGTCCGCCGCCGCCAAACTCAGGAGGCGGGCCGAAAGGTCCCCGGCCCCGCCCCGGTGGGCCATCCTGCGCATAGCCCGCAGCCAGCCCGAAAGCTATCGCCAACACCCATCGAATGAGCACTTTAGTACTCCTGTGGATCCGTCGATCCATCCACAAACCGCACCGCTCGCGCCAAGCCATCCGGTCCGATGGCGACATCCGCCTCCACCCGTTCGGAGGCGCGCTCGGCGCTCACAGTATATCCCAACGCGGCCATTGCGGACCGCGGCACTTCCACGCGGACCACATCCATCTCGTCGTCGGCATCGAATTCCTCCGCGTCGGGCAGCGGAATGAACTGCGCTTCGGCCCCCATGGAAGGCTCCATCAGGTCCAGATCGGGCGCCACCGGCAAGGACGCCAATTCCAGACGCGCCGGCGGCCGCCGGTGAGACACCGGGGACGGAGCCGTTTTCGCGGTGGGTTGCCTGCCATGCGCCAAAAACAGGGCCAGCGTCACACTAGCGGCGGCCGCCGCGGACCACGTGGCCAGCGGCACCCACCAGTTGCGGTGTGAGCGCGCCCGCACACCCGCTTGAGCGCGATAACTTGCCAGCAGCTTGGCCTCCAGCCGGGGCGGCGGCGCGATGGCACGCGATTCCGCGGCCATGCGGGCCAGACCGGCCGCCAATGCCCTGTGACGCTCCAGTAAGACGCCGCAGGAGGGGCAATGCTCCATGTGTTCGCGCGCCTCTCCCGCAGGCGTTTCCCGGGCCAATTCAGGCATCGTTTCCCAGAATCTCTGGCAATTCATATCGCGTTCCTCAATGGTTTCAAAGCTCCCACGGAAGGCCGGGGACTACGTTCCAGACTCAGCTTTTCGTGCAGCAGTGCGCGCGCCCGGTGCAGCCGGGACCGTACGGTCCCAATCGGACATCCCAGTATCAAGGCAACTTCCGCGTAGTCTATTTCTTCCAGGTCGCACAAAGCTACTACCTCGCGATAGCGCCGGGGCAAGGCCGCTACCGCCCTCCGCAAGGCCTCCAAGCCCTCCCTGAGGGTGAGATCCGCCAGCGGATCGCGGTTCATCGCCAGTTCCGGCGCCGGAACCTCCTCCAAATCGCCATCCAAAGCCACGTTCCGGCGGCTGCCATCGAGGTAGCGCAACACCAGTTTGCGGGCCACCCCCAGCAGGTAGCTGCCCAGCGAACCGCGTTCCGGCCGATACCCTAAATCCCCTCGAATCAGCGCCAGAAAGACTTCCTGGACGATGTCCTCGGCCAGCGCCGCCGAACCAGTTACATGCAAGGCGAAGCGGAAGATCGGCCCTTGGTGGAGACGATACAGAGCCCCGAAGGCGTCTTCGTCGCCGTTCTGTAGGCGCATCAGGAGATCGTCATGCGCCGGTTGCGAGTGGAGCGCCATGCGCTTCTTTCAATTGTATATTCCGGCCGGGGGCCTAAAAAGTTCCACGCCGCCCCGAAAATCAGGCGTTTACCTAATAACAAATTAGACACCGGGAGCGCCACAATAGTGGGTTCGGCGAAGTTCACGCTAACTGTGTCTCCAGTACGGTTGCTCCAAGCTCATTGAAAAGGTGTATACCTGGAACAGACTATGGCGCCCGAGACGTACGTCTCAGAATTGGAAGTGCTGCGCAAGAAGTTGGCAGCAGCCGAATCGGCGTTGTCCGATCAGAATCGGGGTTTCCAGGACGGCGATGAGCGGTTCCGCCGGCTGGCTGAAAGCTCTCCGTTCTTCGTCTGGATGGCCGGTCCGGACGCGCTGTGTACCTATGCCAATCGCGCTTGGCTCGAAATGCGGGGGCGCAAACTTTCCGAGGAGATCGGCAACGGGTGGACGGAAGGTCTGCACCCCGATGACCGAGACTTGTGCCTGGAAGCCTACCTGAAGGCCTTCAGCGCGCGCCAGCCGTTACGCCAGAGCGGCCGCGTGCTGCGCTGCACCGGAGAATATGCGTGGGTGGAGGTTATCGGGTGCCCGTGCTTCATTGGGGACTCCACTTTCTTCGGCTACATGTTCGCAGGCCTGGACATCACTCAAATCAAGCGCCCGTCCTTCACGCCCGATCCGGAAGCTGTGCGGATCGTGTTCGCCCTGACCGAACGCGAGCGCCAGGTGCTGGTCCTGATTGCCGAGGGAAGATCGACCAAACAGGCCGCCACTACCCTGGGGGTGAGCTACAAGACTGCCGACTCGCACCGCAGCCGCATCCTGGAAAAGCTGGGCGTCCATGAGACTGCCAGTATGGTGCGCTATGCCATACGCGCCGGCCTGATCGCACCGTAGCGATCTGCAACCGTGTAGTCCCTGTCGGGCGGTCCAGTCAGAGCTGCTGCGGGGCTTCTCCGAGATGCACCGGCACCTTCATTGTGCGGCCGCCGCGGTAAATGGTCAGCGTAAGGGTGTCGCCGCCGCGCTTGTGGCTCATGACGGCCGGCAGGGTGTCGTTGCCCTCCACTTTCTGGCCGTCCACCGCCATGATGAGGTCTCCACCTATACCGATCTGGTAGAGGCCGCCCACCACCGCCATCTGCCGGGCCCCCTGCAGGCCGGCGGCTTCGGCGGCCGATCCGCGTTCCACGCTCTCGATCAGCAGTCCGCCTTCGACCGGCAGGCTCAGCATCTCGGCCAGATCGCCGCTCACGTACCGTGTGCGGATGCCGACAGGCGCCGGCCGCGAGATATGACCGCGCTGCTGGATCTCCTCCAGCATGGCCTTGGCGCGGTTGATGGGCGTGGCGAAGCCGATTCCGATATTCCCCTGCGCCCCGTAGATGGCCGTGTTGATCCCGATCACGGTGCCCCGCGAATCGAGCAGCGGCCCGCCGCTATTGCCGGGGTTGATGGCGGCATCGGTCTGAATCATGCCTTCCAGGCGCCGGTTCTCCTCGGTCTGGATGGAGCGATCGAGCGAGCTGACGATGCCGGTGGTGAGAGTGCCGCCGAAGCCGAAAGGGTTGCCGATGGCCAACACCTTCTGCCCCACCACCAGCGCGCTGGAATTGCCCAGCGGCAGGGTTGGCAGCTTGTGTCCGGCTTCGATCTTAAGGAGCGCCAGGTCGTTGCGCTGATCGAGATCGAGTACCTTGGCTTTGTAAACTTTCTTATCGTGGAGCGTGACCGTCAACTGGCGGCTGCCGCGCACCACGTGATTATTGGTGAGGATCTCGCCGTCCGCGTTGATGATGAAGCCCGAGCCGGCGCCTTCCACGGGATAGACCTGGAAGAAGAAATCCTGCTGGTAGACCACCGAGGTGATGTTCACGGTGGCTTCGCTGGCGGTGCGGTAGACGTCGATGTTGTTCTGCTCGTCGGTGGTGTAAGCGGGCGCCGCGGCAGCCGGTTCGCTCCAGGACCCCGCAGCTGGCCGGAACGGTCCCAATAGGCGGGCGGCGCTCCAGTGGCCCGTCGAGGTGACGTACACGAACGCCGCCGCCAGGGCGAGAGCCCACAGAAATGAGCGCGCAACTCTCATGCTTCGATCCTCCGTAACGCTTCATAGACCGCCCGGGTCTGGCGCAGAGTGTCCTCCTTTTGGCCCGACGTGTCTATGACGAATTGGGCGAACTTCCGTTTCCCTTCCAGGGGCATCTGGCGGTTCAGGCGCGCACGAATGTCGGCCAGGTTCTCCCCGTCTCGCCGCAGGGCCCGCTCGATCTGCTGCTGCTCCGCGCAGGTCACCAGGATGATGCGGTCGAACCGCTTATAACTACCGGTTTCGATGAGGATGGCAGCCTCCACCACGGCGATCCCGTGAGGCTCGCGGGCGGCATACCCGGCAATCAACTCCTCTTCGCGCCGCACCACCGCCGGATGCACAAGGCCGTTGAGGCGCGCCAGACGCTCCGGCGAGCCGAAAACGCGTTCGGCCAGCGCTTGCCGGTCGATCCGGCCATCGGGCGCGAGAATCCGCGGGCCAAACTCGGCTACCACGCCGTCATAGGCCTCGCCTCCCGACTCGAGCACATGGTGGCCCAATTCATCGGCCTGGATCAGCAGGCAGCCCCACCCGGCGAGCGCTTCGCCGACGAAGGTTTTGCCGCAGGCCAGACCCCCGGTGAGCCCCACTCTCAACATAGCCCGGCCCGGCGCTCGGCCGCCGCCACGGTGTTGAACATCAGCATGGCGATGGTCAGGGGACCCACGCCTCCCGGCACGGGCGTATAGGCCTCCGCGCAGGCGGCCACGTCCAGCGGGTGCACATCGCCCACCAGCACGCTGCCTTTGCGGTCGAACGCGGCCAGTTTTTCGGGCGCATCGCGAAAGATGCGGGCCACTTCCGAGCGGCTGTCGAGGCGATTGGTCCCCACGTCTATGACTACGCCGCCGGGCTTGAGGAACTCTCGGGTAACGAAGGCCGGGCGGCCCATGGCGGCCACCAGGATATCGGCCTGGCGGCACACGCCGGCGAGATCGGGCGTTTTCGAATGGCAGATCGTGACGGTGGCGTGCTCATGCATCAGCATCACGGCCATGGGCTTTCCTACGATGTCGCTGCGCCCTATCACCGCGGCGCGCCGGCCGGCGATGGGGATGCGGTAGCGCTTGAGCATCTCGATAATTCCCGCCGGCGTGCAGGCGCGCGGTCCCGCCAGGCCCGCCACCAGTCGGCCCACGTTGCAGGGATGGATGCCGTCCGCGTCTTTATCCGGATCGAGCGCCAGGAGCACGCGCTTGCCGTCCACCTGCGCGGGCAGGGGAAGCTGCACCAACAGGCCATCGATATCCGGCCGCGCGTTCAACTGCCGCACCAGATCCAGAACTTCCTCCGTGGTGGCCGAATCGGGTGGGGTGAGGGTCTCGGAGTAGATGCCCAAGTCCTGGCAGGCCTTCATCTTGTTGCGGACGTAGATTTCAGAGGCTGGATTGTGGCCGACCAGCACGACCGCCAGGCCCGGCGGCCGCGAGTGGCTCGCCAGCGCGGCGACGCGCGGCCGCAGCTCTTCCTTGATCTCATCGCGCACACGATTTCCGTCCAGTATTCGAGCCATCTGATTATTTACTTCAATGATACCGTGGGGCCGCGGCGAGGATGCTCTCCAGAATGTCCGGGATTTCGAACACCGCGCGGTTGTGCAGCCGTTCCGTGGCCGTGCGGAAACGCGCATAGGCGACGGGATCCAGAAGCTCCTCGACGGCCCGCGCGATGCCCCGGAAATTCGGCAGCACGATGCCCGTGCGGTTCTCGCGAACCCACTCGGCGTTGTAGCGCTCCTGGGGCAGGGTCCAGGCGTTCGATTCGACGATCACCGGCAGGCGCATGGCCATGGCTTCGCTCAAGCTGCCCGGTCCGGGCTTGCCGATGAAGTAGTCGGCGAGTTGCATGTAGCGCGGGATTTCGCGCGTGAAACCTTCGACGAACATGGGCGCGGGGCGATCCAGGGCTTCCAGGCGGGCGCGCAGCCGGGCGTTGTGGCCGCAGATGGCGATGAGCTGGCGCTCGGGCAGGCGGCGCGCGATCTCCAGCATCACCGCGGCGCCCTCGCCTCCAAACAGGACCAGCCCGATGGGCTCGCTGGCCCGGAATCGCATAGCCGCGCGAGCCTCCGCGCGCTGATGAGGCGCAAGCGGAGCGGCCTCGTAGAAGCGCGGGTTGAGGATCATCCCGGAAACGCGGTGCACGCGGTCTGCGGGATGGCCCATAGCCAGCGCCTGCTCGACGGCCTTATCGGAACCGCAGATGAAATCCTGCGGCTGGCGCTCCATCCAGAAGTGTGGCGGGTAGTCGGCGATATCGGTCAGGATCGTGACCAGGGGCGTGCCCGGCAGCGCGCGCCGCAGGCTCTCGCCCAGCGCGCGGTTAAAATTGGGCACCAGCGAGACGGCCATGTCCGGGCGGCTTTCGCGCCAGAAGCGCTCGAGCATGCGCACCTGCTGGGCGTGGAACAGGCGGATCAGCAGGTGCATCCCGCGGGTGAGCTCGGCGGAGCCGAGGGTCCATCCTTTCTTGAGCATGAGGTTGTAAAGGTCCTGCAGGCGCAGGCCGGTGAACTTGCGGAAGATATCGAGCGAATCCAGGATCTCCTGGAGGTTCACCATGCGGATCTCGAAGGCCCGCTGCTGGCTTTCCATCACCTTTTGCAAGGCCGTGGCCGCGGCGCGATGCCCGCCGCCAGCATCAAAAAAGATGAAGTCGAGCCGTTTCATCAGTCCGATTGTGCCAGAAGCCGCACGATTCACGCACCTTTTTCAAAGCTGTCACGGAACTGTAGCCCTTGGGAGGTTACAACGGAGACGTGGAGCTTAGCGGCGCGCTGAACTATATCGCTCATCGCGACCTGCGGCTGATGCGGCGCGTCAACCGCTGGCGCGCTCCGCGTTGGATCCGGATCTGGATGCTGGTGGCCACGCGCGGCGGCGATGGCTGGCTATGGTACGCCATGGGCGCCGCCATCCTGCTCTTCGGGGGGGAGCGCAGGTTTGTGGCGGTGGGCGCCGCCACGCTGGCCGCCGGGATGGGGATCGCCCTGTTCCTCAAGCTGAAAAAGGCCGCTGGCCGGCGCCGGCCCTGCGCCTTCGAGCCGCACTGCTGGGCGGAACTGCTGCCGCCGGACAAGTTCTCGTTTCCTTCCGGCCACACCATCACGGCTTTCTCGGTGGCCGTTTCGCTGGGCCTGCTTCTGCCCGGGCTTACCGCCGGCCTGTTCTTCTGCGCGGTCAGCGTGGCGGCCTCGCGAATCCTTCTGGGCATGCACTTCCTGAGCGACGTGGTAGCCGGCGCGGTCATCGGCTGCGGCCTGGCTTATGGAAGCGTGTGGATGTTGCGAGCCGCGGGATTAGGCGTGTAAGCGCGAGCAGGGAGATCTCCGCCAGGCCTCGGCATTTGACTGTGCTTTCGCATAAGTGCGAAACTTCTGTTTGACCAGCGCGGAGAGGCAGGTTGTGGAATATCCGGCGAGATTCGCTAAGGACAAGGCATCTGGCGGCTTCGTGATCACGTTTCCGGATGTGCCGGAAGCAATAACCGAAGGCGAAACACTCGGGGCTGCCATGGCTATGGCGCAGGAGGCTCTGGAGTTGGCGCTGACGTTCTACACCGAAACGTCAAGGGACCTTCCCAAGCCGGGACCTCTGAAGAGAGGGATGCGCATGGTACCGGTCCCGGCGCTGAGCGAGGCCAAGTTCATGCTGTACGACGCGATGCGCTCCGCAGGTATCCGGAAAGTCGAACTGGCGCGGAGGCTCGGATGCTCGCCCAGCCAGGTCGACCGGCTGCTGGACATCGGGCACAAATCGAAGCTCGATCAGTTGCAGGCGGCTTTTGCTGCCCTTGGAAAGAGACTGTCCATTCAGGTGCGGGATCTGGCTGCGTAGCTTTGCAGGGCTCGCTCGCGGGTTTGACGCTTCCCTCCGCCGGGAGTTAGTCTCACGTTGTGAAACCGGCATCCTCGGGTTCGGACGAGCGGAAGGGGACCTACCACGTCCAGGTGATCGACCGGGCGGTGGCGATCCTCGACGAGATCGCCAAATCTCCCCACGATTTGAGCGGTCTCGAGATCTCCGAAAGAGTGGGATTGCATAAGAGCACGGTTCACCGCCTGCTCGCGGTCCTGGATTCCAACGGGCTGGTGGAACGCAGGCCCGAAGGGAGCCGGTATGGCCTCGGCTGGCGGGTGTTCGAGTTGGGGATCGTGGCGGCATCGCGTCTGGACCTGCTGGAGCGCGCCAAGCTGCACGTCGCGCGCCTGGTGGACCTGACCGGGGAGACCGCGCATTTCGGAGTTCTGCGGCAGGGCGAAGTGGTATCGCTCGTGAACGTGGACAGCCGCTACACGGTGCGCACGCCCGCCACGGTGGGCCGGCGCATCCCGCTGCACTGCACGTCGCAGGGCAAGGCCATCCTGGCGTTTCTGCCGCCCGAGGTCGCCGAAGAGCATTTGGCGGGCTGCGTCTTCACGCGGCTCACGCGCAACACCATCCCCGACCGGGAGCGCTTTCTGGAGGAGCTGGAACTGGTGCGCAGGCGCGGCTACGCGATGGATAACGAGGAGTTCGAAGAGGGCCTGCGCTGCATCGCCGCACCGGTGCACGATCACACGGGCGCGGTGGCCGGCGCCGTGGGCATCGCGGGGCCGAGCTTCCGCATGAGCGGCGCGCGGCTTTCCCAGTTGAGCCGCGCGGTGATGGAAGTGGCGGCCGGGCTTTCCGAAGCCCTGGGATTCCGCTATACGAACTCGCGGACGGAATCGATCGCCCCGCCCATCGAGCAATCGGCTTCGCGCTCGACGATCACGTCAACCAAATAGGGCACCTTCGATTCCATAGCGCGCGCGAAGGCCGCCGGCAGGTCCGCGGCATCCGCCACGCGCTCGCCCCGGCCGCCGAAGGCCTCGATGAACTTGACGTTATCCGGGTAAGCCGCGCCATCGCAATACCACAGCGCGACCCCGTGCTCGTACCCGTACGCGTACTTCTGATTCTGGCGGATCAGCCCCAGGTAGCCGTTGTTGACCACCACGACCACGATGGGGATCTTGTGCTGCCCGGCCATGGCCAGCTCTTCGCCCATGAACAGGAAGCCGGCATCGCCCACCACGACTACCGCGGGATCGTTCGGGCAGGCCACCTTGGCGCCGATCGCCGCCGGAACCTCGTATCCCAGCGTGCCCGCGCCGCCGGATGCCAGGTAACGCCGCGGCCGGTCGATATTCTGCAATTGGCCTGACCAGATCTGCGTAATGCCGCAGCCGGTGGTGAACATGGTGTTGGGCGGGAAGAAGCTGTTGATTTCCTGAAACACGCGCTGCGGCTTGATGGGGCTGGTGTCGTAATCCGTCCTGCGCGCCAGTTGGCTGCGCAGCGCGGGCAGCGCCTGCACACGCTCGGAGGACCGTGGCCGGTACCCGCGCCGGCGGGCCTCTTCGAGCAGGGCGACGAGCGCCAGCTTGGCATCCGAGACGATGGCTACGTCGGCAGGCAGCACGCAGCCGATCTGGCTGGGTTCGATATCGACGTGGATGAACTTTCGCTTACCGCGATAGGTCTCGACCTTGCCTGTGTGCCGGTCGGTGAAGCGGCAGCCCACGCCGATCACGAGGTCGGATTCGAGGAAGTAGCGATTGCCGATGGGCTGGCCCACCTGGATGCCGGCATGGCCCGCGTTAAGCGGATGGTCGTGGGGCAAGCCGCCCTTCCCCATGTAAGTCATGATGAAAGGGATTTCGAGCTGTTCGGCGAGCGCGCGGAATTCCTCGGTGGCGCCCGAGATGATGACACCGCCGCCCAGTATCAGGATGGGCGCTTGGCTCGCGGCGATCAGATCCATGGCCTTCGCGATGGCCGCCGGATCCGGGACGGGATTCGACCAGGGCAGGGGATGATCGTTCTCAGGGTGGTAGTCTACTTCGGCCATCTGCACGTCGAGGGGCAGATCGACCAGCACGGGGCCAGGCCGTCCCGAGCGGGCCGTGCGGAAGGCCTCGCGCATGACCGGTGCGACATCGGCGGGATTGGTGACGCACCAGGTGGCTTTGGAGACCGGCCGGGCGATGGCGGCGATATCCACGCATTGGAACGATTCGATGTTCAGGATGCTGGAAGCGGCCTGCCCGGTGATGGCGATCAGGGGGATCGAATCGGCCCGCGCGGTGTACAGGCCCGTGACGAAATTCGTGGCCGCCGGACCCGAAGTGCACATGGCCGCCGCCATGCGGCCCGAAGCGCGGCAATACCCATCGGCCGCGTGCACCGCGCCCTCTTCGTGGCGGGCGATGTAATGCCGGATGCGCGAATCCTTCAGGTACTTGTAGACGGGATTGATGGCGGCGCCGGGGATGCCGAAGGCGGCCTCGATGCCCTCATCTTCCAGAATGCGGACTACGACTTCGGCGACTTTCATGTCGTTTTGACATATAGGAGGGTGCCGGGCGGATGTCAAAGGCGGCTGCGGGAGGCGACCGGCACACGAAGGCGGCCACGCGGCCAAGTCCTTTCAGCGGATGGTTTAGGCGGGAAAGGCGGGTTGGCGATGGCGGCCGGATGGCGGAAAACGGGTTTCAGGATGTGAAACTCTGGCTTACCGGATGGCGGGGGTCCGGGGCTCGATCCAGCCTCGCGGTGCCCATGTTACGCTCGGATTTGATGTTCCAACGCGTCATTTGGATCGTGCTGGACAGCGTGGGAATCGGCGCGATGCCGGACGCGGCTGCCTTCTTCGATCCTCCCGGCTGCGATACCCTGGGCAATCTGGCCCGCGTGCGCGGTCTGCGGCTTCCTAACCTCGCGCGCCTGGGCCTGGGTAACATCAAGCCGCTCAAGGGCATCCCCGCGGCCGCCGCGCCCGAGGGAGCGTACGGACGCTCGACGCTGGCCTCGCCGGGCAAGGACACCACCACGGGCCATTGGGAAATGGTGGGAATTCTCCTGGACAAGCCGTTTCCGCTCTATCCCCACGGTTTCCCGCGCGGGATCATGGAGGAGTTCGAGCGTCGCATCGGCCGCCGCAGCTTGGGCAACATGGCCGCATCGGGC
>Ga0326727_10007190_pt1 | contig 29701 bp, 32 predicted proteins | sample MB2enrmetagenome_FD_207643 | JGI IMG/M metagenome (GOLD analysis project Ga0326727, IMG submission 207643) | Lab enriched peat soil microbial communities from McLean, Ithaca, NY, United States - MB29MY | ecosystem: Environmental > Terrestrial > Soil > Wetlands > Peat | place: USA: New York... | reverse complement strand
AGGGCCCAGAAGAAAAAGCTAAAGCAGAAGCTGGACCACGTTGACCTTTTCGAGATGGACGCCGAGAACATGACGTTCAACGACGACAGCTTCGACCACGCGGTCGCCGCTTTCGTTGTCACCGTAGTCCCCAACCCGGAAAAGATGGTCTCCGAGATGAAGCGGGTTACGAAGGCAGGGGGCAGCATCGTGATCCTCAACCATTTTTGCAGCAACAACTCCTTCCTCCGCAAGATGGAAAACGTCTTCTCCCCCCTGTGCGAGAAGTGGGGGTGGAGGTCGGACATCTCCCTCGACCTGCTTTCCAACCATTGCAAGCTCCAGATAAACCAGGTACTAAAAAAGAACAAGCTAGACCCCTGGTCCATAATCATAGCCACCAACAATAAGTGAGATGAAGGTAGCCGGCGTACAGTTCGCGTGTTCGGGCGACAAGGAGAGGAACACGGAAAAGGCCTGCGAGCTGATGGACATGGCGGCCGAAGAAGGGGCAAAGATCGTCTGCTTCCAGGAGCTTTTCAACCTGCAGTGGTTCCCGAGAAAGAGGGACAAGGCCGCCTTCGCCCTCGCCGAGGAGTCAGCGGGCGGGACCGTCTCGCGCATGAGGGAGAAGGCTGCAAAGGCGGCCTGCGTAGTCGTCCTGCCTTTCTTCGAGAGGGAAGGCGCGGCGTTTTACAACAGTTGCGCGGTCATCGACGCGGACGGACAGGTGGCCGGCCTCTACCGCAAGGTGCACGTCCCCGATATCCCGCTGTGGGAGGAGAAATTCTATTTTTCAGCGGGGAACCTGGGCTTCCCCGTTTTTTCGACGCGCCACGGCCGCATCGGCGTGCAGATGTCGTGGGACAACCTCTTCCCCGAAGGCTCCCGGATCCTGGGCCTCAGGGGGGCCGAGATCGTTTTCGCGCCGACTGCCTGCTCCTTCAAGTCGCAGCATATATGGCAGACCGTCATAACGGGCAACGCCATAACGAACGCCTTTTTCGTAATGCGCGTAAACAGGGTCGGGAGCGAAGAGAGCCACGACTTTTACGGCATGAGTTTCGGCGCGAGCCCCGAAGGCGAGATGATAAGCGGGCCGACGGGCAGGGCGGACGGGATCATGCTGGCGGACATAGACCGTGCAAAGCTGGCGGAGATAAGGCGGGAGTGGCCGATCCTGAAGGAAAGGCGGCCGGACCTCTACGCCGAGATATGTAAAGCATAACACCGAGAAGCCGCGCAGGGACGGCCGGAGAGCGCGCCTCTTACCGGGGCTCCCGCCGGCCGGCGCCCGAAAAGCCGCCCCCGGAAACTTTTCACGTTTAAGGAACGGACGCGACAACAAGGCAAGGAGACGACCGATGATAAGAAAGCGGATTGCAGAGATGCTCGGAGAGTCGATTGAGCGCTGCAAGCGCGAGGGCTTCCTTCCCGGCGACTTGGAGGTCGAGCCGGCAGTCGAGATGCCGAGGGAAAAGGGGCACGGCGACTACGCCACCGCCGTTGCCTTCCTGTTGTCGAAGAAGGCGCGGAAGAACCCGGCGGAGATAGCGCGCCGCCTAGTGGAGCACATGGAGACGGGCGGCCTGTGCAGCGCTGTGGAAGTGGCTGCGAAGGGTTTCGTCAACTTCCACGTGGCCGACGGCGCTTTCCGCGCGGAGCTTGCCGAGATGCTCCGGGCAGGCCTTGACCCGTTCTTTGCCGATGTCGGCGGCGGGAAAAAGGTGATCCTTGAATTCGTGAGCGCCAACCCGACGGGGCCGCTCCACATAGGGCACGGCAGGGGCGCGGCCGTGGGCGATGTCCTGGCCAATATACTCGCCAGGTCGGGCTACCGCGTCAGCCGGGAGTATTACGTTAACGACGCAGGCAGGCAGATAGAGACGCTGGGGCGGTCCGTCTACCTCAGGTGGAGGGAGCTTAAAGGGGAGAAGGTCGAGTACCCCGACAACCTCTATAAGGGCGGCTACGTGAGGGAGATCGCCGCCATGCTCCTCCACGAAGGCGCCGGGGTGCCGGCCGTTGAGGAGAAGGCCGTCTCCTTCATGGCCGGGTTCGCCGCAGACCTCGTGCTTGCCGGCATCAAGAAAGACCTGGAGAGCTTCGGCGTCCTTTTCGACGACTATTACAGCGAGCGAGGCCTTTTCGAAAGGGGCGTTGTGGACAGGACCGTAGAGGAGCTGCGGCGGCGCGGATGGCTTCGGGACGAGGAAGGCGCCCTCTGGGTCAAGACATCCGAGCTGGGCGACGAGAAGGACCGGGTCATCATAAAATCGGACGGCGAGAAGACGTACTTTGCGTCCGATATTGCCTACCACAAGGAGAAGTTCGAGCGCGGCTTCGACGAGGCGATCGACATATGGGGGTCCGACCACCACGGCTATATCGAGCGGATGAAGGCGTCCCTGGAGGCCCTCGGCATCGACAGGGAAAGGCTCAGGGTGATCCTCATCCAGTTCGTGACCCTCCTCAAGGACGGCAAGCCCGTGGGGATGTCCACCAGGGCCGGCCAGTTCACGACCCTCAGGGAGGTCCTCGACGAGGTGGGCGTCGATGCGGCCCGCTTCTTCTTCCTCATGCGCAAGAGCGATGCCCACCTGGAGTTCGACCTCGACCTCGCCAGGAAGACCTCGAACGAGAACCCCGTCTATTACGTGCAGTACGCCCATGCCCGCATCGAGTCGATATTCAGGATGGCGGCCGGCCAGGGCATCGATGTCTCTGCTGCCGGCAGGGCGAACGTGGAGCGCCTGGTCCTCCCCGAAGAGACGGACCTCATAAAGGCCGTCCTCAACTTCTTCGATGTCCTTGAGGGGAGCGCCAGGAGCCTGGAGCCCCACCGCATCGCCTTCTACCTGATCGACCTCGTCGGCAGGTTCCACGGGTACTACAACAAGGCCAGGGTGTTAGGGAACGAGGCCGACCTTACGATGGCAAGGCTTGCGCTGCTCTCCGTGCTCCAAAGGGTGATCCGCGAGGGCCTTTCGATCCTCGGCGTCTCGGCGCCGGAGCGGATGGAGCGCGCCGAGGAAACCGGGGTGATAAATTCCCCGTTTTAGGTTATAGTGAAAGGTGCTCGCTTCGCAGAACATACCCTGGGAGATGGAATGAGACAAAAAAGCAAGACCCGTGAATACATCGAGTCCCTTCTGATCGCGGCGCTCATCGCCCTTTTCGTCCGCGGCTTCATCGTGCAGGCGTTCAAGATACCCTCAAGCTCCATGGAGCCTACCCTGCTCGTAGGCGACCACCTGCTCGTCAACAGGCTGAGCTACGTGACAAAGCTGCCCTTCACCGACATGGTCCTCTTCGACCTCGGAAAGCCCGCAAGGGGCGATGTCGTCGTCTTCCGCTATCCCGTTGACAGGAGCAAGGATTTCATAAAGAGGGTGATCGGGGTCGAAGGGGACGTCATCCAGATCAAGGACAAGGTCATCTACGTCAACGGCAAGCGCATGAACGACCCCCATGCCCATTTCGCGGAGGAGGCCGTCATACCGGGGGTCTTCTCGCAGCGCGACAATTTCGGGCCGGCCACGGTCCCGAAGGACTCGTACTTCTGCATGGGCGACAACAGAGACCGGAGCCTCGACAGCAGGTTCTGGGGCTTCGTGAAGAAGGACGACCTGGTCGGGCGCGCCCTCATCATCTACTTCTCCTGGAACGGCAACGCCGACGACATCATCCGTTACGTGCGGTGGGAGAGGATAGGCAAGCTCATACGGTAGCCGCCCTTTGTGTTTTCAATATGACCAAAAAAGAGGTATCATAGTACTATGAAAAGGCTTCTGTTTGTCCTTTTCGTCGTTTCCGTCGCTTTCGCGACCGCCTCCCCGGCGCTCGCCGCAAGCCGCGCCGGCGACGCTTATTTCTCCTTCCTGGAGGGATACGGGCAGGCCCAGGCGGGCAAGTACGACGAGGCGCTGAAACATTATAAGTCCGCCCTGGCGCTCGACCCGGGCTCTTCCACCCTCAAGGGCGAGATGGCGCTGATTTACGTTAAAAAAGGCGAGTACGGCAAAGCGGAGGCCCTGCTCCAGGAAGCGGTCAAGGGGGCGCCTAAGAACAGGCACAGCCTCATGCTGCTCGCCGGCCTTTACGCTTCGAGGGACCAGTTCGACAAGGCGCAGAAGCTGTATGAAACATGCGTGGCCATGGACAAGGAGGATACGGAAGCCTCCCTGCTCCTCGGCTCCGTGCTCATCGCCCAGAAAAAATATCGGGAAGCCGTAACCATCTACGAAAAAGTGCTCGCCTATAACGACGAGAACCTGATGGCCCTCTACTACGCCGGCAGGCTCCAGGGGGAGCTGAAGAACTACGACAAGGCGCGTGCTTATTACGAGAAGCTCCTTTCCCTGAAGCCCAACTTCGAGCTCGCCCTCCTCGACATGGCGACGCTCAGCGAGATCGAGGGCAAGCTGGACGCGGCCGTCGAGTATTACAAGCGGGCCATCCAGGTCAACCCGGCCGGCAAGAAGGCGAGGGCAAGGATAGCCGCGATCTACGTGCAGAAGAAGGACTATGACAAAGCGATCTCCGAGTTCGAGAAGCTCTCCGACCTGGACAGGGAAGACCTCTCCATCAGGGAAAACATCGGTCTTCTCCATCTGGAAAAGGGGAGGTACGAGCAGGCCATCCAGGAGTTCAGCCTGATACTCGCGTCGCGGCCGAGAGACAACAAGGCGAGGCTTTATCTCGCCACGGCCCTGCAGGAAAAGGGCGACCTCAACAGGGCGACCGAAGAGTTCCTAAAAATCGACCCGAAAACGGAAGAGTTCCAGGCTGCCTCCAGGAGCCTTCTCGCCCTCTACGTAAAGAACGGGACCATCGATGACGGCCTCTCCCAGGTGGACAAGCTGATCGAGAAGAACTCCAGGAACGTCCCGCTCTGCCTCCTGAAAGCGGCCCTCCTCGAAGAGAAGTCGGATTACCCCGCAGGGCTGAAGGTCCTGGAGGCGGCAAGGCAGCTCGATCCCGCCAACGTGGAGCTCCTCTACCAGCTTGCCATGCTTTACGAAAAGAACGGGGACAATGCGACCGCCATGAAATACATGGAAGATATACTGAAGAGCGAACCGGATAATGCCAACGCCCTCAACTTCATAGGCTACAGCTTTGCCGAAAGAGGCATCAACCTCGACAAGGCCGAGCAGCTTATAAAGAAGGCCCTGGAGAAAAGGCCCGACGACGGTTATATCATCGACAGCCTGGGGTGGGTCTTTTACAACAAGAAGGACTACCGGAAGGCCCTGGAGGAGATGCTAAAGGCCCAGGCGCTCGTCTCGGACGATTCCGTCATCAACGAGCACCTTTCGGATGTCTACGCCAAGCTGGGCCAGTACGAGAAAGCCATCGAGTTCCTCCGCCAGTCGATAGGCTTGGAGAAAAAAGAGGACCGAAAAAAGGCCCTCGAAGGCAAGTTGAAAGAACTGGAGCAGCATAAGCGCAAGTGAGACGGCTGCTGCTGGTTTCCTTCCTTATCTTCCTTTCGGGCTGCGCTTTGGTCCCCCACAAGCTGGAAAGGGTGCAGTGGCCGTCCGCCGTCACGTCCCTGACTGGAGAAGGCGACGTTGAGGCGACCTGGGCGAAGGAGCACTTCTCCGGGCCTTTCATCGTAAAGATGGATTACCCCCGCGCCTTCCTGTTAGAAGTTTACGGCGGCTTCGGCCAGACCCTCCTGCATGTCAAAAAAGAAGGCGGGCAGTTCCTCCTTATCGCAGGCGACGAGAAGACCACCGACGAGGCGGTCTTCGAGAAGCGATACGGCTTCTCCGTCGGCCGGCTGATGGACGACCTCTCCTTACGGGGGCACAGGGAGGAGACGCCCGACGGCTGGGTGATAGGGCGCGAGGGGTACACGGTCCGTTACGGCCAGGACCGGCGCGGCAGAAGGAAGATCTGCTGGGAGGGCCGGAAAGGCTCGATCTGCCTCACCTTCGACCGGATAGACTATACCGGGTAGTGATGTCAAAGATCGTTGCAGGCGGCTGTAAAAGCTACGACGAAGGACTTCTCGGGCCGTTCCTTACGAGGGCCTTCGCAGAGACAGGCACTGCGCCGGCCGGGTGCAGGGTGCTCCTCAAGCCGAACCTGCTCTACGGTAAGCCGCCGGCAAAGGCCGTCAATACGCACCCTCTTGTCGTGCGGACCGTAGCCCTGGCGCTTCTCGAAGCAGGATGCACCGTTTTCGTGGGAGACAGCCCGGGCTACGAATCGACGGAGAAGGCCCTTGAAAAATCGGGCATCATGGAAGTGGTGCGCGACCTAGGGCTTCAGGTAGCGCCCTTCAGGAAGAGGGTGACGAAAACGAACGACGGCATCTCCCCTTACAGGGAGCTGACCTTCGGCGAAGACCCCCTCGACTACGACCTTATCGTCAATATGCCGAAGCTGAAGACCCACATGATGATGGGCCTGACCGCGGGCGTAAAGAACCTCTTCGGCTTCGTCCCCTCCCTCTACAAGGCGAAATGGCACCTCCGGTGCGGGACGGACAAGCGCCTTTTCGCGTCCCTCCTCATCGACATCCATGCAGCCGTGAGGCCCGCCCTCACCGTCCTCGACGGCATAACGGCCATGGACGGCGACGGGCCGAGCGGCGGCCGCGTGCGCAGCCTCGGCATCGTCGCCGCTTCAGACGACGCCCTTGCCCTCGACGCATTCCTCGAAAAAGGGCTTTCCGTGCCGTCCGCCCTGCCTATCTCCGTGGTGGCGGCGGAGCACGGCCTGCTCCGCGATGCGGAGGTGATCGACCTCGGTATGCCCGCCGTGCGCGACTTCCTGATGCCTGCGTCGATGGAGGTAGACTGGAACCTTCCCCCGCTGGTAAGGGAGACGGCAAGGCGCGTCTTCACGAGGAAGCCGAAATGCGCAGCGAAGAAGTGCACCCTCTGCGGGACGTGCGTCAACGTCTGTCCCGCCGGCGCCATCCAGAGGGAAGAGACGCGAATCTCCTTCGACTACCGGGCGTGCATCAGGTGCTTCTGCTGCCAGGAGATGTGCCCGGCAAACGCGATCACAGCCTGAAGACCCTGCGTCCTTCAACTCTTCCCGCGGCGAGGACGGCAGAGGCGTCGCTTCACCGGTCTATTATCCGCGTTACCGCGCCGCCGCAACGGCCGGCGCAACTGCCGCGGCGTTTTTTTCGCCTATGGGAAGCACCGTCCGGCCGTGGGCCTCGTTGACCACCTCTGCCATCGCAAGGTAGAAAGCGGCTGCGCCGCAGGTGATGCCCTCCCATCCTGCAATAATCCCTATCGCGGCGTTGCCGCTCCAGTCCCTGATGGCAAGCAGCCAGAACAGGACCGTAAGGCTGAGGAAGATATATTGCAGGACCCTGTTTTTTCCCCACGTGCCGAACCACATGAAGAACGTGAACAGCCCCCAGCAGAAGAGATACCAGCCGATGAACGCCGCAGAAGCCCCCGGGAGGTTTTTGAACATCAGGATAAAGACAAGGCTCATCCAGAAAAGGCCGTAAGACGTGAAGGCGGTCATGCCGAAGGTATTGCCTTTCCTGAACTCCAGGATGCCGGCGATAACCTGAGCTATACCCCCGTAACATACGCCCATGGCAAAGATCATCGAGCCGACGGGGAAAAAGCCCGCATTGTGGATGTTCAACAGGATGGTGGTCATGCCGAACCCGGCCAGTCCCAGAGGCGCCGGATTACCGAGTTTTTCTGCTTCCATAAGTAAAACCCTCCCTTTCGATGAATTAATTGATCCCCCCCTTGTGAGCTTATTCACAAGTTTGTCGAGAAATATACTACGGGCCTTGAAAGGGAGTCAACATTTTATTCGCTTAGGTTAAGAAAATAACAGCCGATAAGCATATCGAGTATCTTTATGACGAGACAATACAAGCCCGAAGAACCCGCCGGCCGCTGTATCGCCATCCGCCGCCTCCTGGGCAGGCGCCTCCGGATGCCCCTCGTCGCAGTGGTCGAGCCGGTCGATCCCGGCTTCGTCGCCTATGCCGGCGGCATCTCCATATTCGGCTACGGCGACGACCCCGCGGAAGCCGTCAAGGTCCTTAAGGAAGGCATAGAAAACATGTGCCTGGATGAGGAGTTCCTCGACCTTCGGGGCTCCATCCAGAGGATGCTGCTCCTGAAAAACTTCATGACAGGCGAAAAACGGCAGCCACGGGGCAATTAGGCGCGGGCTGACCGGTCCTGTTTCATCGCCTGACCCTAGCCGGCCGGCCGCTTTCTCCTGCTCTCCGCCTTAGGCGCCGCCTTCTTCGCGTCGATGTCGGCTTGCAGCCGGGCAACGTCCGCCTTGAGCTTCTCCGTCTCGCCGACGGATTTGTCGAGCCTCGCGCTGAGCGCCGCGATTTCACCCTTGAGGTCGTCGATGACCTTCTTGTCCCCCTGGGCGCGCAGCGGCGCCAGCTCGCGGTCCAGCCGGTCGATCCTCGCAAAGGAGATGAAGCAGAGCAGGAGCAAGACAGCGGCCACTACCGTAGACCCGAGCAGACCCCTGTTTCTTCTCGGCGCGCCGGACCCCCGGTAAGCCATGGCGCTCTCCTCGTCCATCGCTTCGCTGCCCTGGCTTCTGATGTATCCGTCCACACCCTTTTCCCGATTGGTTTTCCGAACACCGGGCATCGCCTCTAACCTCCTGGTGCGCCTAACGGCCGCTTAACCGTAGTCTATATTCCGCAGGCGAGCTTTTGCAACACTTTTGTTGCCGCCGGCGAAAGAGTGCGCGATATCACGGGAAGGGCCGCCTGAAGCGCAAGAGGCCGCCTGGAACAGGTGCGGACTCAGCCGGAGAGGAGGCTCTTCACCTTCTGCATGTCATCGTAGGCATCGCCCATCGCCCCCTGGTTCCGAAGCAGAAAAGACGGGTGGTAGGTGGGCAGGAGCTTGATGCCCTTGTAGTCCGTGAGGCGGCCGCGTATCTTCGTGATGCGCGCGTCGACGCCGAGGAGCGTGTTGTACGCGTGCTTCCCCAAGGTGCAGATGAGGAGAGGGTTTATGGCCTCCAGTTGGGCTGCGAGGTACTCCTTGCACGCCTCGACCTCCGCCGGCTCAGGGTCCCGGTTGCCCGGCGGCCTGCACTTCAGTACATTGCAGATGTAGACGTCCCGGCGGCGCAGGCCGATGCTCTCTATCATCTTGTCGAGGAGCTTGCCCGCCCGCCCTACGAAGGGCCTGCCCTGCCGGTCCTCTTCCTCTCCGGGCGCCTCGCCGACGAAGACTACCCGGGCGGTCTCGCTGCCTTCCCCGAATACGACCGTCCTGCGGCTCGCCGCGAGGCCGCATTTCGTGCACGCCGCCGATTGTGCCTTGATGCGGGCCAGGGTCAGCCTGTCCTCGCCGCCTGAGACGTACTCCTCGATGCCCATCTTCAGAAGGGCCGCGAGAAAGCGCTTGGGGTCGTCGATCCGGCTCATGGGTCACGCAAAGGCATCGGGCAGTTTTTTGAGCCCCTTCTCCGCCTCGAAGAGATAGGCGGCTTGCAGCATAAGGACCTCATCGAGGGGCTTCCCTATGATCTGAAGGCCGATGGGCAGGCCCTTGCCGTCGAAGCCGCAGGGCAGCGACATGGCCGGGAGGCCCGCCAGGTTGACGGGGATTGTGAAGATGTCCGAGAGGTACATCGTCAGGGGGTCCTCCGTCTTCTCCCCGATCTTGAAGGCGGTCGTGGGCGAGACGGGCGTGACGATCACGTCGCACTTGCCGAAGGCCGCGTCGAAGTCGCGCCGCATGAGGGTCCTCACCTGCCCTGCCTTCCTGTAGTAGGCGTCGTAATAGCCCGACGAAAGGACGTACGTCCCTAAGATGATGCGCCTCTTCACCTCTTTTCCGAAGCCTGCCGACCGCGTCTTCTTGTACATGTCGATGATGTCTTTCCCGTTGACCCTCATGCCGTACTTCACGCCGTCGTAGCGGGCAAGGTTCGACGAGGCCTCCGCCGTGCAGATGATATAGTAGACCGCCACGGCGTACTCCGTGTGGGGCAGTGAGACGGGCACAATATGCGCCCCGAGGCCTTCGAACGTCGCAAGCGACGACTCCACCGCCTGCCGCACCTCGGGGTCCATGCCCTCGATGAAGTACTCCCCCGGGATGCCGATGCGGAGGCCTTCGATCTCTTTGCCGAGGCCGGCTCCATAATCCGGGACTGGCTGGGGGATGGACGTCGAGTCCATGGGGTCGTGCCCGGCTATCGCCTTGAGCACGATGGCGCAATCGGCCACGTTCCGCGTGATCGGCCCTATCTGGTCGAGGGACGAGGCGAAGGCGACCAGGCCGTAGCGCGACACCCTCCCGTAGGTGGGCTTAAGGCCCACCGCTCCGCAAAGGCTCGCCGGCTGCCTGATGGACCCGCCCGTATCGGTCCCGAGGGCCGCCGCGCAGAGGCCGGACATCACCGCTGCCGCCGACCCCCCGCTCGACCCGCCGGGTATGCGGGTAAGGTCCCAGGGGTTCTTCGTGATCTGGTAAGAAGAGTTCTCCGTCGATGACCCCATGGCGAACTCGTCCATGTTGAGCCTTCCCAGGTGGACGTAGCCGCTCTCGTTGAGTATCTTTATGACCGTGGCGTCGTAAGGCGGGCGAAACCCTTTGAGGATCTGGGAGGCGCACGTCGTCTCTACGCCCCTGGTGCAGAAGATGTCCTTGATGCCGAAGGGTATGCCCGTGAGCTCGCCGTCCTTTCCGGCGCGTATCCTTTTGTCCGCCTCTTCGGCCATCGCGAGGGCCGCCTCCTCCGTGGTGCGGAGGTAGGCCCCCACCCGGCCGTCGTGCTCCTTTATCCTGTCGAGATAGAAGCGGGTCAGCTCTGCGGACGTGACCTCCCCTTTTTTCAAAAGGCCCCTTACTTCCCGTATATCTTTATGCAGAAGCTCTTTCATGCCTTCTCCTCGAAATTGGTTGCAGCAAGGTCATTTATTCCGTCTCTATAATGGGGGGCACCTTGAAGAAGCCCTTTTCCCGCTCCGGGGCATTTGAGACCGCGTCCTCGACCTCCGGGTTGTGGTCTACGGCGTCCGCCCTGAAGACGTTCACCAGGGGTATCGCATGGGTCGTCGGTTCTATGCCCGTCGTGTCGAGGGCGTTGAGCTGGTCCATGTACGCCAGTATCCTGTCGATCTGCTCGGTGTACTGGTCCACCTCCGTCGGGAGAAGCTCAAGCCTCGCCAGATGGGCCACGTATTCGACTACGTCCTTCGTGATCTTCATGCACACCTCATTCGCACTCGGCTGCCGCCCTTATCAGGTCCCCCCTCGTCACGATGCCGACGAGCTTGTCGTTATCGAGAACAGGCACCCTGTTTATGCCCTTTTCTATCATGATCTTCGCGACGGTTACGGCAGGCTCCGTAGAGGCCACCGCGACGATCCCCTTCGTCATCACGTCCTGCACGGAAAGGTCATGCAGGGTGCCCGATTTGAGCCCTCTGAGGATATCCGTCTGGGATATCATGCCGACGATCACGCCCTTCTCGACGACGGGCATCCCGGCGATATGGAAGAGCTCCAGCTTGTTGACGATGACCGCTAGCTTCTCTGAAGGGTGGCATGTTACGACGTTCTTGTTCATGACCTCAGCTACCTTCATTTCCCCATCCCCCCTTTCCCCTCACAGGGGCTCCCCGAACAGCACTACCTCGTGCAGATACTTCTGGAATGCCTCGACTGTCTTCATGGCCTTTCGGAGCTTCCCCGACTCCTCGCCGGCAAGGCGCGCAGGGTCGATATAGTTCTGGCCGTCGCCGCCTTCCTGCCCTATCTGGCTCATTATGCGGAAGCGGGCAAATAAAAGGTACGCCTCTATCAAATCGGAGGCCGTCTCCTTTTTGACCACGTTCATCTCCCGCAGCCGCTTGATCCTCTTCAAGGTGTTCGTCTCGTAGAGACCCTCCGCCAGGGCGAGGGCCCTGACGGACATAATCAGGGGCGACCATCCGAGGACCTTCAGGTTGAACATCCCCTTGTGGTCCCCTTCCGTCTCCAGCCTGAACTTGCCGAAAAAACCGAGGGCCGTGGGCATGGCGACGGCCGCCTCGGTGATCTCCTTCATGATGTGCCTGTTCTCCTTAAGGAGTGCGAAGAACCGCTCCAGAACCGCGTCGAAGAGCCGCCTGTCTCCGTGCATGACGCGGGCGTCCGTCATGATGATGAGGTCGAGAAGCTCAAGGAGCTCGCTGCCCTGGAGGGTCTTTTCGATCCTTTCTTTCCAGTCCTCGACCGAGCCGCGCCACTTCTCGTTGGACGGCATGGTCCCGCCCTTGCACTTCTCGAATCCCACCGTGGAAAGCCTCTCCATAACGCGGTTGCTGAATTCCTCGTAGTAGCGTTCAGGGCTGCAAGGTCCGTCTCCTGAGCCGGCGCCGCGCCCCTCGTAGACGAGCATATTGTCCTGGTCGGTCCTGAAGGTCTGCTCGTCCCGCCCCTCGCTGCCCAGACCTATCCAGCAGTAGTCGGAAGGCGGCCGGCCGAATCCTGAGGCCGCCATCTCCTCCTCCACGAGGGTGAGCACCCGGCTCGTCAGCCTGTCCCTCACGATGCGGAAGAGGTCGTGCACGTCGGCGACCGTCTGCTCTTCCTCGAAGTAGATCTTCACGCCTTCGACGGACGTTGCGTGGTACTTCCTGAGGACGTCGAAGTCCTTCGCGCCGTCGATGCTGTCGAGCATCCTGTGCAGCTCCGCCTCGAAGCGCTCCGCGTCCCGCAGCGCCTCCCAGAGCGTCTGCCGCAGGCTCACCAGGATGTCGTACCGGTCGTGGCGCAGGAGGGTCCGGTCGTGCATCACCTCGCCGTATTCGGATACGAACCGGTCTACGATGGAAAAGTTGAGCGCCACTCTATCCCCTCAGGAGCCCCTCCAGCATCGTCTTGCTCGTGGCGAGCTTCTCCCGCCTCATGCGCAGCTCCTCGAAGTTGGCCTCTTCCTTCATGAGGATCGCGTCCGGCGCCTTCTCCCTGAAGGCCCTGTTGTTTATCTTGTTGAAGGCCCGGTCGATCTCCGCCGAGACTTTCGACAGCTCTTTCTCGATCCTCGCCTTCTCCCTGTCCACGACGCCGGAGTCGTTGATGGGGACGAAGACCTCGACGCCTTTGAATATGCCGAGGGCGGCCCTCTTCGGGGCCTCGCCGGTGACGTACCCGATTTCGGAGGCACGGGCAAGCTCCCTGATGTAGTAGCCGTAGCTCTCAAGAAGCGGCCTATGGCCGTCTGCACGGATCAGCACCTCCACCTTTTCGCTTGGGGCGAAGCCCATCTCGCCCCGTATGTTCCTGATCGCGTCGATGACGCCCATGACCATCGCCATCTCGCCCTCTGCCTCCTCGTCGATGCGGGTGTGATCGACCTCCGGGAAGGGCGCGATCATGATGCTCTCTGAGTCCCTTCCGGGCAGCTTCTGGTAGATCTCTTCCGTCACGAAGGGCATAAAGGGGTGGAGGAGCTTGAGCGTCTCTGTGAGGGTCGCCCGCAACGTCTCCGCAGTCGCCCCCCGGTCGAAGGCGGTCACCTTTCCGTAGAGGTTCGGCTTGACGAGCTCCAGATACCAGTCGCACAGCTCGTGCCAGACGAATCCGTAAAGGCTGTGGGCCGCGTCGCTGAACCTGTAAGTCTCGATCGCCTCGCGGACCTCCTGCGTCACTTTCTGGTGGCGAGACCTGATCCACCGGTCCGGCAGGAAGGCGGAAGGTGCAGGCGGCGCTGAAGGGGCCGGGGCGCCCTCCAAAAGCGACATCGTCAGGCGCGCGGCGTTCCATATCTTGTTGACGAAGTTCCTGTTTCCCTCGATGCGCTCCTCCGACAGGAGGACATCCCTTCCCTGGGCGGCGAGCATGGCGAAGGTGAACCGGAAGGAGTCCGTCCCGTAGCTGTCGATCATAAGAAGCGGGTCTATGACGTTCCCCTTCGACTTGCTCATCTTCTTGCCTTCCGCGTCCCTCACGAGGGCGTGGATATAGACCTCCCTGAAGGGGACGCCCCCCATAAAGTGGACGCCCATCATAATCATCCGGGCGACCCAGAAGAAGAGTATGTCGAAGCCCGTAACGAGCAGAGAGGTAGGATAAAAGGTCTTGAGGTCGTCCGTCGCGTCCGGCCATCCGAGGGTGGAGAAGGGCCAGAGGCCCGAGGAGAACCAGGTGTCGAGGACGTCCGACTCCTGCCTGACCGGCCCTGCGCATCCCGGACAGGACGTGATCTCTTCCCTGGAGGCGTAGACCCCGCCGCAGGCGTCGCAATACCAGACGGGGATGCGGTGGCCCCACCATATCTGGCGCGATATGCACCAGTCTTTGATGTTCTCCATCCACTCGTAGTAGACCTTTTCCCACATCTCCGGGATGATAGTCACGCGCCGCTCGCGCACCGCCTCGATGGCGGGCGCGGCGAGGGGCTTCATGCGCACGAACCACTGGAGCGAGACTATCGGCTCCACTATCGTCTTGCAGCGGTAGCACCTGCCGATTATCAGCCCGTAGTCTTCGATCTTCTCAAGGAGCCCTTCCGCCCGCAGGTCCTCGATGATGCGCTCCCTCGCGGCAAAGCGGTCCATCCCGCCGTAACGGCCTGCGTGCTCGTTCATCCTGCCGTCGTCGTCGATCACCTTGATGACCTGGAGGCCGTGTTTCTTGCCGATCTCGAAGTCGTTGAAGTCGTGGCCGGGGGTTATCTTGAGCGCCCCCGTGCCGAAGGCCATATCGACGTAGGCGTCGCCTATGATCGGTATCGTCCGCCCTGTGAGCGGCAGGACCACGCCTTTTCCGATGAGCCGTTTGTACCGCTTGTCCTCCGGGTTGACCGCGACGGCCGTGTCCCCGAGCATCGTCTCCGGCCTCGTAGTGGCTACGGTGATCGACCCGGAGCCGTCCGCAAGGGGATACCGGATATAATAAAGGTGGCCTTTCGTCTCCTCGTGCTCGACCTCCACGTCGGAGAGGGCCGTCTTGCACCGGGGGCACCAGTTGATGATATAGTCGCCCCGGTATATCAGCCCCTCCTCGAAGAGCCTGACGAAAACCTCGCGCACTGCGCGGCTAAGACCTGCATCCATGGTAAACCGCTCACGCGTCCAGTCACAGGAGGCGCCGAGACGCTTCAACTGCTCGATGATGACGCCCCCCGATTTCTTCCTCCACTCCCAGACGCGCTTTATGAAGGCCTCTCTCCCCAGCCCTTCCGCGCTCAGGCCCTCCTTGGCAAGCTCCCTCTCGACGACGTTCTGCGTGGCTATGCCCGCGTGGTCCGTGCCGGGCAGCCAGAGGGCGTTGCAGCCGTCCATCCTCTTGTATCGGGTGACGATGTCCTGGAGCGTATTGTTGAGGGCATGGCCCATGTGGAGCACGCCGGTGACGTTTGGCGGAGGTATCACCATCGAAAATGGGGGCTTTTCGGAAACGGCCTTTGCGGTGAAGTAGCCCTTCTCCATCCAGAAGGCGTACCATTTCCGCTCGACCTGCTTGGGATCGTAGACCTTGTCTATCACTCTCTGGGCTCCTTCAGCAATTTATCGATCTCTTCCCGGACCACCCTCTCGGTGACCTGAAGAAGCATCTGCTTGACATAATCTTCGACGTACTGTGTCAGGACCGGGGCGAGCCTGGCCGACAGCTTGTTCGCCGCCTCTTCCATCGCCTGGCCGAGGACCGTCTTGAACTGCTGCTCAAGCTCCGGCATGGAGGGCGGGGCGGTCTCCGCCGGGACCTTCGCCACTTCCGCCGCCCTGACGGATTTGTCCACGTTGTCTATGGCGTCCCTCAATTGTATGCCTATGGCGTCCCGGAGGGTCGCGCCTTCCCCTTCCCCGGCGTCCGCCTCCCCCCTCTCTTTCGGGGCGGCCTGCGTCTCCAGGGCCCGGACGAAAGCGGAAGGGAACTCCCGCTCGACTTCCTCGCGGGGGCGCTCTTTTGCCCTCGGGAGTTCTTCAGCCGCTTTTTCGTCTATGAGGTCGGTCAGCTCTATCACGTCGTCGTCTCCGATGACGGCCTCGTAGAGCCTGAAAAAGTTGATCGGCTTCTCTATGACGCCCTCCGCCGGGTACTCCTCAAGCTGCGTCTCGTCCCCCTCGTCCTTCAGGAAGAAGAAGCTCGCCGTGTCGAGGTAGCCTCCCTGCCGCAGTTTCTTGTAGACTTCGACGCCGTCCACCTTCGGGAGGTTGACGTTGACGATATAGAAGTCGGCGTGCGCCCGGCCCGCGATGCGCTCTACCTCTTTACCGTTCGGCGCGTAGACCACCTCGTATTGCTCCTTCGCGAAGACGGTCATGAACGCCTGCTGAAGCCTTTCGTCCCTGTCCGCAACGACTATCGTTTTTCTCATTTGCTCCCCCTAAACGGGTATCTTCCAGGGCATGGGAAGGAACACCTTTTCGAAGAGGGTGAAGGCGTAACGGTCCGTCATGCCCGCCACGTAATCGCAGACGCACGTTGCAGGGTCCGCGTAGAACGACTCCGCTGAGGTCTCCTCCAGGAAGACCCCCGGATTCTCCAGGAAATACCGGTAGATATCCTCGATGATCCGCGAGCACTTGTTGAACTCTTCGTGGACGACCGCGTTGTCGTAGACGTGCTCGTAAAGAAAATCCCTCAATACGAGCATACACTCCTCGATCTCCGGCTCGATGGCCATGGTCTCTTTTTTGAGCGTCTCCATTATGACGGACCTCACCATGCGGTCGATCCTCGCGGAATGCGTGTCGCCCAAAGACTTCCGGCACCCGCCGGGCAGGTCGTCCAGGGTGATCACCCCGCCCCTTATCGCGTCGTCGATATCGTGGTTGATATAGGCGATGACGTCCGCGACCCGGACGACCTCGGCCTCCCGCGTCAGGGGCTTCTCCGCGCCGTCCAGTACGATGATCTCCCCGCGGCCTTTCGAATGCCTCAGGATGCCGTCCCTCACCTCTATCGTAAGGTTGAGTCCCTGGCCCTCCCTCTCCAGGAGGTCCACGACGCGGACGCTCTGCTCGTTATGACGGAAGCCGCCGGGATGCAGCCTGTTGAGCACCGCCTCCCCCGCATGGCCGAAGGGCGTGTGGCCCAGGTCATGCCCCAGGGCTATCGCCTCAACCAGGTCTTCGTTAAGAAGGAGAGATTTCCCTATCGTCCGCGCGACCTGCGCGACCTCCAGGGTATGGGTCAGGCGCGTCCTGTAGTGGTCGTCAGTAGGGAAAAGGAAGACCTGCGTCTTGTATTTCAGCCTCCGGAAGGCCTTGCAGTGGACGATCCTGTCCCGGTCGTGCTGGAACGCGGGCCTGATGTCGCACGGCGCCTCCTCCCTGAGCCGCCCCCTCGTGCAGCGGCTTTTCTGCGCGTGCTTCGATAAATTCCTTTCCTCCCTCTCTTCTAGCTCTTCCCTGATATTCATTATGAATAGCCGCGATAATACAGGGTAATCTATCACACCCGAGCCGCCATTTCAACTTTCAGGGGACCGGGCACTTTTCGCGCCTGAGCCGGTCGCCGGCTTGACGCGGGTCCTCACATACACAAAAAGTATGCTGCGGCCCGCGCCTGCGCCGGCTTCCGCCTCATCCATCGAAAATTGCTCCGGCCCCCAAGCGCCTGCGGCGCGAGGAACTCCAAGAACAGTGGTTTTTTTAGAAAGCGGCAAGTATGAGGATGCGCGACCCGCCCGATTTGCCGCGCGGGTGCCCCGGTGAAGCGCAAGGTTCGAGGCGCGGAGGCGTACTTTTTTGGTACCTCGCAGCGTCGCGGACCGCAGCGCGACGCCAAAGATGCGCCTCAGACGAGCCGCCTAGGCTCACCACCCTCACTTGAACGGCGGCCCTTTTGGGCATATACTTAGCCCTATGAAAAAAGCATGTTTAGCCCTAATCGCGGGCGTTCTCCTTTTCGCGTCCGCCGCGCCCGCCCAGGATTACGACGGCGCGCTCAGAGCGGCAAAAAGGGACAACAAGCCCGTCCTTCTCTATTTCTACAGCAGGGCGTGCTACTACTGCCGGCTTATGGACGGCAACACGCTGGCGGACAAAGAGATCGACGCCATGTTGAAGAAAGATTTCGTCTACCTGCGGATCGACGTGGACAGATCGACGGACCTGGGCAGGCTCTACCGCATTAGCGGAACCCCCTCCTCCTGGTTCCTGGAATCGTCCGGAAAGCCAATCGGCGAGATACCGGGGTACGTCGCGGCGCAGAATTACAGGCGCATCCTCGAATACGTGAAGGGCAAGCTTTACAACCAGATGGACCTTTCCGCCTACCTTAAAAAGACATCGTCGGCGAGATAGACGGTTTCCGGCAGGAACGGGCCTTGCGGCAGGGGCGCGTCAGAGGACGCGCCTGAAGTTGCGGAAATTCTTCTTCCAGTAATTCGCATCGACGTTGTCGATGGTGACGCCCCTCGATTTGGAGGCGTGGATAAACTCGACTTCGTTTATCATGATCCCCACGTGATAGTCGCGCTTGATGCGGAAAACGACCAGGTCGCCCACTTCCACTTTGTTCCGCTCGATCTCGTAGCCCGTGCGGTTCAGCCCCTCGGTCGAGACGGGCAGGAAGACGTCGAACCGGCCGTAGACGTAATGGACGAAGCCGCTGCAATCGAAGGCGTCCGGCCCTTTGGCTGCGTTCCTGTACGGCTTGCCGAGGAGCGTCATCGCGTACCGGACGATGTCGCCCCGCGCCTTGACGGCAGGCTCCGGCTCGTATATCCGGACCGCTTTCGGCGCGCAGCCGAAGCCGGACAGCAGTGACGAAACGGCCGCCAGACCTGCCAAAAACCTGATGGTTTTCACAGCCCTCCGACGGCCTTCTCTCACGCGCGCGCTCTCAGTACCTCAAAGACCTCTTTGAAAGAACCGTTATGCAGGGCGTGGTGGAGAAAGGGCAGGACGCCGGCGCTCGGATGGTACCCAACGGCAATGCCCACTTCTCCGAACATCGACCGGTCGCCTTCGCTGTCCCCGACGGCTGCCGCGTCGGCCTTCTTCAGTCCGTAGCGGCGCAGCATGCTCCTTACCCAGTAGCCCTTGTCCTGCACCTGAAAAATACCTGTCAATCCCTCTGCCTGGCTGTCCGCGCCGGCCGCCTCGTCGTGCGCCACTCTCAGCCTAATCTCCCCCGTCAGCATCCCGTCCTCGACGATCAGGTCGTTGGCGACCGCGGCGTCTATCCGAAGCTCCCTTCGCACCCTCTCGACGAGGAAGGAAAGCCCCGTGGAAAGGACGACCGTCCGGATGTCCTGAGTTTTGAGGGTCTCCATCGTCTCCCTCACCCCGTCGTGGTAAGGTATCTCCCCTACGATGTCGAGGACGCGCCCTTCGGGCAGGCCCTTCCACAGGGCGGCGTCCCTCCTGCAGAACTCCCTATAATCGATCTCTCCCGCGCGGAACAGGCGCTGGAACTCGTCCGCCTGCCCGTCCCACAGGTCGAGCCTCTCGTGGAGATATTGCCAGCTGCTTTTCACGGTGGTAAGCGTGCCGTCGCAGTCGAAAAAGACGATTTTCGCGCTCATGCTGTCCTTATAGCACGTTGCCGAGAAAAAATCTATTTTTTGATGGGAAGAGGTCTTATAATAGCGTATGCCTGTTCTGGACGCCCATACGCATCTGTTCCCCCCGGAAATCATAGCAGGGCGGGACCGCATAGCCGCCCGCGAGCCGGGGTTTGCGGCCATTTACGGCGACAGGAAGTCCAGGATGGTGGACGCGGCCGGCCTCGCAGCCTACATGGAGGCCGAAGGCATCGACAGGGTGATCGCCGCCTGCTTCCCTTTCAGCGATGGCGGCCTCATACGCCTTGCCAACGATTATGTTATCGAAGCCGCGCGAAGCGACCGCAGGATCGTGCCCTTCATCGTCACCGACAGGCAGAACGAGGCTGACGCCGTTGCCGAGGCGCAGCGCTGCGCGGACCGGGGCGCGAGGGGCGTAGGGGAGATGGCCTGGTACGAGCGCCCCTTCGACGAAGCCGAGGAGAAGCGCATGGAGAGCCTTGCGGACTACCTGGAGCGGGCCGGGATGGTCTTCATGATGCACCTGAACGAGCAGGTCGGCCACGCTTATCCCGGCAAGGGGCGGGCGGACTTCGCAGAGGTCGTCCGCCTCGTCCGGCATCATCCTGACCTGAAGGTGCTTCTGGCCCACATGGGCGGCGGCTTGTGCTTTTGCGAGCTGATGCCCGAGATAAGGAAGTCCTTTGCCCGCGTCTACTACGACCTTGCCGCCGTCCCCTTTCTTTACTCGGACGCCCTCTACAGCTATGCGGCCCACTTCCTCGCGGACAAGGTGATCTTCGGGTCGGATTATCCCCTCCTCGGCTTGCGCCGGTACAGGGCGGCGATAGAGGCCCTCGGCCTCGAGGCGGCAGGGAAGATCCTGTGGGAAAACGGGGTGCGCCTGCTTGGAGACTGATTGGGACAAAAGGTACAGGGAGGGTTTCTATGACGGAGCAGACGAGGCCCACGAGCTTGTCGGGAAGTTCTCCCGCCTAATGCCCCCCGGAAAGGCCGTGATCGATATAGCCATGGGCAACGGCCGCGACCTTATTTTTTTGGCCGGGAAAGGCTTCCCCGTCTACGGCCTCGAAAAATCGGAGGAGGCGATCAAGCTTGCCAGGGAGGCCGCTCAGAAGGAGCACCGGCAGCTCACGGTGATCAGGGGCGACGCCTACAGCCTCCCTTTTAAGGCAGGGGTCGCGGGCTGCGTGCTCGTCTTCTATTTCCTCGTGAGGGAGATCATGGAGGAGCTTACCAAGCTGCTTGCGCCCGGGGGCATTCTCATCTACGAGACGTTCCTCAAGCGGCAGAACAGCCTGGACCGGCCGAGGGACCCGCGCTACCTCCTGGACGACGGCGAGCTGCTGGGCTATTTCGGCTGCCTCGACCTTCTCTCCTACGAAGAGACCGTCCTCGACGCGGGAGGAAAGCTGCGCGCCGTCGCGCGCTACACCGGGAGAAAACGATGATACTCGAGTGGAACCCCGTAAGGCCCAAGAAGAAAACGACCGATTTGATCAGGGAAAGCCTGGAAAGCGGCGCCATCATCGGATACCCGACGGACACCTTCTACGGCCTCGGCTGCGACCTGTTCAACATCAAGGCGATAAAGACCCTTTACGATATGCGGGGGCTCGACGAGAAACGGCCTCTCAGCATAATCTTCAAGGATATCAAGGATATAAGCAATTATGCGGTCCTCACGGACTTCGCATTCCAGGTGCTCAAGAGCACGCTGCCCGGCGCCTACACCTTCATCCTGAAGGCGCGGAGGATCGTGCCGAGGCTCCTCATGACGGCCAAGAAAGAAGTGGGGGTGAGGATGCCGGACCACGAGGCGACGAAGGCCCTCGTCCACCTGCTCGGCAGGCCCATCATCAACACCACGGCGAAGCTGCCCGGAAGGGAGGCGATGGCCGACCCGCGGGAGATCGAGCGCTATTTCAAGGGACAGGTGGCGTTCGTGATCGACGGGGGCCTGATCGTGGGGCAGCCCTCGACCGTCGTAAGCCTGGTGGACGACAAGGTGAAAGTCCTGAGGGAAGGCAAGGGGCCCCTTACAGGTCTTCTTCGGGACTAGACCCCTCGCCGCCGCCTTCCAGGGCTTCCGCCATCTCCTCTTCGAACCCCTCGCCCATCTCGCTGCCCATCCGCTTCATCAGCCTTTCCATGGACCGCGGGTCGTTCTCGTCAAGGTCGCCGATCTTGGACGGGTCGAGGAGGCTTTCCATCCTCTTCTCCTCGCTCCGGAGGACGGCGACCCGCGAGAGCACGCGCCGGACGTCGGAAGACCGGCAATGCTTGCAGAAAGGCGAGACCTCCTCGGTCGCGCGAAGCAGCAGGAACGAAGAAGTTTTCTTGCACGATTCACAGTAGTACTCGTAGATCGGCATGTATAAAATTTTATTTTTTTCGATTTGATTTGTAAAGGCTTTACGCGATAGTCTAATGCGGTGCGGGAGGGAAGGATGAAGGCGGGCAGCCATTGCAAAAATTGTCTCAAGAACCTTGCGAGGCGGGTCGTCGCCCTTTCGGGCGGGGGTAAGGGTCTCGAGGCATCGGCTTTTCATCTCATCGAGGCGCTTTTCGACATAGAGCGGAGCCCCACGGAGGTGTCGAACCGCCTCCTGAGATATATAAAGGCAGAGACGGGCGTCTATGACCCGTTCGCGGAGCGGAAGGAGACGGAGTTCAGGCAGGCCCTCGCGGCTTCGGCCCGGCTGAAAGGCTTTTTCCCCGACACCCTGAAAGGCGCCCTTGCCGCGTCGGCCTTCGGCAACGGCGGGGATTTCTTCACCGAGCACGCCTACGACCCTTCCCGCATGGAATTCGAGTGCGATGTGGCCAAAATAGAGCGTCAGGTTTATATTAACAGCAAAATAATGGTGCTCGGGGACAACGCCGGCGACCTCGTCTTCGACCTGCCCCTGCTCCGCCTGCTCAGGCGGGAGGGAAAGGAAGTCTATTACGCGGTGAGGGAGCACCCCGTGCAGAACGATATATCGCTAAGTGACGCGGCGAGGCTCGGGGCGCACGACATGTGGGACGCCATCATCTCCACGGGCACGGACGAGGTCGGCATGAGGAGGGAGGCGATGACGGGGAAGGTGCGGGAGTGCTGGGAGGACGGCAGCATGATTATCGCCAAGGGCATGGGGAACTACGAGACGATCTCCGAGTACGACCGGGAGCGGCCTGTCGTCTACGTCATGGGCGTCAAGTGCAGGACCGTGGCTGCGGCCCTGGGACGGAAGGTCGGCGCATATATCGCTATCACTGGTGGTGACCATGGCTAAAAAAGACTACTACGACTTACTGGGCGTGCAGAAGACGGCCTCTGAAGACGAGATCAAGAAGGCGTACAGAAAGCTGGCCCTCAAGTACCACCCGGACAGGAACCCCGGCAACAAACAGGCCGAAGAGCACTTCAAGCAGATAAACGAGGCCTACGCGGTCCTGAGCGACAAGGACAAGCGGAAGGAATACGACGCCTACGGCATGAGCGGCTTCCAGCAGAAGTACACCCAGGAGGACATCTACCGGAATTTCAATATAGGAGACCTTTTCAAGGACCTGGGCTTCGGCACGGGCGACATCTACAGCATAATCTTCGGCGGGCAGGGGCGGGGGGCGCCCGGTAGGGAGTCGGGCCGCGGCGGAAGACGGGTCCACGATTTCGGCGACTACGTGACGAAGGACCGCACGCCCGCAGGCGAGCTCGACCTCAATTACGAGCTGGAGATACCCTTCATGGACGCCATAAGGGGCGCGGAGAAGGTGCTTTCCTTCGCCAGCGAGCGGGGGGCGGAAGAGGTCAGGGTCAAGATACCCAGGGGCGTCAATACGGGCCAGAAATTGCGGCTCCACGGCAAGGGAAGCAGGGACCCGTACACAGGCAGGACCGGGGACCTGTACGTGACCGTGAAGGTGGGCGAGCACCCCGTATTCAAGCGGGTGGGAAACGACCTTTACGTGAAAAAAGAAGTAAAAATGACGGACGCCTTCCTCGGCGGCTGCATCGAGGTTCCCACCATAGACGGCCCGAAGCAGGTCAAGATACCGGCAGGCGTGCGGTCCAACTCGAAGGTGCGCCTGAAGGGCCTCGGCGTGCCGCAGATAGGCAAGCAGGCCTCGGGCGACGAGTACGTGGAGGTCGTAATCGACGTGCCCCGCAGGGTGACGGACCGGCAGAAGGCCCTTCTGGAAGATCTCAGGAAGGAAAACCTTTAGCCCCCGGACCGGCCGCGGATAAACGTCCGGCCGCGGCCCGGCGCGCTGCGCGGCGAGGCGGTGAACGGGAACTGGAGCGTAGAGTACAGCAATATCAAGACATCGGTGCCCGACAGCCTCTTCGAGATACCGGAGGCCTACGAGAGGATCGCCATGCCCGCAAGTGGGGGACAGACAGGCAGCGCCCGCTAGGGCGGGCCTGCCGGTGCTCATCAAGGAAAAAGGCAGGCCCCTGACGCCTGCCTTACCACATTTACAGCTTGACTACGTTTGCAGCCTTCGGGCCTTTCGGGCTGTCAACTATATCGAAGCTGACCGCCTGGCCTTCCGTCAGCGACTTGAACCCCTCGTCCTGGATAGCAGTGTAATGGACGAAGACGTCCCCGCCGTCCTCCTTGGCGATAAAGCCAAAGCCCTTTGACGCGTTGAACCACTTTACGGTCCCCTTTGCCATACGCAAAGCACCTCCTATGCGAATATCGAAGCGCCGAACGATGCAAAAAAAAGCCGCAATACCGTTTCACGCATTGCGGCACCGTAACAACACGTCCGAAACTTCGGGTACTATGATTGCACAGAATCCCGAAAAGGTCAAAAGAATTTTAATATTCTTTTAAGTCCGTTTTTGCCATCCGGGGTGGAAAGGGGAGAGAACCTTTCATTGCGGTTGACACAAAACGCCTGTTTTTGATATGGTTTAGAGTTGGCCGATATTTCTGTTGGGCCTTTCGTCCCGGTTCCGACCCGGCGCCGGCATGGAAAGGCCGCGCTACCAGCCGGCGCAGCGGCCTTATCGATTCTTGGTAAAGATGGAAACCGTCGAGATCGACAAAATCGATGCCCTGGACAGGAGGTTTTGTATTTCCTACCCCCTGGCGGACGAGCGCCTCCTCGCCTCCATAGCGAGGTTCGGCGTGCTCGGTCCCCTCGCATTGCGAAAGGGCGGGCGGGCCGTCGTCATCACGGGCCACAAGAGGCTCGATGCTGCCCTGCGGCTGGGCATCGGCAAGGTCCCCTGTATTTTTTCGGACGCAGACGACAGGCAGGCGCTCCTTGTGTCGATAAACGACAACCTGGCGAGGCCCCTCAACACGGTGGAGAAGGCGGTCTGCGTGGAGAAGATGGCCGGCCTCGGCTTCCCTGTTGAAGAAATCTACGGCGTAATGGAGATGCTCGGCCTGCCCGCCAGGGAGAAGGCCCTGAACACCTGCATGGCCGCTGCCTCTGCGGAAGAGCCGGTGTGGGCGTTTATCGTGCGCCACGGCCTGCCGCTTCAGGTGGTCGAGCAGCTTTTCTGGTTCGAGGGCGGCGAGGTGCAGGAAATCATCCGCCTCGTGGGGCCGCTTCGTCCCACAGTAAGCTCGCTGAGAGAGACCCTCCATCTCATGATGCTCCTCAAAGTGAAGCGGGGAGAGATAGATTTGGCCGGACTGGAAGGCGCAAAAGACATGGAGGCCCTGAGACGGGCGCTCAGGAAGCGCACCAACCCGCTCCTTTCCGGCCTCGAGGAGAAGCTCGCGGGCATCCTTGCGGCCTGCGCCCTGCCCCCTTACGTCAGGGTGCGGGTGGACCCGGCCTTCGAGAGGGAATCGGTCGATATAACGATACAGGCACGCAACAATGAGGAAGTAGAAGGGGCGCTTGCGAAGCTGGGCAACGTTGCGCGAGAAGGACTTTTCGGGGGCATATTTGAGCTTACCCACGGTACGACTGACACCATCTAGAGGCAGCGCCGTAAGGGACTGCCCCGGCACGCGCCGGCACGTCTGCTGCGGGTACAAGACCATCGACCTCGTGGAGGGCTGCCCCATGTCCTGCTCGTACTGCATCCTCAGGTCGTACCTCAACAACCCCGGCATTAGCGTGAGGACTGCGACGGACTCCATCATCGGCGAGATCGACCGGGCCATCACAGCCGAAAAGAGGCACGTCCTGCGGTTCGGCACGGGGGAGCTGGGGGACAGCCTCGCAGTAGACAGGCGGCTCGACGCGGTAAGGCCCGTCGTCCGGTTCTTCGGCGAGAGGAAAAGGGCGCTCCTGGAGCTGAAGTCGAAATGGGCGGGCCTCGACCACCTGCGCTCTGACCTCAACCCTTTCGTGGTCGTCTCCTTCTCGCTGGCTCCGCAGAGGATCGTCGATGCGGAGGAGAAAGGGACAAGCCCCGTCGCAAAGAGGCTCAAGGCGCTCAAAAAGGCCCAGGATTGGGGCTGCCTCGTCGGTCTCCACTTCGACCCGGTGATCGTCTACGACGGGTTCGAGAGCGATTACGCGCGCCTGATCGATGAGGCGGCACAGGCCCTCGATTTGGGCAGGGTCATATGGGCGAGCATAGGCTGCCTGCGCTTCGTGCGCCCCCTCATGAAGCTTTTCCTGGAGGAGAGGCGGCGCAATCTGCTGCACGGCGAGCTCATCATGGGCGAGGACGGCAAGTACCGCTACATCAAGTCGGAAAGGATAAAGGTCTACAGGATGCTTTACGGGCTGCTCAAGGCGAAGGCGCCGGACCTTTTCATCTACCTCTGCATGGAGAGATCCGACGTGTGGCGGCAGGCTACGGGCGCACAGGTGGCCGGAAGCGAGGACCTGATCGCCCTTTTCGACAGGAGGATAGGCGAATTCTACGGAGGCTTGCAATGAGGTTCAAGGAGAAGGTGGTCTTTGTCACGGGGGGGACGCGGGGGCTGGGCAAGGCCGTGGCGGAGGCCTTCCTCGAAGAGGGCGCAAAAGTGGCAGTCAACGGGAGGAAATCGGAGGCCGTCGAGAGGTTCCGGGCGGAGCACGCTGAAGGGGCGGCCAGGGCCTTCGCGGCAGATATATGCGATTACGCGGCCATGGAAGCGGTCGCGGAAAGTTTAGTCCGGGAGTGGGGAGGCATCGACATCCTTATTAACAACGCAGGCATCGTCAACCCCCTTGTGCCCTCCGCTAAGATGAGGCGGGAAGATTTCGACAGGGTGATCGACGTGAACCTGAAGGGCGCCTTCTACGTCACGCAGATCGTCGGGCGCAGGATGATCGAGCGCGGCGCCGGGAGGATCGTCTCGATATCGTCCCAGGTGGCGCTCTTCGGCGAGAAAGGGTTCCTCCCCTATGCGATCGGCAAGGCGGGCATCCAGCTTATGACGAGGAACCTCGCGTCCGAGTGGGGCAGGTCGGGGGTTACCCTCTGCTGCCTGGCGCCGGGGTATATAAAGGGCGGTATGAACGAGGGGCTGGCCAAGAGGCAGGACCTGGTCGATTTCCTGTCAGCCAGGACGCCCGTTCAAAGGATGGGCACGGTAGGGGAGCTTGTCGGCACAGTCCTCTTCCTCGCGTCCCCCGAGGCGGCGTATATCAACGGCGAGACAATTGTCATGGACGGCGGCCTGACCGGGTACGCGTCCGAGACGTTGCTCGACGCCATAACAAAAGGCAAATAATGGACGTTATCTCTTTCATCGTTTTCACCTTCAACTCGCGCTACATAAAACGGTGGGTAGGCGGCGGGATCATACTCTTGATCCCTCTGGCCAACTTCCTCTCCCTCGGTTATCTGGCCCGCACGTCGAGCCTCACCATGATAGGCGGCATCGGCCTCCCCACCTGGGAGCGAAAGAAAGAGCTTTTCTGGGAGGGCGCAAAGCTGATCGGGATCTTCATCCTCTACGAGGCGATTCCCTGCTTCCTCTTCTCCTTCAGCTTCCTCCTGTCGAGCTTCGGCAACACCCTTACGGGCTTCGCGGGGGGCGTAATCAAGGTCCTGGCGGCCCTCACCTTCATCGTCTGCTCGGCATTCCTCCCCTTCGCCTTCTGCGCCTTCATCGAGCGCGCGGAAGTGCGGAGGGCCTTCGAGTTCGAGCGGATAGCCGCCGCCGTCAGGGAGGTCATGCCTGCCTACGTCCTGGGCTACGTCCTGAGCCTTGTCTGCATATATATCGCCTATAAGCTGCATACCATACCATACCTTCTGGGCTTCGCCCTCTCGTCCGTGCTCATCTATTATGTCCTTCTCGTCTCCACCTATTATTTCACCCAGCTTTACAGGAGTACGGGGCTTTCGGCGGACAGGCTGCCCTAGAGAGGACCGGACCGGCGTTCTTTTAGCCGCCGCGATATGGCATCGGCCGCGCCAACCTGAGCAATTTGGCGCTTGAAGAGTTTGCCGATATTTTGTAAGATACCTTCTTGGCAGAGTCTGAACGGTCCATGGATGGTTTTTGCCTGTGCGGAAAACGAGGTCCTAACGGAAGTGGCGGCAGGCTTGCGGCGGCAGCTTGTAAAGAAGCGGAGAACGAGCGGCTTAAGGCGGTAAGGAAGCTATGAGGACCGGGTCTTAAAATGAAAGGTATCATACTGGCCGGAGGCAGCGGCACAAGGCTGTTCCCCATTACACTCGGCGTATGCAAGCAGCTCATACCCGTATACGACAAACCGATGATCTACTTCCCCCTGTCGGTGCTCATGCTGGCCGGCATCAGGGAGATCCTTATCATCTCGACGCCTCAGGATACTCCGCGCTTCGAGACTATTTTCAGGGACGGCTCCCAGCTCGGTCTCAGGTTCGCCTATCGTGAGCAGCCCGAGCCGAGGGGGATCGCCGAGGCCTTCATCATCGGCGCGGATTTCGTGGGCGGCGGCGGCGTCTGCCTGATCCTTGGGGACAACATATTTTACGGACACGGCCTGACCGCGCGCCTCCGTAAGGCCGTCTCGGACGTAGGCTCCTTGGGCGGCGCGACGGTATTCGGCTATTACGTCAGCGACCCGCAGCGGTACGGCATAGCCGAGTTCGACGAGCGCCAGAACGTAGTATCGATAGAAGAGAAGCCGCAAAAACCCAAGTCGAACTACGCCGTGACGGGCCTCTACTTCTACGATAACGGCGTCATCGAGATCGCGAGGAGCATCCGGCCGTCGGGCAGGGGTGAGCTTGAGATCACGGACGTCAACAACGCATACCTCAAAATGGGCAAGCTCCGTGCCGAGCTCCTCGGCAGGGGGTACGCCTGGCTCGACACGGGCACCCACGAGACCCTCCTGGAAGCGGCCGAGTTCATGGCGACCATCGAGAAGAGGCAGGGCCTGAAGGTGGCCTGCATCGAAGAGATCGCCTATATGCTTGGATACATCGACGAAGATAAGCTCCTCTCCCTCGCCGAGCCGCTCAAGAACAACGGGTACGGGCAGTACCTCATCGCCCTCGTAAAAAGGCCCAGGTCATAGCCTGTCTCATGAAGGTCCTCATCGCCGGAAAGAGCGGGCAGCTTGCGCGCGAGTTCGCAAGGCAGCTCGCGCCGCCCGCCTTTAGGGTGGAGGCGCCCGAGGAAAACGAGCTCGACATCACGCACTTCGAGACGGTCAGGGCGATAATCGGGGCGAGCAGGCCGGACGTTGTCCTGAACTGCGCCGCCTACAACTTCGTGGACGCTGCCGAGCAGTCGCCTGAGACGGCCTTCGCCGTGAACGCGACGGGCGCGGGCAACCTGGCGGCAGCGTGCAGAGAAGCGGGCGCCTTCCTTATCCACTACAGTACGGACTATGTCTTCGACGGCCTGAAAGGAGCGCCTTATACGGAAGAAGACGCCCCGGGCCCGGTCTGCGCTTACGGGCAGAGCAAGCTGGCGGGGGAGCGGCTCGTCGCCGGGGGCATGGACGCCTATCTGCTCCTCCGGGTAAGCTGGGTCTTCGGGGACGGGAAGCAAAACTTCTTTTACAAGATGCTGGAGGCGGCACGCACCCATGACGTGCTTAGGGTCGTCGATGACCAGGTCTCCGTGCCCACCTCGACGCGGGACATCGTCCGCTTCACCATGCTCGCCCTCGATAAGGGCTTGAGGGGCCTTTACCATCTGACCAACAGCGGCTTTGCCTCACGATACGAGACGGTGCGCTACTATTTTTCAAAGCTCGGCGTGAGCAGCCGGCTTATACCCGTAGGCACGGATTATTTCCCCTCCCCTGCCCGCCGCCCCCGCTTTTCAGCCCTCTCCAACGCGCAGCTCGCGGCTGCCCTGGACGTCGAAATACCCCATTGGACCGACGGCGTAGACTGGTACGTTGAAAGGGCTTTTAC
>Ga0326727_10007188_pt1 | contig 29709 bp, 23 predicted proteins | sample MB2enrmetagenome_FD_207643 | JGI IMG/M metagenome (GOLD analysis project Ga0326727, IMG submission 207643) | Lab enriched peat soil microbial communities from McLean, Ithaca, NY, United States - MB29MY | ecosystem: Environmental > Terrestrial > Soil > Wetlands > Peat | place: USA: New York... | reverse complement strand
CGGCGGCGGCTATTTGGTGCCGATGCTGGACTGGGAGGATGTCTATGTCACCAATGCCGGCCTCAACTTCACCGCCGCCCAACTGTCCGCCTGGGTCAATCAGTGGTGCAACGACGTCTCCAATTACGCCCGCACCAGCGGCCTGGTGGTGCGTCCGGTCGTTTACACAGGTAGCTGGTACTCCATCCCGGGGGCCTACCCGGGCCTCACCACTGCGGTCACAAATTGGCCATCGTGGTTCTCCGATTACCCCTACTGCACCGGCAACGCTTGCGGCAGCCCCACGCCGCAGACTAGTTCTCCCTGCTCCAGTTGCACCTACCCGTGGACCTCCTGGAACCTCTGGCAATACGGCGACACCAACTGGTCCGGTGGCGACTCTGATGTCTTCAACGGCACGTCCAACCAGTTCTTGCAGCTCTTCCTCGTCGGCAGCGCCAACGCGCCCCGCATTGCGGCCAATCCCCCCAACCTGACAGTGGCGCAAGGGTCCAGCGCCGCCTTCTCGGTGGCTGTCTCCGGCGGGACGCCGTTGTTCTATCATTGGCGATTCGATGGAACCAATGTCGCCGCCATGACCAATGACTCCACTAACAGCGTTCAGTACGTCATTGCCGGCGTCCAGTTGACCAATGCCGGCGCTTATTCGGTGCAAATCAGCAACACCTATGGCTCCAATATCAGCGCACCGGCTTTTCTCTCGGTGACGGCTCCGCTGTCCAACGCGCCCGCCGCCGTCATTGCTCCCGCCGGGCTGCTCGATTGGTGGCCGGCCAACGGCAATGCCATTGACATTGTCAACGGCTGCAACGGACTGCCGACCAACGGCTTCTTCTACGCACCGGCCCAAACCGGTCTGGCCTTTCATTTTGACGGCTCCACCAGTTACCTGACGATGACCAACTCTCCCGCCGATGTTGCGGTGCCGTGGACACTCTGCTTATGGGTGTACCGGCAGCAGACGCCGCAGACCTCCGCGGCCCTGCTTTCCGACGGCACCTATACGCTCAAGCTGGAGCAATACAACGACACTCGCGAAGTCGGAATGACGCAGTTGAGTGTGCAGGATTGGACTTTCACCAATTCAACCTACACTGTTCCCCTCCAAACCTGGACCCACCTCGCCTTTGTCGCCGCCGGCAGCGGCGCCAGCGCCATGACGACGCTCTACGCCAACGGCGCGCTGCAAGGAACCATACACACCAACATTCCCCTGGGCAGAATCACCATGGGAGCCGTCGATGTCAGCGGCGCTGGCTACGTCGATTTCATGGAAGGCAGTCTGGAGGGCGTTATGATATTCAACAAGGCCCTGACTGCGGCCCAGGTTAAGTCGCTCTACAGCGCCGGGTCCGCCGGCCTCTGCCAGGCGCCGCAATTCCTTGGGGTTTCCACCGCCGCCGATGGTAATCTCACCTTCAGCCTCGAGGGTTTGACGGGGTCAAGGGATTTCACCGTCTATTATTCGACCAACCTCCCCAACTGGGCCCTCCTCGCCACGTTGAGCGCGGCGGCCGGCTCCAATCAGTTCGCCGTTTCCCCAACCAACACCGCCGCCTTTTTCCGCGCCACCCAGCCGTAGCGTATCGCTTCAGCCCGTTTTGATCGAACCCTCAACATTACCCTAACGAGAGTGGCCTTCCGTTCCTGATCGCAACAGACTCTCGCTTCGGCCTGGCGGCAGTGGAATCCAGACCCGGTAGTAAGATGATCCGGTCCCTCCTGCGTCGGCGAAAGGAATAAGCTGGATTCTCACGGGCGAGCCGGACTTCACGGCATCCGTCCCGTTGACGACCGCGGCATTAACACTAAAGACCTGTGCCTCAGGCCATGTTTTTACTGTTTTCGGCGCGGGTTCGGGCTTGACGTTCAGCGTTGGCAGATCCGCCCCGGCCAACGCCACGTTGCTTATTGTCAGCCCCAAGCCGGTCAGGAGCGCGCCATCGGCTGCCAATACCAGCGGGCCGTAAACAATGGCAGCCTTGCCTTCGTTCTGATGGTCCCCGGCAACTACCCGCGGCTCAAGCTTGCAGTTCAGTTCGACCTTGTCGCCCCCATGCCACGTTCGCTTGAGTACGACGTAGCCGCCCGCATCAGGTTTTGACTTCACCTCTTGTCCGTTTACCCGCACTGAAGAGGTCCGACACCAGGCTGGAATCCGTAGCTTAACGGCGAACATTTTGCCGTGCGCCGGATTTACCGTGATCTGTATTCGTCCGTCGCTGGGATATAGCGTTTCAGTGGTGAGCGCCACCGCCGTGCCGTCCCGCAGGCTCAGTTTGGCGGTTCCTGCGTCGTAAAGATTCATCACCACACCGTCGGCATCCGTGCTGACAGCAAACGTCGGAATCAACGCGATGCCGCGCGGACCGCTGGAAAGACAGCACTGACCGTCGAGGCTGCTGGTGTAAGGTTTCCTGCCTTCCATCTGCACATAATATCCCCAGGCTGTTCCGTCGCACTTCTGGGCGCCGAACAATTGGTTTAGAACAACATGTTCCAACTGCTCGGCGAATCGCGCTTCCCCCGTCAACCTCAACAACTGGGCATTGAATTGCAGCCACGTGACCGTAACACAGGTTTCGCCCACATTCGAGACATTGGGCAAATCGTAATCAGCGTGGAAGGTTTCATCGTAGCTGGCCGCGCCGGTAATGTAGAGCCGGTGTTTCACAATGTCCTGCCAGGCGTTCAGGCAGGCCTCGAGAATCTGGGAGTCGCCGACGGTGCGGTAATATTCGAGGGCGCCATTCAGACAGGAAAGCATCTCGTAGGCCTTGCCGTCGCCGACCTTATCGACCCGCTTCAGCGTGAGCAATGTCGAGATGATTTTCGGGCCATTGGGCTGTTCCCAAGCTCGCAGGATATACTTGCAGAAGTCGAGATAGCGTTGCTCTCCGCTCAAGCGGTAGAGCAAAACCATGGGTTCAAGCACGCTGGTGGGGGCCAGGCCGGCGTGTTCGCCAGCCTTGATGATGTCGCCTTTGCCGGGTTCATCGCCGAAGGTGTTGCACAGCAAATCTCCAATCCGCCGACACGCTGGCAGAGGCTCCACGTTGCCGGTGTAGCGCATGTAGGTGATCAGGCCGATCAGGTTGTATTTATGTGCCCATACATCCCATTCTGTCCAGCGATCCTTGTCCAAATAGGTCCCCAGATAACCATCGGGAAGCTGGCACTTAACCAATTCTGCTGCCACATAATCGAGCTTCTTGCGCAGTGCCGGATCGCCGGTGTAAACCCACGCAAGCGTCGCCGCGTGCAGCCATTTGCCCACGTGTTCGCCGTCCCAGGATTGCCGTCCGGGCCGGTTGCGGTATCCCTCCAGCAAACGTGCCGGGTCGAGTTCCGCAAGGCGATTGGCTTCATTGACATCGATGCGATCGCCAACCCAGCCCGTCAAGCGTACTTGGTCAGGTTGCGTGAAATCCTGTCGATCCGCAATCGCGCAACGTACTTTTTCGGGCACAGGCATTACTGCTGCCGGCATTGTCAGGTTGACCAAAGCCACCATGGCAACCACAGCCTTCAGTCCAAGAGCTTTTTTCCTCATCGCTTCAAGTTTCAAATTCTCAGAAACACGCTTTGTTTCAGCCCGTTTCCGCCCGCAGCGGCGCCAGCGGCGGTTGCCGGAGAATGCCCCGAATCATGAGCAACCCGGTGCCCCCCGTCAAAACCGGCGTTGCCACCAGCGCGAGCGCCAGCGGCCCAAGCGCCGGCGCAAAGCGGACGTGAAAAACAAAATGAGCCAGCGCCCACGACGCTCCCAACGCCAGTATCACCCCGCTCAATGCCGACAGGACGCCCACGGACACGTACTCCACCAGCAGCACACCCAGGATCTGCCGGCCGGACGCCCCCAATGTGCGCAGCAAAATGCTTTCCCGCACCCGCTGGAAATGGCTCGTCACCAGCGTGCTCACCAAAACGATCACCCCCGTCAGCACCGTGAATAGCGCCATGAACCGGATGACGAGCGAAACCTTCCCCAGTATCGCGTCCAGCGTTCGCAGGATCAGTGTCAAGTCTATGACTGACACGTTTGGAAACGCCTTCACCATCTCCCGCTGCAAGCGCGCCGATTGCGCGCTGGACGCCACCCGCGTGGCCACGACGTTCATCGCCGGGGCGCCCTCCAGCACGCCGAGCGGGAAAAGCATGAAGAAGTTCGGCCGTGCCCGCCGCCAGTTGACTTCGCGCAGGCTGGCAACGCGCGTCGTGATCGGGACTCCCTGCACGTCGAACACCATTTCATCCCCCAAGCCCACTCCCAATTCCTTGGCAATGCCTTCCTCCACCGAAATTGGCGCCACCGCGGCGTTGGTCACGCGCCCGATCCACCGCCCGGAGATCACCTTCTCGGCCTCCCGCAAATGGTCGGTGTAGGTGCTGCGATATTCCCGCCGCAGCGTCCACGCCGGAATGTGGCTTTGCTTGCCGGCCAGAAGCGCGTCGATGCCCCGGCCTTTGATCGAGCTTAGCCGCATGGTGACAATCGGCAATTGGTCCAGCACCGGCAGCCCCTGCGCCCGCACCAATTCAGCCACCGCCCGCGTCTGGGCCGGCTGAATGTCAAAAAGGATTGCGTTGGGCTGGTCCGCCCCGCCCGCCGGCACCAAATCCCGCGTCAGCATCCGCTCGACCAGGCCAATCGACGTCAACAAAAATGTTCCCAGGCCCAGCGAAAACACCAGCAGCAGCGTCCGGTTATTCGGCCGATGGAGGCCGGCCAATCCCTGCCGCACCTCAAACCAACCCACAAACCCCGACGTCTTGCGCACCGTGTAGATGAGAATTTGCGCCGCCCCCGCCAGCGCCCCAAAAACCACTGCCAGCCCGCCCGCAAAGCCCAGCGCCACGCGCCAGTCCCGCTCCTCCGCGCGGGTCAACGCCAGGATCGCCGCCCCAAGACCGGCCCCGGCCAGCCACCGCAGCGGGTCGCCCCGAACCGCCGCCGGCTGCCAGACCGCCCGCAACGCCGCCAGCGGCGACACCCGCCGCACCGCCAGCAACGGCAACAAGGCAAAAAGCAGGCAGACCGAGAAACCAATCGCCGCCGCCCGTCCCACCGCCGGCCACGACGTCCTGAACTCAAAGTCAAAGGGAATGAACGCCGCCGCCGCCCGCGGCGCCGCGCCTTGAATCGCCACTCCCAGCACCGCCCCCAAAACGGCGCCGATGACGCCAAGCGCAATGCCCTGCGCCAGATAGACGGCGAAGGTCCGCGCCACCGATCCGCCCAGGCAGCGCAACACCGCGACCGTGGGCAGCTTTTGTTTGACATGCGCGTGGATCGCCCCCGCCACGCCCATCCCGCCCAACAGCAGCGCGACCACCCCGGCCAGACTCAAAAAATGATAAACATTCTCCATCGCCCGTCCCAACTCCCGCTTGCGTTTGGCCACCGTTTCGTTCGAAAGCCGGAATTGATCCAGTTGCGGCTGGATCGATTTGACCATCGTTTCCACATTGGTCGCGGCGGGGAATTTGAAGTAAACAGTGTAGCGGACCAGACTTCCCGCGCCCATCAGGCCGGTGGCGGGCAGGTCTTTCATCGGCACGTAAACCCGGGGCGAGATCAACGCCAGCGCGGGGCTTTCGCCCGGCACCTTCTCGAGCGCGCCCAGGATCGGCAGCGTCAACCGGCCCACGCGGACAGTCCCGCCAACCTTGGCGCCGAATTGAATGAGGAGGTTTTCCTCCACCAGCGCGCCGGCGCCGCGTTCGAATTCCCCGGCCGCCGCCGCCGGCTCGGTTTCAAAGCGGCCATAGAACGGATATCCCCCGCTCAAGGCCCGCACCTGCGCCAATCGCGTCCCGTCGCCGGATGCAAAATAGACCATCGAGTTGAACGCGGTTTGCCGGGCCTGCGTTCCGCCCAGTCTGGCGAACAACCGCTCTTCGGCGGCCGAAAACGGTTGCCGCGAACTCAATGAAAGGTCGGCCCCAAGCAACGTCTTGGCCTGCTCCTCAACGGCGCGCTCCAGGTTGCTGCCCAGCGACCCTATGGCGGCCAGCGCGGCCACGCCCATCACGATGGAGAGCGAAAACAACACCAACCGGCCCCGGCTGGTGCGGCTGTCGCGCCAGCACATCCGCCACGTCCACGGGTCGAACATATATTTGACTGCGCCACTCATTCGGACACAATCATCGCGCCGCCCTTGAGCCAGATCACCCGCCCCGCCCGGCTGGCCAATTCCGGGTCGTGCGTGACAATGACCAGGGTCGTGCCAAAGGCGGCGTTGAGGGCGAACAAATTCTCGATGACAAGCCGGCCCGTTTCCGCGTCCAGGTTTCCCGTCGGTTCATCGGCAAAGAGTATTTTTGGCCGGTTGATGAACGCCCGCGCCAGCGCGGCCCTTTGTTGCTCGCCGCCGGACAACTGCGCCGGATAATGGCGCAAACGCCCGCCCAGGCCCACGCGTTCGAGCAATTCACGGGCGGCCGCCTCGGCCCCGCGCCGGCCCCGCAGTTCCATCGGCACCATCACGTTCTCCAGTGCCGTCAGCGTCGGGATCAACTGAAAATTCTGGAAAACAAACCCCACCATTTCGTTGCGCACGCGCGCGCGCCCATTCTCATCCAACCCCTCGAGGTCGATTCCATCCAGCAACACCGTCCCGGCGCTCGGCTGGTCCAGCCCCGCGCACAATCCGAGCAGCGTCGTTTTCCCGCTGCCCGACGGCCCGGCAATCGCGCAACTGGACCCCGCCGCGACCGCAAACGTGATGTCCCTCACCACCGTCAGCCAGCCGCTTCCATTCGGATACGTTTTCGACAGGTGGCGGACCTCCAGCATCGTCCGCTCTTCCTTGCGCCCCTCTGATAATTGGTCAACCATGCCGCGATGAACTCTGCCAGAAGGCACCTCCTCAAAGCGATGATTTTGGCGCTCGTCGCGCTGGTGGTTTCCCTGCGCGCCGCCCAGCCCAAAACGGTGCTCGTCCTGGGCGACAGTCTGGCCGCCGGACTGGGCGTCGATCCCGCCCAAGCATTCCCGGCCTTGTTGGAGAACAAAATCCAGGCCGCCGGCCTGGCCTTCACCGTCGTCAACGCCGGCGTCAGCGGCGACACGACGGCCGACGGTCTGGCGCGCCTGAACTGGCTGCTGCGCCGCAAAATCGACGTGTTGATCGTCGAATTAGGCGGCAACGACGGTCTGCGCGGCCTGCCCCCCGCCACCACAGAATCCAACCTCCAGGCCATCATCGATCAAGCCAGGGAAAAATACCCCCGAATTCAATTCGTCATCGCCGGCATGAAAATGCCCCCTAACATGGGCCAGGATTACGACCGGGCCTTCGCCAAGATCTTCCCCGACATTGCCAAAAAAAACCACGCCGCTCTCATCCCCTTCCTGCTTGAGGGCGTCGGCGGCGATCCCCACCTCAACCAACCCGACGGCATCCACCCGACACCCGACGGCCACAAAATCGTCGCCGACAACGTCTGGAAAGTCTTGCGTCCGCTTCTGGAAGGGAAATGATAGCAGCACTATGATTACTGAAATCGCATTCATTGGCATTCCTGCCACTGACATGAAACGCTCCCGCGCCTTCTACGAAGGTGTCCTGGGCTTGAAATGCACTCACGAGGCGCCCGGGGTCAACTGGGTCGAATACGACATCGGCGCCGGCACCATTGGCATCGGCTCCTACCCGGATTGGAAACCCTCCGATCAGGGGACGATTGTTGCTTTTGAAGTCGCCGACCTGGACGCGGAAATGGCGCGGCTCAGAGCGCAAGGAGTTCCCGTTGTTCTTGACACCATGGACACGCCCGTCTGCCGCTGCGCGATGATCTGCGATCCCGACGGCAACAAAATCATGATCCACAAGCGCAAGAGCTGATGTCGCGCCGCTGTCAACTTGCCGGTTGGCTCGCCGTTCTCGCCGCGGTGGCTCCCGCCCGCGCCGACGATGAAAACGCCGCCCGCTGGGCCTTTGAGCCATCGCGGGATGAGTTTCGCGCCGACGCGCTCCTGGACTTGCGCAGCCTGAATGAAAAAGTCGCCGGAGAACACGGCTTTGTGACCCGCTCCGCCGACGGGAATGATTTTCTCCTCGGCGACGGCTCGCCCGCTCGTTTCTGGGCCGTCAGCGACGCCGCCTTCGACAAAGACCTTGCCCGTCATGCGCGCTTTCTCGCCAAACGGGGCATCAACATGGTGCGGTTTCACTGCAATATAACGCCCACCAACGATGACCTCTTGAGCATCGATCTAGGCGACTGCGACTGTCTCTGGAAGGGAATCGCCGCGATGAGGTCCGAGGGCATTTACGTCACCTACTCGCCCTATTGGGCCGGGCCGGCGCGGATCAAGCCTTCCATGGGCGTCCTCGACACTGGCGGCGGCGGCAACTGGGGTTTGTTGTTTTTCGATCCCAACCTCCAGGCCGCTTACAAACATTGGCTCAAGCGCGTTTTCACCGAGAAAAACCCCTACACGGGTTTGCCGCTCTCGCAGGACCCGGCTTTGGCGATTATTGAAATTCAAAACGAAGACTCGCTCCTGTTCTGGACCAGCCAGGGCATCAAAGGCCCGGCTAAAAAAGAACTCCGCCGCCAATTCGGCGGCTTCCTCGTTAAAAAATACGGCTCGCTCGCCAAGGCAGCCGCCGCTTGGAACGGCGCCCAGCCTTCGCCAGACCAGGATGCGCCAGACAACTTCGCCCAAGGCGAGGCCGCTCTCTACATTGTGTGGGAGTTGACGCAGCATCGCGGCAACGACGGCCAGCAGCGGCGCTGCGCGGACCAAATGCAGTTTTTCACCCAGACAATGTTTCAGTTCAATAAGATGATCGGCGAGTATCTGAAGAACGAACTGGGATGCAGACAACTGGTCAACGCCGGCAACTGGCGCACCGCGGATAACGTCACCATGCTCGACGCCGAACGCTGGTCCTACACCCCCAACGACGTCATGGCTGTCAATCGTTACTTTACCGGCGCCCATGAGGGGCCGAATAACGGTTGGGCTATTTGCAACGGCGACCGTTTCACCGACGATTCCGTTCTGCTGCGCCCACGCGAGTTCCCGCTCACCCTTAAACAAGTGGAGGGCTTCCCCATGATCATCACCGAAAGCTCCTGGGTGCCGCCGCTGGGTTATCAATCCGAAGGCCCATTCCTGGTCGCCGCGTACCAATCGCTGACCGGGATCGACGCCTACTATTGGTTTTCCACCGCCGAAGAGGACTGGCGCCAGCCCGGCTCGGCCAATGGTTTCCTGCCCTCCGAAGGCAAATGGGTCTGCGCCACCCCGATGCTCATGGGCCAATGGCCCGCGGCCGCATTGATGTACCGGATGCGCTATGTCGCCCAAGGCCAGCCGGTGGTTTCTGAACAACGCTCCCTGGACGATCTTTGGCGCCGGCTCGCGCCGAGCATTGCCGAAGACCCCGGTTATGACCCAAACCGCGACACGCCCGGCCAGCCGCGGGCCTCCACTGTTCAGAACGGTATCAACCCGTTGGCATTCCTTGTCGGGCCGGTGCAAGTCAAGTATAGCGTCAAACCGGCCATGAGCCGAGTGACCGACCTCAGCCCATACATTCATGAAGATCGCAAGGTTATCGACTCCATCACCGGCCAGTTGCGGTGGGACTATGACAAGGGCCTTTGCGTGTTGAATTCCCCCAAGGCACAAGGCGTCACCGGCTTTCTGCGCTCCCAGGGCGTTCTCGCCCTTGGCGATCTTGAAATCCAATCCCACAATGACTATGCCACCGTCCTGGCCGTGGCGATGGATGATAAACCGCTGAAGGAGTCCGACAAAATCCTCGTCCAGGTCGGAACCACCGAACGTCCCGCCGGTTGGAAGACCAAGCCGGCCCAGGTTGCCGGCCATCCGGGCCAGGAAATCCTCAGCTTCGGCCATGCCCCCTGGATGATTGTCCGAGCCGATGTGACCCTCTCTTTGAAGAATCCAAAGATTTCCCGCGCTTGCGTCCTCGATCCAAATGGAATGCTCCTCAAGGAGATTCCGCTCCAAAACTCACCGCGCGGCGCCTCTTTCATATTCCCGCCCGACGCCCTTTACGTTGTCTTGCGGAGCAACCTTCCCTGACTACCGCCCCGCCACTGAAACGGTCGTCTTGATCGACGCCGCGATGTAACACTGCTCGTGCGCGCCCTCATGCAGCCGCGCTTCCTCCTCCGCCGTGGGCGTCTTGGCGCCGCTGTAGGCGATCTTGGGATGCAGCGTAATCGCGCTCATCCACGGAACTCCCTTTTGGTTCTTGGCCATCACCCCCACGGCCTCATCCTCGTAGCTGTCCACCTGGAACCCCTGCTTGCCCGCCAGGTAGAGATACGTCAGCATGTGGCAACTGGAAACCGACGCCACATAAGCCTCCTCGGGATCGACGTTCGCCGGGTTGCTCCACGGTGGTGGCACGACCGACGGCGAGGGCGAAGCCGGCACGACCACCCCGCCGTCAAAAGTCCACGTATGTTCACGCGAGTACCGCCCCTTGAGAAAATCCGGGCTTGTCCGCTTCCAACGAATGATTGCTTTATATTCCGACATACCTTCCAAACCCCCATGATCAAACACCCCGGCGGGATGTCAAGCCAGCCGCGACTAAAAACCCGCCACCGGTTTTTGGGCATGGTGAAAAGGGAGGAGTGAGCGGAGAACGTTGAGGCCGCAAAGGCTGAACCATGCAGCGGTGGAAGGGCAAAAGACAGATGCGTGTCGTTCATAAAAACCTGAAGGAATCCAAATTAGTGTTTCGAAATTGATAAGTTTTGCTAATGGAAGCGCCGTCATTCTGATTGCAAGTGGTTTTGGCGCAATGGCTTGCGTATTGCGGTCCGGTTGGCAGAGGGCTGGGATTAGAGTTGAAAAAGATGAGAATAGAGGGAAACGGTTGAAGGTCGGGAATTGTAATTGTTTTGGCGTCTTGGGGACGTTGCTGCTTTGCGTTAAAGGCGGCGGCAGGCTCTCGCGGACATGGAGCGAGGGTTCTGGAACCCGCCACGGCGCGGCAAACGCGGCGGCAGTTGCGACCTGGCGAACGGCGCCGGGCGATGGGCAAATTCGTGCTCACGCGCAGGAGTTGATCACATTTCCACGAGGGAGAAAAACCGACTGGGGGAAAAAATGCAGAATTTTTGAAGATTTTTTTGAGCCACAGATGGACTCAGATTGACACCGATATGGGGAAGCGGAATGCGTTGATGGAAAGCGGGTTTTGACAAGATTAACAAGATTAACGGGATTTCCTTGAACAAAGGCGAATTGGACCATGCCCGGCCCGTTATTGTCTGGTCCTCCGAAGCACTGGGTCGGTTAAGGCTCATGTTCTGTTCTTGACGTGTTCAATTCCGCACGGTATATTTTAGACTCAATTGAGCTTCTTATGCAAAGAATTGAACTCAATACGTGGCCAGAGCTTCATGGATGGTTGGAGAAATACGACCGTGAGCAAGATCGGTTTGCGTTTCGCGGGCAGGCTGATAGCGATTGGCCTCTCCAGACAAGTCTTGCACGCTACTTTTTGGATCATCACGTTGACGAGCACGAATGGCGAGAACGTGAACTCAAAATGTATTATGTTTTCAGGGAGCGTCTACTCAATGCCTGTCACGAGATGTATAAGAAATGGGACCCGCTGGATATTCTATCGTTGATGCGTCATCACGGCGCCCCGACTCGCATACTCGACTTCTCACTCGATCCAAAGGTTGCAGCTTATTTCGCGCTCGAGGATTCTCGGGGCGATAGCGCGATGTGGGTAGTTGACCGAGTCCATCTTGAGGAGCGCAGAAAGAAGATAGGGCTTACTGAATATGACTATTGCGGCCCCGAACATAATCCGTATGACGTGTTTCATAAAGATGACGAAGGAAAATATCGCTCCGTTGGATTCATCCGCTTGGCCGAGAAACCGCATATGCGGCTTGCATCACAGCGAGGTTGCTTCTTCATCCCTGGCTCAATCTCCAAAGAGATTGATGACGAACTCGTTCACGCGAAAGTCAAGCTGTCCAAAGAGATCGTGGTCGAATCGCTGGAACATTTGAGAGTGGGGGGAATAGCCCATGATGTGCTATTCCCAGACCTCGACAAGATTGCCAGAGAGGCAAAAAGGGGGTCGGTGATCGGGGGCCCTGAGTATCTCTGCGGGGTCGGCTGAGTGATCAAACCATACTTTTGCCCAAATTGTATGACGTGGGGATGAAGGCGTCGTGATTGGACGAGCCAAACCGTTTTGGATAACTTGCGCTTGACAGCTTCTTGCTGGCCCGCGATAGCGGTCTTCGCTCCTCGCTCTTTGCACTTTTGCGGTCAGTTCAATTGTGCCAATGGCATCGGCACATCCGGTTTTCCTCACCGCACCCGGCCAAGCGAATTGGAAAAACGTATGGTTTGATTCCTAGACAGGACATGGCGCGGCAAGCCGGAAGATTGGGACACGAGCAAACTGAGTAAACGGAGAACGATGAACTTTGTCGAAGATGCGCAATTCCTGTGATAGCACTGCGGAGAAGCTAATTTTTCTCTCTGCGCACTCAGCGCCTCCGCGCGAGAAAATCATTCAGGAGTGGTCAAGGTCGTAGGACTTAAAGGGTCCTATAATTGTGACAGTATTCATTTCTCTCAGGGTAATCTATGCATTCCATCTTTGTCACATTCCAAGGTGTCATAATTCCAAGACTGACCCTTCTGAGGATTGATGGTCAGTGCCTGGGCAAATGGTGCATCAGTTCCATGGCCCACGGAGTGAGCGCCATGCTCGTGGCGTCGAAGAACCCGTGCGCGAACACCGCCGGCCAAATTGAACGATGGAACACCATGATGAATCCCAGGCCCAGCCCAAGCAGGCCACCAAACAACACAGCCAAAATGCCCATTGACAGATGGGCAAGCCCGAAAATGACCGCCGCGATGAATACGGCGCAGACCTGGCCAACGGTGGAACCAAATTGGCGCGGCCAAAGCGTTCTCATACCCGCCAGAAATGAGGAGCGCCAAAGTTCCTCGCGCAATCCGGCCACCGCGAAACTGACAACGGTCAGCGTCAGCCACAAGTAAGCGGGATTATCGCGCAAGGCCTTGACGTCAACCGCATTTTCAATTCCGGGCCGGTTTTTCGCGAAAAAATCGTGCAGCGAGTCCATCGTCATCAAGTGAGTTGCCAGCAGGACTGCCGCTACAAGGACGGTCACAATGCCCACGGCGATGCGCAGGCCAACCGAATATGCGGCTCCGAGCAACACCGGCATGACATTCGCGCGCCAGCGCAAAAGCAAATCGTCGATGGAGGCGCGGGACGCCAGCCACGCAATGCCAAAGACAAATCCGAACCACAGCAACTCCATCGTGCAAATGAAGAGAAGACCGCTGGCGGTGTGGGAAAGCATCGGATGATGTGACTTGTTGCGGGCCAATCCAACGGTTGCCGCGACGAACATATAAGAGCTGACAAGGATGAGATGAATCCACCAGCGCCGGCGGCTAATCGGCTTGGGTTCGTGGATGGGTGGCGGTATGGATTCCATCTCTGGGGCAACATCGTGCCTGCTTGGCGCTTGGGTTGCAAGCGATTAGGTTGAGCCATTCCCACCCGCACGCACATTGATCCCGAGAATTCCGCTTAAGCAATTGGCGAGGGGAGTTAATTCAAACACAAATCTGGCGGGGGCGGTGTCCATTCTGTGAATGCGATCTCAGCCACAAGCGCGGCGGTGGGTCTATAGTGCCGTCTTTTGGGTGGTCTTTGCCATCGGGTTGGGGGTGTTGCGGAGCCGGCTTGCGCCGACGCCGGATGAGTGGATGCTCGACTTGACAAATAATCCCGACAAGTTTTTCCTGTGGGGAACGGCAACGAATTTCCATTATACGTTCACCTACGATCCGCACGCCGCGGACGAATGGCGTTTTGAGTCGGGGAATTCACTGTCCGCGCCGAACCAGGGAAGGAAGCAATGACGTTTTTGGAAGAGCTTTTTGGTTCTTAATGTATTACCGGGCTTTAATGAATATGAGGCCGTTAATAGCGGGGAATGTAACTGACGAAGGCCACTTGCGTGCTGTCGGGCGACCATGAGGGGACGTTGATGGTGCCTTGTCCGCCGAAGAGTTTTGCCAGCACGTCGATGTTGCCACCCGCCGCCGGCATCAGGCGCAGCATCACGTCCTTGTCCGGCGGGTGGCCCGTTACCTTTTTGGGATAGGAGAGGAAAACAATCCACTGGCCATCAGGCGAGGGATGGGGGAACCAATTGTTAAAATCGTCGGAAGTGACTTGTTCCTGAGCGGCGCCGTCGGGTTTCATCCGCCAAACCTGCATCCGGCCGCTGGCGACGGAATTGAAGTAAATAAAGCGGCCGTCGGGCGAATAATCCGGGCTGTCATTAAAAGCGCGGGAGGTCGTGAGGCGTTTTTCCTCACCGCCAGTTATGGGGATGGTATAGACGTCATAGCTGCCGTGGCGCTCGCCGCAGAAGGCCAGCATCTGGCCGTCGGGGGACCAGCCGTGCCAATAGGAAGGGGCGGCGGTGGTGATGGGGCGCGGGGCGCCGCCGGCAAGGGGGAGCAAATAAATCAACCATTTGCCGTTCTGGGTTTGGTCACTGAAGGCCAATTGAGTTCCGTCCGGGGAAAGGCCGTGATCGTTGTCGCAATGATGGGCGAAGCCGGTGTCAATCATTTCCGGCCGGCCCCCGGCCGCGGGCAGTCGCCAGAGAAGACCATCGCGGTTGAAGATGAACTCCTTGCCGTCATGCGTCCAGTTGGGCGCTTCGATAAGATTGGTCGTATAATAAATGGCCCGCCGGTCTTTGGAGCGGATGTCCACGACTTCCAAGGTGCTGCCGCCGTGGGAGGGCGCGCCGGAAACCGCCTTCAGCGGCGTCACTTCAACATGGGAGAATTCAGCCGTGGCGATGGCATCGGCGTCATGCGCGCAAACACCCAGACCGACATAATAGGGGTCTTCAAGGCGTACGCGAAAGGCCCCGCCCGCCGGGTGCAACGGCTCCGCAGCGGCGGCCACGGACATGAAGACGTAGTCGCCGCGCTTTTCGATGGCAAGGCGAGGCGGCGCGGAAACATTGGCCTGGATTTCGCGGGTGGGCGCGCCATTGCTTTCGCGATATTGGAGGGAAGTCAGGCCGTTGCCGTGCAGAGCCGCGTCCGCGTAGAGGGAATCCGGCGCCAGGGATTGGCGAATGAGCAGGCAGGCCTTGCGATGCGGAGCGCCGTTGGTGTCAAGAAAACGAATATCCGCCGTCACGCGCGCGTCGCCAGAGATTTTCTTCCAGACAAAATGGAAGGCATCATTGGCGAACCACATATTGCTTCCGCTCCCGGAAACAATGTAGCAGTCTCGCGAGGTTTCGAAGCGCGCTCCGCCCTCGTGCCGGACGTCTCCGACATCACATTGTCCGGAAAAGGCGCCCAACACGTCAGCCCCGCGCGCCAGGCTGCCGCCGCAAAGCAAGAACGCCAATCCAAGCCGGAAACAAGACAACGGTAAAATCATGGGTGGCTGTGTAAAAGCAGCAATGCGTTGAGACAAGGTTATTATGAAGAGGAGACCCAGCGATTGAAGTTTGGTCATTGAGAATTTGTCATTTGTTATCTCAGCAATGGCGCCATGATGTCCACGGAAGAAAGGTGGTTTTCATGGCCGGCTCGACGGTTCGACCGGGCGGCCCTCGAGGCTTTTTCCCACCGGGAATGTGATGGCGCCGCCTTTTTGCGGGGAAAGCCGCATCGTGCGGCCATCCGGAAGGTGCATGACGATCGCCTTGCAATTTGCGGCCACGGGTTTGACCGAGAGAGAGACTGAGTTGCCCAGGTCGTCAGCCCGCATGGTCATGTAGAGAGGGCCGAAAGGCGTGGCCACGCCGTTCAGTTGTGTCTCCTTGCCCGGGCCAAGCCAGTCGCGCGGCAGGCCTTCGAGCAGATGGAGTTCGTCCCCGCGGTCCAACTCCAGCAGATGAATTGTCAGGCGGATAAACTCGGCGCTGGCCCAATTGTGCGGCATATCGCCGACTTTGGTGAACTTGTGGCCGAGCAACGACTGTTCCTCGCGCCAAACGAGCGTTGGCGCGGCATGGTTGGCAAAAGCGGTGAGCACTTGCGCCGCCTTCGGTCCGTTGCCTTCCCAAAGCCAGGCGTGCGCATAAAACGAGGCGAAGTAATTCCATATACCGGTCGCATCCCAGCCAGTGCCATAGACCATGCCTTCGCGCTCGGTGGCTTGCAGCATCACCAGGGTGCCGGCGACCAGGGGGTCGTTCGTTGCGAAAATCTGGCCCGGATAGACGGCATGGCAGAAGGCCCACTGCGCGCGTTGGGGCAGGTCCTGGCCGTCCATGCGGATGGGCAGGTAGGCGTTGCCGTGGGGGTCGGTCTTCATATCGCGCTTGGCGGCGCGCCGAAACGCAGCCATGAAATCATCATATTCGCTCTGCCAAGCCGCCGCCGTTTCGTCTTTGCCGAGCCAACGCGCTCCCTGGATGAAGGCTCGCAAGCCCGCCAGGTTCCAATAGGGATTGGTGTATTCATCAATGACGCCGCCGATGCCACCGTCGGGAAAGCCGGCGGGAACCAAGCCGTCGTCGAGCGGCGAGGCGTTGGTCAAGGTCTGCTGGCGCAGGGATTTGATATATCCGGCGATGCGCTCCAGCTTGGGCCAGATCGATTCAAGCCAGGCTTTGTCCTGGGTTAGTTGGGCATGGCGGAGGCATGTCCAGAGCACGATGCCGTTTTCCTTGGAGTAATTGGGCAGCACCTGGATGCGGCCATCGGGTTGCTGATAAGTGAGTTCGTAGGCCACCCCATTGCGGGCGTCCTTGCCTTCGCCGAGCATTGCCGCCGCTTCGAGGAGAAATGCCCCATCGACAATCCATAGACCGCGATAACACGTCGGCCCGACCTGGAACACCGCCGCGCCCTTTTTGATTTCGCGCGCCTGCCAGATGTTGCGGATGGAGGAATCGACCAAAGCTTGAATGCCAGCGTCGGGCACCTGGACACGGCCATAAGGGAGCGGCGCCGTTTCCCAATAAGAGATCGCGCTCTGGCGGCAGGCCAGGGCCTGTTCGAGCGTGGCCGGTTGGATGAGGATCGAACCGCCGCCGCTATAGAGCACGAAGAAGGTGGCGCTTTGGCCCGCGGGCACTGTCAGGGCCTCAAGTTGAATCGCGCGCCGCGACTGATGCTCCTCCGCCATGCCGGTCATCCGCAACGACGCGGAAATTATCTCGTGATCGTTGACTAGCGCTTGTTGCGTCTCAGGATGAAAGGCGAAGGGCAAGATCGTATCCACAATAAGCCGGGGCCGCAGGGTGAGGGCGGCGCCGCTGCTATTGGTCAAGTGAACAAGCATCAAGTCATTGCGCGGCGGGCCAACGGGGCTGGCGGTGTCCAGGGGCCGCAACGCAGGGGCCGGGGCGTTGGCTTGCGGCAAATCGGCAACGGCGAAGGTTTCTTCGAGGATTTCCAGGCCGCCGAGAGCAAAGTGCGTTTGCACGATGGGCACACGCGGCGAGAACAGATCCTGTTCCCGCCAGGCCGCGCCAGGCGCCACCTCGACGCCGACGCGGGTGGCGAATTCGCGGGTGCCCTGGCCATAGTGGTAGAGCAACTCGCCGCTACGATCGACGAGCGACTTTTGGGGATCGTCCGGAAGGCAGATCGCTGTCTGCCATTCCGGCGGTGAGTAACGGAAATCAACGCCGCTCGCGCTCGAATCGGCGGCCTGCGCCGGGATTATCGGCACGAGAACAGTGGCCAGCGCACTTATCGTCGTGGAAATCAGTTTCATTTTCATATAAAGACGTGATTTTCGCACGCGCTTGACAATTCTGCCGACCGCAGTTTGGCCGCTCGGGGCCGCTATTGCAATCAGCATCGCTTTTTGCGAGGAAGGTGCTCCGTCAACAGAACTTGCCAAAAAAATGAAACGCGCCGCCATCCCGCCAGACGCGACAAATTGCTTGGTTGGCCGCCCGCGCGTCCCTATATTGATCGGCGATGGTTCGTGTCGGCATTGGTTACGATGTTCATCCGCTGGTGGAGGCCCGCAAGTTGGTCCTTGGCGGCGTGGTCATCCCCCACACCAAGGGGCTGGACGGGCACTCGGATGCCGACGCCCTGATGCACGCTGTCTGCGACGCGGTGCTTGGCGCGCTGGGAGAGGGTGACATCGGGACATTTTTCCCCAATACCGACCCCCGCTGGCGCGGAGCGGCCAGCAAAGTTTTTTTGCAAGAGGCCGCCCGGCGTGTTACTCTCCACAGCGGTCGCATCGTCAACGTCGATGCCACTATCCTGGCGCAAGAGCCGAGGCTGATGCCACACGCCCAGGCCATGAAATCCAATATCGCGCAGGCGCTGGGCATCAGTCCCGGCAAGGTCGGCATCAAGGCCACCACCAACGAGGCCTTGGGCTTTGTCGGGCGCCAGGAAGGCATCGCCGCGATCGCGGTCGCCAGCGTTGATGTGCCCGATGATGTATAATGCCAAAAGCCGAGATCAGTTGGAAACGCCAGAGCCAGGAAGGCCTTTCCCTTCAATGTTACGCCCAGCACGTGGGCAAACAGTGGCTTTTCTTCCAGCGCGAGAAGCGATTCGACCAGTGGCAGCGCGTCCAAAACCCGCCGCTGGAGGATTGGCTGGCCTTGCTCGATTCGGTCCACCGCCGCATCAACCGCCGCCTCCTCCGGCCGGAGGAGGAAGCCCGGCTGCGCCGGAGCATCCTCGAGCGCTTTCCCGGCACGCCGCTCTAACACTGACACTGCCATGACTTCCCGGCCCGCCATTTTGGTCACGCCCAGCACCGAACGCAAAGGCGCCGAGTTCGCCGACTTCTCAATCAGCCTCTCCAATCGCTATACCGACGCCGTCATTGATGCGGGCGGGTTGCCCCAGGTCTTTCCGGCCACGACCTCCAAGACGGTCATCAGCGAGGCGCTGGATCGCTGCGATGGCGTGCTGATGACAGGCGGGGATGATATTGACCCGAGGCTCTACGCCACGGATTTGCCAGACGCTCTGGCCAAAACTGTCGGGCCGCTGGAACCAGAAAGGGACCTTTGGGAGATGGAGTTGATTGCGCAGGTACTTAAGCGGCACAAGCCCCTTTTTGGCATCTGCCGCGGGCACCAAATGCTCAACGTCGCCCTGGGCGGCACGCTCGTGGCCGATATTCCCTCCCTTTTGCCCAACGCCCTGAATCACCGCCGGATGGATCGCAAAATGGAGCCGGTACACGACGTGTCTATTGCCCCCGATTCGCTTCTGGGCAGGATCACCGGCCTGCGCACCCTGGCTGTCAACAGCACACATCACCAAGCCATCGGCGTGCTGGCCGATCCTTTGCGGGCGGTGGCCCAAAGCCCCGATGGCATCATCGAGGCGGTCGAATTGAAGCAGCCCGACGGAATGCCCTTTCTGCTGGCCGTGCAATTTCACCCGGAGCGTCTCATTGACAGCAACCCGGTCTTTTTACAATTATTCACCAGCTTTATCGACGCCTGCGGGCGCCGCCGCCCATAAATATATATGAAAGCAAAAATCATGGTGGTCGATGATACCGAGGAAGTGCGCGAGTTGATCGCAACCATCTTGCAGCGCGCCGGCCATGAACCTCTCCCCAAATCCAGCGCCGCCGAACTGCGGGCTTCCTTCACCGAATCCGAGCCTGATGTCATCCTGCTGGACCTGGTCCTGCCGGACGGTGACGGTCTGGAATTGCTGCCCCAGATCAAAAAGCAATGGCCCGACGCCGAAATCATCGTGCTCACCGGCCACGCCACCTACGACAAGGCCGTCGAGGCCACCAAACGGGGCGCCTACCATTTCCAGAGCAAACCATTCGACCCGAAGATTCTATTGTTGCATGTCGAGAGGGCCTTGGAGCATCGGCGGCTCAACCAGGAGGCCAGTTCCCTGCGCAAGGAACTGGCCTTGAGCGGCGCCCCTCCCATCTTCCTAAGCCCCAGCATGAAGGATGTCGTGCGCCAGATCGAACGGGTCGCCCCCAGCGACGTTTCCATTTTGATAACCGGCGAAAGCGGCACCGGCAAGGAGGTCATTGCCGATCTGATCCACCGCCTGAGCCCCCGCAACAAAGGGCCCCTCATCAAAATCAACTGCGCGGCTCTTCCGCGCGAATTGATCGAAAGCGAGTTGTTCGGCTCGGTCAAGGGCGCCTTCACCGGCGCCAGCGCCGACCGCGAGGGATTGTTCCGCCAGGCCGAGAGCGGCACCCTGCTGTTGGACGAAATCTCCGAGATGCCCATTGACACCCAAAGCAAGCTCCTGCGCGTTCTCCAGGAGAAGGAAGTGCGCCCGGTCGGCGGCCGCACCAGCTACAAGACCGATTGCCGCATCATTGCCTCCACCAACCGCCAGACCGAGGACGCGATCAAGTCGGGCAAACTCCGCGAGGACCTCTACTACCGCATCAGCACCATCTCCGTTCATCTGCCCCCCTTGCGCGAGCGCCGTGAGGACATCCTGCCGCTGGCCACGGCTTTTTTGAAACGCTACGACGCCCAGGCCGGCCGCAACATCAGCGGCTTTTCCAGCGCCGCGGCCGAAACCCTCACCGCCCACGATTGGCCGGGCAACGTGCGCCAGCTCCAAAACGAAATCCAGCGCGCCGTCCTGATGTGCGATGGAAGTGTTATTGACTTAAAAGACCTTTCCGTCTCAGCCACTGCCCGCTCCGCGGAGTCGCCCGACCTGACGCTGATGGAAGCCATGGAGCGCAACGCCATCCTCCAAATGCTCAAGGACACCGGCGGCAACAAACTGGAAACCGCCAAGCGTTTGGGCATCGGCCGCCAGACCCTCTACAACAAAATCAAGACCTACGGCATCGACGCCTGAGTTGCCTAGTTTTGAAGCCCAGCGCCGTTGGCGCGGTATCGCTGTAGAACCCAAACCCAAACAAATGTTAAGCCCCGTCAGAGGGCGACATATTCGGGGATTTGCCCGTCGCCGTTTGCCCTGCGCGGAAGATGTCGCTTCCTGGCGGAGCTTGAAAATCTTCTTCGACCCGGTTTCTACAAACAGGCCGCGCCTACGGCGTTACGGCACTGGCCGCGCACCCCAAAATTCTCCCCAAGCGCCGGGACAATACTTCGTCCAATCCAACCACCAACGTTGCGCCTCGCCCCACCTCAATCTCGCCTACCTCAGCCTTCCGATTCGGCCATTCCTACGATTTGTGTGTCGCTGGTCACTTCAGATCGGCCATTCTGGGACGCTTTGTTCATACCCGGTTTGTTGATGCAAGCAAGAGAGTTCCGGTTTATTTCACGCTGGCTTTCGTCGCGGCTTCGGCGGCGACGCGCCGCAGTGCGTTGGTTGCCATTGCGCGTACTTCGTCATCCGAATCTGTAAGGCAATGAACGATCTCCGATGTTGGCGCCCACTGCCCGGCACTGCTGCCAAAGGCCGAAATGGCCAGCAAGGAATAGAAACGAGCAGCGCCGTTTGTGGATCGAAGAAAGGGGGTCATTGCAGGAATGCACTGGTCAGGATGTGTATGAATTCTGCCCAACGCCTGGATAACGCTCATCTGAATGTCTTCATTAGTTTGCTGCAAATCAGCCAGCAGCAAAGAGATTGCCGGTGCGCCATTAGTGCCCAAACGGCTCACGATTTCGCAGGCATCACACCAGTTTCTCAAATGCGATGTGTCTTTAAGCGGCTCAACGGCTGTATCGAGACCACTGCCGGAGATCTGAATCAGAGCCGCCCTTGCAGCTACCTCGGTTGCGTAAGATCCTGTGTTCGTAAAGGCCGTTATCTGAGCAAGGGCGGGCCGGGCCGCTGGACCTATTTCGCCCAACGCAGATATTGCGTACTCGGCTTCCCAATCCCACCGGGTTCCCGGTTTGTCCTGCACAACGAATTCAAGGTATCTCCTCAAGTCGGGAACCGCCTCAGCGCTTGCGCGACCAATGTTCCCAAGGCCCATCGCGGCGTAACATCTGACCTCCGGATCGTCGTCATCGAGCAACGCTATAAGATCAGGCACTGCGGCTTTGGCGGATGGCCCAAGCAGCCCGAATCCATAGGCAGCCTCGTAATGAAGGCCAAGAAAATCGCGAGCGTGGATCGAAATCCAAGCGTGCTTTCTCGAGAGTTTCACCAACATTTTCCGTAATCCACTCTCCCTGGTCCGAGCCATGCCGATTAGTATCGGAATCGCGTCCGTTCCGATGGCACGGACTGCTCTTGCGCTGCTGGTAGCCGGTTGGTCATCACCCAAGTAAAACGCGGCAATTTCTCCGTTTCCGCCAGCCTCATCGAGCCAAACACGCAACGACTTCCCTTGGTAACGAGGCTCGGAAAAATGCGCGATCATCCAAACCATCCCACCAGCGACGAGGGATGCTGCTGTTATGTTCAAGACTGATGCAGTCAAACTCCTCAAGTCCCTTCCCTTCAAAGCTTTAAACAGGCCCCGACAGGCAAAGATTCGAATTCTCTTGACAAATTCAGGCATTTCGGCGAATTTGTAAATACAATGTAATTACATTGCATTGGCAATGCAAATGCATTCCTGACCGGGTGGTCGGGGTTTGAACGCAGAACAATGAGGTTATTATGAAAAAGACTCCCTCCAGTTCCCATTCTCCCATCGTCCTACTTTTGGTGATGATCGGTCTCGCGGCAGGCCCGGCCTACGCGGCGCAGAATTCCGTTGTGGCGTGGGGCAGCCAGGCAAATGTTCCCGCTGGACTCTCCAACGTGGCGGCGCTGTTCCCAGACCAAGACGGCTGGACCGCCATTCGGCGCGACAGTTCGCTGACAAGCTGGGGCTACATGAGCCTGCCGCCCATCAATCAGACGTCGAATCTCTTCACCGCTGCGGTTCAGATGAATGCCATCTACACGTTGGACCGAGACGGCAACGCTTACGACCGGTACGGAGACCTCTTCGCCACCAACGCCGTGGCCATCGCCACCAGTTATGAAATGGCTGATGATTACGGAGTCGAAGCCTTGGGACAGGACGGCAATGTCTGGTACGCGATCGGGGGCACCACAAATCCGGCCGCTTCCAATGTGGTCGCGCTGGCTGGCGGCTCCATGTACTCGGTGAACCTTCTCTATTCGGATGGAACGGTATCGTTGTTTGAGGGAGGCAACGTGGCAAATTTCACCAACGTCGTTTCGCTCTCTTGTAATGTTGAGAACGCCGTCGCTTTGCGGGCCGATGGGACGGTCGCGTATCCAGAAGCCTCTCCGCCCGTGCCGCGCGGACTCTCCAACGTTGTCGCGGTCTCCGCCGGATTCAACCACGCTTTGGCGCTCAAGGAGGACGGCTCAGTGGTGGCTTGGGGGGACAATACCTTTGGCGAAACCAATGTGCCTCCAACACTGACCAACGCCGTCGCCATCGCGGCTGGATCGGGCTACAGCGTGGCGCTCAAGGCTGACGGAACTGTTGTGGCGTGGGGCAATAATTCGTTTGGCCAGACAAGCGTCCCCACTGGGCTCACCAACGTCTCCGCGATTTTCGCGGGCTTGGACGGCGCCGCCGCTCTCGTTGGCCCCAGTCCGCCCGCCTTGCTCGCTGATTTGCCGGATGAAACAGTTTGGGAAAGCCAGCCCGCCATCTTCACCGTCAACGCCGTCGGAACTCCTCCTCTGCGTTACCAATGGCAGCTTAACGGGGAGATTATCGATGGCGCGACGAATTTTTTCTATCGCATTGACCGGGCCGCGGACGGCGACGCCGGCGTTTACAATGTGCTTGTCAGCAATTCGCGAGGCACAGCCGTCAGCCGCGACGCCGCGCTGAACGTGCAAGCCAATCCCGGCGTCCTGAGCCAAAGCACCAACGAGTCCACCCTGTTTGGCTCCAACTCGACTTTCTCGGTCACAGTGGCCAGTCCGACAACAGTCTTTTACCAATGGTATTTCAACGGAGCGCGGATCGCCGGGGCGACACAATCCAGCCTGGTTCTCAGCAATGCCTCACCCGCGGCGGCCGGCCCTTATTGGTGCGTGATCAGCAACTCGTTCAGCGCGATCACGAGCGCGCCGGCGCAATTGTCGGTGGATTTTTCCCTGCTGCCGGCCAACCCGATGCACTGGATTGGCGGGACGGTGAATTTCGCGGCTCAGGCGGCCAATTCGCCCGCCATCGACTATCAATGGTATCTTAACGGCGGGATTATGGATGGCCAGACCAACTCGACTCTCTCGCTGACCAATCTTTCGCTTAATCAGGCAGGCAGCTATTTCGCCGTTGCCAATTCCTCGTTCGGAAGCGCCACCACCGCGGTTTCCACTCTGACCGTTGTGGGAATCGCCACTTGGGGCGGCGTATCTGCTCCGCCCCCCGACTTGCAGAGCGTCTCCGCGATAGGGGCGGGGTGGTATCATGCCCTTGCCGTGAACAGCAACGGGACGCCCGAGGCCTGGGGTTACAACAATGACGGCCAGGCGGTCGTGCCCGCGGGGTTGACGAACGTGGTGGCGATGACCGGCGGGCAGGAACATTCCCTGGCCTTGCTTACGGACGGCACGGTTACGGCATGGGGAGACGACGGCTATGGAGAGACCGGCGTGCCGGGCGGGCTGTCAAGTGTAGTCGCCATCGGCGCCGGCACATTCAATTCGCTCGCATTGACCGGCGCCGGCCAGGTTTATTCCTGGGGTAGCGACTTCCAGGGCCTGGTGAGCGGCACGCCACAGGAAAGCGATATTGTCAACATTGCCTGCCTTGCAGACCACGCCCTGGCACTGCGCGCCAACGGCACCGTTTATGCTTGGGGCCGCAACGATAACGGCCAAACCGACGTGCCCGCGAGCGCGACCAACATCGTTGCCGTGGCGGCCGGATACGATCATTCCCTGGCACTGCGCGCCGATGGATCAGTGCTGGCGTGGGGTGCCGATACTTTTGGTCAAATCGACGTGCCCGCCGGCCTGTCCAACGTCGTCGCCATCGCGGCCGGATTCTACCACAACGTGGCGCTGCTACAGAACGGTTCGGTGGTGGCTTGGGGTTGGGACAACAGTGGCCAAATTGACGTGCCGCCGGACCTGTCGCACGTCGTGTCCATTGCCGCCGGGGGCTATTTTAATCTCGCAATAATCGCCGCTGGATATTCCGCGCCGCCGGTTCAAATCAGCCAACCCGCTCTCGCATACGGCATCTTCTCGCTTCAGGCGCCCACCACGCGCGGCAAGAATTATCGGCTCGAATATCGGGATTCTCTGAATGCCCCGGCGTGGACGATGATGGGGCCGTTGCCGGGCAACGGCGGCACGCAGACCCTGCAGGACATGAACGCCACCAACGCCCAGCGGTTCTACCGTGTGCGGCAATGGTGAGATGTTCCATTGTGAAATCCATCCGCCCCTTCTTTCGATGGCGTCCGTGGATGGAAACCTTTTGCAATTTGCGTTTGGTTGCGTCACTGTGGTTGCCATGAGCAAGCCTCTGGCGCTGGTCTATTACTCGAATTTGCTGCCGGGCAGTCAGTTGGCCGTCCAGTTGCAGGACTTGGGCTATCGCGTGCAGGCGTTTAACAGGGCGGCCCTCCTGCCGCCGGCCTGCGAACGGGAAAAACCGCTGGTCGTCATCGCCGAATTGTGGCCCGCCGGCGAGGCCTGCGATGCCATCGCAAAACTCAAGGCCAATCCCGCCACCCAGCATCTCCCCGTGCTGGCGTATTCGCCCTCCCACGACGCCGCCACACAGGCCCGGGCCAAGGAGGCGGGCGTCAACCTTTTAGCCGGCCACGCCGCGGTGGCCGGCCATCTGCCGCAGTTGCTGGATCAAATCCTGCAAGTCGAATAGCCCATGCCCAATCTGCCCCCGATTAAACTGGATCGCGGCATCCACGCCATGCACCTGTTTTACCGGGCTGATCGCGAGCGCTGGGCGCGCCTGCCGGCCGGAGAATCCGGGCAATGCCGCGCCCGTCTGGAACAGTTGTGCGCGGCCAACGCCAACCCGTCCCATCCGCGCCTGACCACTTACGCCAACGTCGGCGCCAAGGCCGATTTCGCCTTTTTCCTTCTGGCGGCCGGATTGGAGGAAATCGCGCAGATGCATCGCGACCTGGAGGCCTGCTTCCCGCCGGCGGGGCTGCAACGGGTGTTCTCGTACCTCAGCGTGACGGAGTTGACCGAATACATGACGACGGAGGAGGACGACCGCCGCCACCTTGTGGAACAGGAAAAACTCAACCCGGAGTCGGAGGAATTCCGGAACCGGATGGCCGAACTGAGCGCGCGCCGCGAGCAATATGCGCGATACCGCCTTTACCCCGAACTGCCCGATTGGGAGGTCACGGCCTTTTACCCCATGAGCAAAAGGCGCCAGGGCGCCGACAATTGGTATCTGCTGGATTTTGTCACGCGCAGAAAACTCATGGGGGGCCACGGTCGCGTGGGCCGCAAATTCTCCGGCCGCGTCTCCCAGCTCATCACCGGCTCCACCGGCCTGGACGACTGGGAATGGGGCGTCACGCTGATGGCCCACCAGGCCGACGCGCTCAAGGAGATTGTCTATGAGATGCGGTTCGACGAAGTCAGCGCGCGCTACGCCGAGTTCGGGCCGTTTTTTGTCAATATGAAACTCGCGCCCGCCGATTTGTGGGCGCACCTGCGATTGTGAGCGCCCGCCCTATTTCCTGGCGTCCAGCCCGTCGAACAGGTTCTCCAGGCTGTTGAGCGGCGCGTCCTTGTTCGGCGCCGGGTCCAGGGCGGCGCGGAGGTAGGCCAGGGCGTCCGGGATATTCTTGACAGAGCGGGGCAGTGTGGCGCCGCACGCGTTGGCGTGGCCGCCCCCTTGCAGTCTTTCGGCCACTTTCAAGGCCTCGCCGTTGCGGCTGCGCAAACTGACCACCACCGTGCTGTTGGCCTTGCGGAAGAGGGTCAGCAGCACGGGGAACTTGGTCGCGTGCTTCTCCAGCAGTTGATGGACGATCAAATTGGTGTTGCCGACCACCGTATCGACATAGCCGACGGTGGGACTGATTTCCAGCACGTTGGCCTTGCTCCATTCATAGCCCATCGGGTCTTCGATCCGCCGTTTGACTTCCATGACTTGCAGCAGCGGGTGGTCCAGCAGCCGTTCCAATTGACCGTCGATCAGCGCCAGCAAATTCCAAAACTGGTAGGTCTTGACCAGGTTCCCGTAGTCGTTGGCCAGCACGAAGTCCGGGTCCTCAACCAGGAACAAATCGGCCACGTTGTTCAGATGCACCAGCCGGTCCAACGCCGGCGAGCCCAGCCCATTCTCCCGGCACAGTTCGTAGCAGAGCAGGCCGGCGGACTTGCCCAGGTCATGGATGAGCAGGCCGTTCTTGGGGCGCGCGTCGATGGCGTGATGATCGATCACCACCCAGTCCGCCTTGTCCAGCCGCGGCTCGAAGCTCAAGTCGCAGATCCAGCCCGATTTTTCCCGCGGCTCGCGCAGGCGCCAATTGTTGTAATGATAGGCCTCCAGCGGGACGTCGGCGCCAAAAAGGCGTTTGGCCAGGCGTTGCATCAGCAAGCCTGCGACCAACCCATCCAGATCGCTCTCGTGGGTCAGGATGACCTCCGGCCGGGGCAGCACATTCACGTCCCCAACATAACGCGGCGCTTTGGGGCTTGCCAGAATAAAGAGCGCCCCGGCCGTTTGCGACAGGGCGAATGCGCGAAGGCAGGCAAGGCGAGGATTTGAAGAGGGGTCGAATGCGCCCCGCGCCAGTGGCGGCAAAGGATCGCAATTATCAGCAATCATTGGCATTTTTAAGGGTTTTAGGGTCTGAGCGAGTCCAAAAAGGCAGGCTCGCGCAGAGGCGCAGAGGGCGCAGAGAAGGCAATCATTTTTCCTTTTTTCTCTGCGAACTCGGCGTCTCTGCGCGGGAGAATCCATTGGGAATTGGCCATTGAAAATTTGTCAATTGTAATTGGAGCGCGGACGGGGGGAAAGGGAGAGGGAAACGGGGTCTGTCGTTCATAAAATGAGGGAAAAGAAAAAAATAGTGTTAATAGTTTAACAGTTGTCCTAATGCTGGCTAGAATGGATAAGCTTATCTTATTTATGTGGGATGTGGGGCTGGAGGTCTCCCGCGACGGGCGCGATGAACGCAAGGCGTTGAAGGAGAGATGGATGGAACATACACAGCGCGGGGCACGGCGCACCGTGATGAGCGCAAGGCGGGGAGTTGAGGAGAAGGAGGAGGCGTTGGGCGGCGGGCCGGCGGGTGGAATCTCTTCAACTCTATATGGGGAAATTGCCAATAGCGACGCGCCGGGAAGAAGGGGACGGAAAAGAGTGGCGCGGGCGTTTTGGGCGCCTGCTTGATCGACCCGCGATTTTCCCAATAAGGGCATCATCCATGCCTTCACGCGCAGGAGTTGATCATCCGCCGCCGCCAAGGCTTTGGCGGACAAGCAGCAGTTTCGGCTCGGCGATCTGCCAGAGCGATGGGCAAATTGGTGCTCACGCGCAGGAGTTGATCACATTTCCACGAGGGGGAAAAACCGACTGGGGGAAAAAGCGCGGAATTGTTGGGGATTTTTTTGGGGCGGGGAATGACTCGCGCAGGGCGCGGAGATGGCCTTGAACGGGAATTGCGGGAATGAGCTGGTTTCGGTTGCGAAAATGGCAAGGGAATGTCTGTCAGAGGAATGAATGTGGGGCAATGGTGAGGACAGACAGGGACGGTCAGGGGCCGATGACTTGGGCGGGGTTCCAGTTGCGGTGCCAGTAGAAGGTCCAGAGTTGGGGGAGTTTGACCAGTTGGGCGTGGCCATCGGCGAAACTCATGTTGATGGCGCCCGGCAAGGGCTGTCCGCTGGTGTAGGGAAAGGAATTGTTGGCTGTCGGCCCGCCATGGCGCAAGATCGTGCAACAGCCGATTCCATCCCTCATCACCCAATCTGGCGGTGACTGGCCGGTGTAAAGGTCGCCGGGGGCACGGTCGGCTTCCAGGGGAAAGGTATAGACATAATTCTGATCGCAAAAGAACGGGGTTTGTGCCGGTTTCGGAACTGATGCGAGATTTGGATACATGAATTGAGGATAAGCGCCGCCAGTCATGTCGGGGTTGGCCTCGACCATAAAATCGAAGAACCAACCATTCAGGCCGTAGCTGCCACATTCCAACCCAGGCGGCTCGACTTGCGTAACCCACTCCAAATCAGCGGCACCACCCTCCTGAACCAGGGGTGGCGGCGGCAGGTGAGTAGAGGGACAAACCCGTACTGGATCGATTGCTCCGCAGTTCGTCAAGGCCTCGATCCAGAAGGGGGGGGCGTTCGGATCGTAATTGGGGTAGCTTGGAGGATTCCACGGGAAACCGTGTTTGGTGTCATTCAAATACATCAGGCCAGCGGTGGTGATCTGCTTGATGTTGTTCAGGCAACTGGTCTGTTGGCCCTGCGATTTCGCACGGGCCAAGGCAGGCAGCAGCAGGGCGGCGAGGATGGCGATGATTGTAATGACAACCAACAACTCGATGAGGGTAAAAGCACGGCGGGCTGCATTTCTTGCGGCTTTTACTCGCGCGAATGTTGCTCCTTTGCTCATCGGTGCGTACACATCACCATCGCTCGCCAGCACTGCTTTGACAAGGCTGGACCGCTTACGGGCATGGCTGGAAGTTCTGCCAGGTGTTGGTCCACGTGTAGTTATTGGTGTTGGTGGTGATCAACACAAATCCTTGTCCCACAGCAAGTTCAGGAACGCCGTTTGACCATGTATTGGAGCC